>Ga0056116_1000761_pt1 | contig 11572 bp, 8 predicted proteins | sample WorMetOlspDAHAB2_FD_67352 | JGI IMG/M metagenome (GOLD analysis project Ga0056116, IMG submission 67352) | Marine gutless worms symbiont microbial communities from Max Planck institute for Marine Microbiology, Germany - Olavius sp. DAHAB.2 ...
ATTAAATATATCTCGATTGATTGAAAATTGTGCTGTTTCTGTTGTAGGACTGCGAGACGCGAACGAACGTGAGGTGCTACGACTTCGAATGTCACATAGGCGAGCTGGTTCGAGGAGCTTACGTCGTCATCGAACTTCGAGCTCGCCTCTGGAACAGCACTTTCCTCGAGGTCAGGAACACACACACGTCTCAGCCTTCCATCCCTCCGGGGTTGTTAAATGAGTAGTGATCCATGTAATTGCATGGATAACGAGGGTGGCGACCATTAAACTGCAGACCAGGACTTCGTATGGCTTTTAGCCGCAGGTCTGGGCCCGTGGGCGCGAGCCTAGCCTACGTCTGTGACATGAATAGCGTGTTTAGAGATGGTTTCAGGATGATACGCTATACAAATTTACTTACTTAAACGGTCTCTGTTTGTCATTTCTTTTTCTTTCATCTTTATTGATTCACATATGAGACGTACAGTATACAGGGTGGGTGGTTCAAAGTCGGACGATTCACTGACAAAGCATCATTAAGTCGTTCGTCATAATATCACCAGAGCAGCTAGATTTAAAATAAAATTTGGTTGTAAAATAGGCAATAGAATATCATAGGTTGGTGTTCTGCAAGTGTGCGACAATTTGCGACGTCAAAAGTTACTGTGCTTGAATCTACGACGTCGGATAAAATAAGTGTATACGATAAAATAATGATTAAAATACTGAAAAAATAGAAAAGACAGAAGTCAAAGATAATTTTTAAAAATTAATTTCCATCGCATAGATGGGTTTGGAGTGGAATTCATATCTTGCTAAGGCAATCTGGTGCAAGATGGAGCACTGAGGTCATGTGCTTATTTGTACTAATGTCGTAGCATCACTTTTCACGCACAGTGATTAAAACATTCCACTGAGGCATCTATTCCTACCTGTATTGCTGGCTTTTGACTCCCTTGAATCTTGCTAGGGGGCATAGCCAATCGGTGGGTGGAATATTTCTCTGGTGGATTTTAAGTAAGCAGGCGGTTGTCGTTTCTGTGTAGGATTACGTGGATGTTGACAAAGTGCTGCTGCGGTCTCGCGCTGAGCTGAAAATTGATCCTTGGCTCCTCATTGAACAGCCAACAGACAACGATGTTGCAAAGGTAATCGGACATTCTTTGTATGCTCTGTATCAGAATGCCAGACGCAATTTGGTTGTGAATGCCTGGCAGAATTGTACGTAAACGTTCTCATAAATTTTTCGTGTAAATTTAGCACAGCTCGGCAATGTTTGGTGTTAGAGCATTGTTATTATTTCGTTCGCCGGGCTGTGTATGGCTGTGTGGCTGCAGGTCAAAGTCTCCGAGCGCGGGCTTGGGCTGCGGCCTAGGCTGTACGCCGGATCTGTCTGTGACGCACAGCGCTGCTGCAGCTGCAGTGCGCGGCTTGTGTGGCTATATAAATGCTGCTCCTTTGCCTTTTTTCGACCTTCTTTGCATGTGGTTGAACTGCCAGATTGCGAATGTGATTTCGTTGCGCAGGCGTCGACAACCGTGGTGCCTGATATTCAGATCCAGCGTCCGATTGGTCTGGAATTATGGATCATCATCCTGATCATCATCTGCGCCATCATCATCGGCATCTTTCTGCTTTGCCTCATCATGCTTCTGCTCTGGAAGGTGATCTTATCATATATTGCACATACGTATATACATACATACATCTCTACACTGTGTTGTGTTTGCATATCAGTTACCATCGAAGCTTTGGTGCGAATATTTCGCCGTCTAACAAAAGTTCGTGAAATTTTCCCTCCCATCTCTAGTGATTCTTATTTCATTCATTTTTTTTATATAGGGCGGTGGTACGCATTTGCAGAGTTAGTGCACCGAGTTGGAACACTGTTTCTGGATTGGAGGCACAGTTCGTATGCTGAGAAAGAGACTGGGCTGGCTGTTAACCCTCCCAAGTCCGCCAAGGCTACACAGCCCAGGCCACCCGTAGGATAGCGTACCGCTGCCCTGCTTGCTAACTATAGGGTTAAACAATTTAGGCGACAGAGCCTTCAGTGCTGCTGGACCTCGAGTCTGGAACTGTCTGCCGACAGAACTCAGGCAGCCAGACTTCTCGTTTCTGAAGATATTGTTATTTGGTCAGTGAGACCAAAGCGCAGTGTGAATCCGCCTTTAACTGCGCTTTAGACATCCTCGTACTTGCTTGGTTTTGCTTACTGACGGTGATTGGCTGTTTTCGCGTGGCACAGTGTGGTTTCTTCAAGCGGAACAAGCCGGGTGACGATTCGGGACTGTACAAGGCGAAGATGGAGAAGCAGAAAGACTTCGTTGACTACTATGACTAACGCTTCGTTTTCACGTCGTCCGTCGATCATCCGGGTCACGTGATCACATCAGTAGTCTATTGTCTGTGATTGACAACTGCATCAGCCAATCAGCGGTACTCGGGCACACTGTGGGGCAGGGCCAGTTCCCGTTGTATCTAGGAGATGGACACCAGTCTCACGCGCCGTAGAACGCCCTTAAAGCTCAAATTTTACTTGGCCTGACACGACACGCACGACACGTCAAATCGTCAAGTCACGACAAGACTAACGTGCGTGTTTATAACGCGCACGCAGCAACCAATCACCGAGCAGCATTAGCGCATGTGCGGGGCGCTCGCACAGTGTAGTCATAATTGACGTCATTAGCAGCAAGTAGAGGTACACACAATTTTGCTATAAACGATTCATTTGTTATTTTTTGGATTATACATTATGTTAAAATTATGACGCTTCTGTTGACGCCGCTAAACGGTATCGACATTGTTCAGAGTGAAGTTTTCGGACGAAAATGATAATAACTGGTGATGGGAGCGTTGCAGTTCGACACTACACGTCACGTCACGACACGACACTGTAGTGACGGGCCAAGTGGAAATTGAGCTTTACGGTTTCTCGTTTCGGGGAGATTACACTATTAGTACATGTAAATTAGTAAACTTTTTTTTCTTTAAATGTTCTACGCATGTTCAAATTTGTCACCTCGTTTGTCATTTGTGTAAAAAAAAATTAACGAGAATACTTTAAACACATAGAAATAGCCACTTTTTCCAGAAAAAAAGTTACTTTGCACACGTCATACCAATTGACATTTGCAGTGTTGTCTTTCCCGGTTTCTATACGAATCTACTATTTTACCATCTGCTACACAATTGATATCCTTTTCAAGACAAACTGGGTGGTTCTGGGTCATTTCGGTGTTGGCAGTATCTGATCTGGTCTACTATGTAACGTTGTATGTAGTTTCATACTGGGAAGTCTGTATACAGATGTCGCTGCATGCGTTTTACTGTCATTGCTGTTTTGATGTCAATATGTGTGTCTGTGTGAATTTTGTACATTTGCAGAGAAATATGAGACCGTCTTCTTTGTAAATAGCGTTTTTAGTCATTATTGATTAAGTTGGTATTATTATTATTAGTAGTATTCTGCGTTAGGCTGTCGACAGGAAAATTTTGCCAACATTTTCGTGTTATCACTTATCATTGCATATTTTCGAACAGCGTTTCAATTGTTTCAATTGTAATTATCATGTACTTCCGTTATGTCGGTATATTATTATTCGCATTTTACATGAAATGAATTAAATATTGTTATCTGTGTATGCAGTCGCATGACATTTACATATTTTTAGTGAAATTGATGATAATGATTTCAATGTTTTAGACACTTTATAGTTGTTCTTTTATTGGCTAAAACTGTAGATTTCCTGTAGCTGCCGATAAACAATATATCTTTCCAATTGGTTTATATGTATTTTTCGTAGAGGGTACTATTTGGGTTCACTGACGGTGAGTTATGTAGCTTTTCAGAATGGAAAGATAGTTTTTTGGTTTAGCAGAACTTAGTTAATATTTTCCTGGTGACATTTACACGCCTGCGTCCGTGGAAATTGTAAACGATATTGCTCACGCCAATGCAGAGTATATATGCCACACTGGCAGCTCCGGAGCTGTGGATACGCGAGGCCCAAGACAACGAAATAAAACGTAAAATCGTTTTAGGCGAAAGAAATGTGCAGAGATTATTCAGTCTTGGTGACTGTTTAGTGAAAACGTTTATTCGTCTAATTCCGGTGGCAAATTTGCAAACGAGGTAATGTTAATATAAATGCAAAGAAATCGACAAACAGATGTGTGGGTAAAACCTGTTTAAATTGTGACACGGTTTCTAAGTCGAGGTGGAAAAGTAACGAGAAAATTTCTCGCTTAAAATGCGTCTTAAACAGTCCGCACAACGAAACGAAACTGAAACAAAACAGCGTCGAAACAGTTTCGAAAGTGTTTTGTTTCAGTTTCATTTCGTGGTGCGGACAGTTTTATACGCCGCTAAATACGGTTTATATTCTGAACAGGATCTTTCGCATATGTTTTACCTGCATCAGTGCGGGTCCCCCCCCTCTCCTCCACGCGTGGGGTCCAAGGCGGAGGCTTCGCTCACCTCCCCAAAAGCCCGGTACAGCACAAAGCAGACGTTTTACTATGCTTTTTGTGTGGATTTTTAGGGGCGCACCCCCCCCCCGCCCCGGGGGGAAGTAGTGCGACACATGTACTACTGTCATCCACCCAGTTGTAATTTTCGTCGGGGTGTTGTCCATGCGTTTACTAAATGCAGATAAAAGTTCCAGATTCGCCGATTTGTGGACAAACATTTAGAGTCACGTTGGCATGTTTCGAGTCTGGGTTCAGCCGGAACTCGATTAAGCACTCTGCTAAGGAGGCTTCAGTTTGTGGGCGCTCCTCCCCGAATTAGCAGTGATTACCAGTTGCCGCTGGTAATCACTGTAAACAAGAAAAAAAGATAAAACACTCGTCCACGTTTCACTCCAGTTTCAATTTAAACGATTTTTGGGATAATTTGCGTGGGATGTTCCGTGTAGCGTAAAGTGATATAGGGTCCATGGTAAATATGGGAACGGGGGCCCCTGTAAATGTACCTGCTTATGCCCCCTCTCCCACAAATACCTGAGTCCGTCCCTCCTAGAATGGCTTGGTGCGTCCCTGATATCAATACATTGGACAGTAGCTGGTCTGGAATGTAGCAGTTACTTGGCAGTAGATGGTCGTTTTTGTGTTGATTGGTTGCCTGTTGCATGTGTATCATATGTGTGAAGCACATTTGATTTTTAATGTGCCAAATCAGTTTGCGAGTTTCTTTCGCGTTATTATATTATTATTATTATTATTATTACCAGTTTTTGTACTATTGTACTAGTATACGTACTTACAACAGTTTACGTTAATAGCGATGCGCGGCGTCTTTCAGCAGAGCAACGCAGTGCCGTAAATCGATGCGATTTCAAGTCAATGTTTGTTAATTAATTACTTAATTAATTAATTAATTACTGACATCACGACTTTCTCCGCACAGTCACAGTAGTTTTGGCTCCGTGTAGTTAATGTACGGAATTCGTTGCGTGAAAGTGCAACTTCAGTGACTATTGTTTGAAAAGGCACGTATACGCTGTATACACATCTAAATTTGTTGCCGTTTATTAATTATTGCGAACACATTCGTACCTGTTCACTATTTGGTTCGACCTTTTTCGACTTTTCGATTTACTTCCTAATTCTCAACTTTCGCACATATTATTCTGTTCTCCAAAGCGTAATATTTTTACTTTCTTGCCGATATCAATATTTTCAGTTAACTGTAGTTTCTATAATGGCACGATATAAGCCTTAGTCTGCTGAAAGTGCCTGAAACCCCAAGAAGTCGATAATTTTATTCAAACATTTTGCTGACGGTTATGCTACTTGTTTCAAACGAGTTATTAAATAAAGAAATAAAGTTACTGATAATGATCCCTACGCGTTATGTAGCCGCATTTTTTCGACAGTCGTGTGTTTCTGTGGAGTATTGTACTGTTCGCATCGGTGTGTTGGCCGCGTTTAGCGTGAAACTGGCCTGAAACATATCCACAGTGATGTTGCTAGTCAGGGTCTTTGTTTGTCACTTTGTTTGTTACTAATTTATTGCACTGCTGAGTTGATGTCACCTGTCGTGAGCATTAGCCTATACTGTATGTCGAGTTGTGTGATGTCCGAAACCTAGAGCTTTCGCGCTTCTTCGACTTGAGTTCAGTTTTTGTATACTGGATAAATAAACTAATCGGCCTCAACCAGTGGCTAAAGTAAAGGGGAGCGCCATTCCTATAGGCCAAACAAATTGCTATATACTGTACGTTAGCATAAAGTAGCCGGGGTCTACATGAGGCAAGGAGTTTGAGGACTTAGAAGGCGCCTTCGTGCAAAATAACAAGTTTCCAGAGAATTTTGTTCTGCTGTTCTAACGTCTCATCATTTTTTTTTCTGGAAAATCTCTGCGTCTGACGCCATGCTTGTGAAAAATTTCCTTGCCAAACCCACAGTTAAGTAGGCTAGTTTTTTTCTGTGTCTATCACGCCTATATTACGCGAATCGATACGGATTGCCCACTTGTTCTTCGGCATTAAATTAACCTTACGAGTTCGTATCGTTGAGCCGACTTAACATGTTATCAATATTGCTTCAAGTGCAAAACCTCCGTCTGTGTTGGTGGTAACTGAATTCGTTCATCGCGAAAAGAATTTAATTCGTTGCAGATTTGTCACGCAGAGGTCGGCGTGGCAGGCGTGCACAATCGCACATGTGTCTGTTAAATTTCGTTTTATTTACCGCGAATCACGTTTTAACTTACAGTTCGAGTTCGCCTTTTACACGAGTGACGATAATAATTTCTTAATGTCGTTGTTAATCGTTGTCTGCCGAAAATAATCCACGACTCGATGACAATCGACTTGATTTTACTGAGAATCGCGACGATCTTACGACCAAAAATTTACCACATTCTTCATAGTGAATGCATAGTCTTAATAGTGTCGACTTACAAAAGATCAAACTCGTGAGTTTTTTTTCTGCTTTCGATGACCATATTTCGATTTTCACGTATTTTAATATATAATTACTTCAAGTATAGTCTGTGGGTTGATCGCAAAAACCCCTTTGTCGAAGTTACGACATAAGACGATCTTACGGACAGTACTTTTATGATAAACTAAGATTGAATATAAATTATTTGTAAATTGGACCTCGAGCTCGGTCCCACTTTTATCTGTGCAGGGCTATGGTCCGGGGGGGGGGCGATCACTAGGTGGGAGACTTAAAAGCTTTAAGATTATTGTGTTATTGAGAAAATTAAAAATTAATAGAGTAATAATTATATTATTATGAGTGTAGCAAATTAAGAATCATGCATGTAGTTGCAAGAAATAAATAAACGTTTTGGCGAGAGGCCTGGGACCTTAAATCGGCCCTGTAACCAATAGTCATTTGGTCATAACCGTTTCGAAGTTCTAGATCACCGAGTTTCAAGCACAATTATTGCGACAAAACTGCTGTGTTAGTTGTGTCTGTATGCGCGCATGAAGTTCGTGCCTGTCTGTGGTTTTAGTGTACATTTTGTTACATCGTGTATAGTGTCGGCAATTATATGTTATTTGATGTATAATGTGCGTTTTAATACAGTGGCCATGGATGCCAATCATCGTCAGCAGTGACGACGATGATGATTATGAGTTACTGTCGTCGTCTGTCTCTCTCTTCGTCTCTGTCTATATTTCAATGGAGAAATTAACACTTTTCGCACAAAACTTATCAAAACGTGCGAGTAAAACACGAGTTGCAATCGCAAAAAGCTACTGTACCAACGAGAACAAGTCTAATTTATTTTATCACGCAGCCTCCCACGTTATGGAACAGCAATTTTCGTACATCACCACGGGCACTGCGGCTTATTAAAAGTAAGAAAACTTAAAATAAATATTTAGCCGAGTTTAACAGAGGCTCCAAGGAAATTATCGTGGACGCGTCAGACGTCAGAATTACTCGACAGAACTTGCACAAGAACATTTTTGCAACAAATAAGAAACTGCAAGCAACAAAACGTCATATTAAGACACGTATTCTGCATGTTAATACAGCAGCTGCTTTTTCTACAATTTGTGCAGCTGTCATCCTTATTTAGTCGACCATGCAAACAGATTGTGCATACTACTTGTAGCCATAATAACACATCGATTCGACAAATTCACTAATTTATGTAAATGTTTTTGCATGTGCATCAGGCAAGCTGATGAAAGAGGGAAGACTTGCATGCGCGCATAAATTTGCATAAATTAGCATAATTATTGGGTATACTGACAAAACCAGTAGAAATTCACACATTTGTCAACAAACCAAGATCCGAGTATTGCAGAAAAATGCTTTTCTCGGACGACACGCCTGCCAAAGGTAATTACTGTTGAACCCAAAATGGTTAAAAAGCTTACACTACTTTTTCCACTGATGCGATTCAAGCCGCGGTTCGCTGCAGTTCTGCAACCGTATAGAGGACGGCAGTAAACCGCAAATATCCGGCCGCGAAGACCGTGAAGGAACCGTATTGACCGCAGTCAGAACGTAAACCTTCCGCAAGACGACCGCAGTCTTAAGCCAAACAAAAATATTTGTAGAATCGCAGAGAACCGCGGCTTGAACCGCATATATGAGAAAGTGGTATCATTCACGTTTGTCTTTTTTGGACACCATGTGCTGTAGAAAAATGTGCCCAACATACAAGTAGTAATAAAGCGACAGCGCATGTATTCTCTGTGAGCTTAAGCGGCCGAGTATTTTCTGTTTCGCGGTGGGCCCATGTTTCGTTACACGTTACAGTCCACTCAGGCTCTGGCAGTTTCCGATATTCGTATACATGTAACAGTGCTAAGTAAATTCTTACGTTAGCAAAAACACCAACGCCTATCGTATGGGAAAAGACACTGCCACGCGTCGCACATCTATATCAGTCTGATTCAAATGTATCTTGCAAATAACGGTTAACAAAAATTATCTGCTACAGGAGTCGTAGACAACTGACATGATTTTAAAATTAGTTTAAACATTATAACTGTGTTTTGGGCAGTTTTCACAGCTGTTTTACATCACTGTATAGTGTATACACTGTAACAATCCAGCCTTTGGCTGCAAGACTCAATATTAAGTCACTTATATAAGTGCAATTTCAAAATACATCAACACTGAACCCGAAACAAAAAGCGATTGTAACCGAATAAAAAGAATTTTTTTAAAAGTTAAACTCGGACGAAAACAAAGTCAACAAGACAACAGACTGTGCAAACAATAAAAACACGATGCAGTACACGAACCTATATATCAATCGGTATATAAACAGTGTATTAAATAACCGACAGTTAAATGCTTTAGTCAACTACGTTCCTTCACAGGTAGTCCTAGAGTCGCTGACGTGCAACGACGATTCTGGTTAAACAAGTCAAACGACACAACGAAAATGACGTTTAACGACTACAATCGCATGCGCTCAGTACATGAATAACATCAAGTCTAGATCGCTACACTGACAACGTCGTTAAGTGCCATTGTGTACTGAAGGCTAAAGTTCCCGTTTGTTTCACGCCGATGTTTCACATCACGGGCACACTAATGTTGGTTGATTGAGTTTACCGGCACAGTCAATTTGAGCACGATAAGTCCATATCGTGCCCTCGGCGACACTAAGGCTTATGTGGGTCCTGGCTGGACCGTGGGGTCCGCAATGGACTACGCTCAGAGAGTGTAAAAATTCTCAAGCGAGGGGGGGGGCAATTTTAAGACGTCACGGGAAAAAAGAGGCAAAAAATGTTTGCACTGGATCCCGCCTTAAAATAAATGGGACCGAGGGGGGGAATGCGTACTGTACCTAAGGGGGATAGACACCCCTGGGCCCAAAATACGGACACCCTACTTTTCCGGACTGCGGACCCCTAAAACGCGAACCGGTGTGGCGGCTGTGGGTGCTACACTTCCCTCCCAAAAAAGTGGTCCTGTATGACATGTTTGGACAGGAATCAGTTCCTCAAAAGCCGACCCCCCCCGAAAAAGAAGATGAACTCGCCGAAAACGCACGCTCCGGTGGTGGTTAACAAATCGCCGAAACAGAATCGTCCAACGCGACGTGTCGGCGGGTTGGTCATGTTGTAAGTGGTGTGTATGGCAAGCGAAGCACGCCGACACTCGCTGCGATTCGTAGGACACGAATTTGACAGAAAAGCTGCACCACAGCTAACGACTACTGCATACATAATATCTATGACGAATCACCATCAACAACAGATAGCCAGCGTGCAAAAAGATGATCGACACAACATCAGTGCTGCAAGCATACAGTATAGGCCATTGGCGATGTAAAAAGACCACACTGCACTACGTCGACGTAACTGTCCTTCCACACGAACATACATGATACATCTATCTCCGTTAAGGTTCACATTGTTGGCTGGCTGGTTTGAATTTAACGGCGTTTTCAGCACAATTATACAATATGTCACGCATTTTGCAAATATAGTTAGGTAACATAAGGTTGATAGGTTGATATTAGTGAGACAGTTTTTTTAATGTTACACTTTGGGGAATACAGCAACGTCAAGAGTTGAAGAAGAGGACATGAAGCGCTTGTTAAAAATACGCAACTCAACAGCAACACAGTAAACGCAAACAACAACAGCTATCCTGGATCTGTTGTTCTTCTTACGACACTTGGTCAGGAAGCGAAGTAGGCTTATTCCACAGCTCCCAGATAGCAGCCCTTCCACACGGGGCGTCAAAGGATAACAATGTTACGTCTTGTTGTCGGACAGTGTAGAATCGTCTTAAAACTACACAATCGACTTAAGGCACTTTCACACACGTTACGAATTTACGAATCAACTCGACAGAAATAAACATTCGGCGAAAGACGACAGACGTTCAAAACTGGTATCAAGTCGACCACAATTAGCCGTGCAAGTCGTAAGCCTTAAGCCGCAATCACACCTGCGACACTGCTGCAATACGAGTTGCGCAGAAGTGCGATGAGGAAATTGGCAGAAAAACCTTGCGGACAATTCGCGTACGTACGACGAATTACCAGACGTAACCGAAATAGAGACTTGAGGCAACTCCTAGCAAACTCGCAACACATACTGGGTGCTGCAAAACAGCAGCCCCCTAATAATTATCTGTTAATAATTAACAGTTACAATTAACAATTATCTTTGATTTCAAAGCGACAATTTACCAGCACACTTAGTCATCAGCACTCTAATGCTGTTAAAAGACTTTTATGTGCGTATACAATAACTAAATGTGCTTGTATAAGTTCGCCTTGAAATTCCACGCGATTGCTGAGAAAGCTAACAAAAGGTGATAGGGATCTAATTACATTTGCTACACCCTGTACGTGTGAATACGGCTTAAGAGAACACACAACGTGTACACATAACAAACACACAACACAGGTGAAAGATAGCGACATCTGAAGGCACTGTGGTACAACTCTAAATCTCTACAGTAAAAACGTTATCGGTATTTTGTGTTCAGTCGTTCAGTTTCAAGCGACAATAGGCGACATTACACAACATCAGTTCTATCGTGCAGATAAGAAACACGCGTGTTGCACTACCGCATAAATCAGATACAAATAATCGATAAAATAAATAAAAACTCAACTGCATTGAATCCTTTCAAACATGGG
>Ga0056116_1000764_pt1 | contig 11569 bp, 6 predicted proteins | sample WorMetOlspDAHAB2_FD_67352 | JGI IMG/M metagenome (GOLD analysis project Ga0056116, IMG submission 67352) | Marine gutless worms symbiont microbial communities from Max Planck institute for Marine Microbiology, Germany - Olavius sp. DAHAB.2 ...
ATATGGGTCACTGTATGCATGTGGTGCGGGCTGTGACTCAGCGAGCAGCCGCCGAATATAATTGGGCTAGCTGGCCAGAGAGAACAAAGAAAAAAATCGGCGAGGCATTTTTCAGTGTTTTTACTTGAACGGGGGCAGATGAGATCATGAGAGTGTAGCCTTAGGTCTACATTTTTCTGGAGTTTTGTGAGTACAGTCGTGGTTCGTGTTGGATATCATTGCAAGTTTTTAATGTTTGTAATATTGGCAAGCTATTTGTGTATTTTAATTAGTTTGATATCGATGCCCACGTGTTACTTATAAACTGTATCGAAAAAAGACATTTTAACATTGTATTAGGTAGTTCATACACGTTTGTTTGTGAAACTGGAGCAAGCTGTGTATCCAGCGAACTTTGTCGAAATAGTGTAATGTGCACCGTATTGTACTCTGACGCTGTATATACTGCTTTTTGTACTTTTAATAAAGCATGAAAATTTGTCTTGGTGTTTCTAGGCTTTTAGTCTTTTCAAAATAACTATAAGTAATACGTTAAGCTTCACCTTCGTGCCTAGAGCTTAACCATAGGAGGCCGAAAACCTTCACACCCCTCTTTCGCAAATTCCTGGGTCTACCCCTGAATTCGCCAACAGTGTCTTGTTAAAAATCATGGAAAGATTTGTACACTAAAACTAAACCTAACCCTAATCCACTCAACTGTCGAAAGTGTTAAATGGTGTAATGTATTATTTACTTACTCCAAATTTTTAATCAAACTTATTTTGGTGAGTTGACTAGTCTGCGAGTTGACCAGTCTGTGATTTAACCAGTCTGCAACTTAAAGTGACCGCGAGTTGGTTTGTAGGCGAATAATTGTCCAGTAACCCCTGAATGTTGGATGTCCCATCATCGTCCACTGCATTTGTGTCATCCACGTTATTTAAAATTATATCTTGGATGAGTAACTTGTCATTTTTTATGATGTGTATTTTGTAAACACTTCATAAGGTCCTAGGGTTCACATCATCGTCATCAGTAAAAATTTGTGGAGTGTATATTACATAGGGTATCGGTCTACTTGTCACACGGTCAAGTCATCACCTGTACAAATACAGTGGTAAACTAAATGTCAAGTAGTATAGTTATGATTAGTGTTATGTTAGGGTTAGTGATAGGCTTACTGTTTAGTGTTTGGTAGTTATGAATCTGCAACGGATGTGTATAACATCTGTTATCATTGTCAGTCTTAGGATATTTGCCAATGACGAGTTGACCGTGTAATGAGTTGACTAGTGGTATTCTATTACAAGAGCACGTGCACAAATTGAAACACGGCAGACCTTAAACTGTTAAAATAAGAAAAAAGATAGAGAAAAGCGTTAAAGGTTTTCCTTTTGCAATTTGCTTTTAAACATATCTGCTTGTAATGAATGTAAAAGTTAATGCCAGCAATATTGAGTAGCAGCAGTCTGTCTTGACCGAAGCTTTCACAGTTGAAATTTAGTGCATTACATATTAATGCTAAGTCATACTGGTACAGTTGACTGTGATATGATAACTGTTCATTGACTATTTTTATTGTGCTATGTTGACCTGGGGAAAGACTTTTCTTTTGACAGTTTGATTTTTTGTTTCTATAACAGTTGGTAACATTTGCAAAGTGTAATGTTAGTTCTATGAAAATTACTCAGTTGCTATTTATGTTGCATGTTAATATGTAATAGTTAATCGTACCCAATCATGTCATCCTTGCACCATCACTGAATGCATTGCAAAACAGACTTGATACATTTGGGCAAAATAAAGGTGCTTGTACTGTTACAGAGAATTTAACCGGAATTGCAAACACGAAGTTACATAGAAGTTCAACCAGCCAAGAATGCACTAGAGCATAGTTTTTAAGTACGATACAAGCATAGACTCCTGCATGTGCTCCGTTTTGCATGAATGTGTTATGTTTAATAACAAATGGCAGAAATTTAAATATAGTGTGAGTGCTGAATTTGCTTATTGATGTATATTGCAGTCATTGGTGCTTTATACTACTTTCGTCCATGGCCACTGTTTCCACAGCTGATGAAACCGAAGCTGCTATTAGGAAGAAGCAGCAGAAGGAAGCTAAGAAGCAAGAGAAACTTGCAAAGTTCGAAGCCAAAAAGGCAAAAGTTGAGGCTTCGAACGACGGCGATGTTAAGAAGAAGGAAAAGGTGAAAAAAGACTCTACTGTTACTGTATATGACATAGACACTCCACATGGGTCTAAAAAGGACACGTTCTGTCCTCTTCCTGCTGCGTACAGTCCGCAATATGCTGAGGCAGCTTGGTACGCGTGGTGGGAGAAATCTGGGTTCTTTAAACCAGAGTATTATCAGTCTGAAGTGGAGCAGAGGAAAATATTTGTGATTATGATCCCTCCGCCGAATGTTACGGGTTCTCTTCATTTGGGACATGCCTTGACGGCTGCAATACAGGACGCAATTGTCAGGTGGCATCGTATGCGAGGTGAGATCGTTCTTTGGAACCCGGGTTGTGACCATGCGGGCATCGCAACCCAGGTTGTCGTTGAGAAGAAACTCTGGCGGGAGAAGAAGCAGAGCCGCCATGAGCTTGGCCGGGAGAAGTTCGTGCGGGAGATCTGGAACTGGAAGATGGAAAAAGGTGATCGGATTTACCACCAGCTGCGAAAGCTCGGAGGAAGTTATGACTGGGACCGTGCCTGCTTCACCATGGACCCGAAGCTGTGTGCGGCCGTCACTGAAGCTTTTGTGAGAATGCACGACGACGGGGTGATTTACCGCAGCAACCGCCTCGTTAATTGGTCGTGTACACTGAACTCGGCTATTTCCGACATCGAGGTGGACAAGAAAGAGCTCACGGGTCGCACACTGCTGCCGGTTCCTGGATACAGCGAGAAGGTCGAGTTTGGAGTGCTGGTGTCGTTTGCCTACCCGGTTGAAGACTCAGATGAAGAAATTGTGGTTGCTACGACGCGTGTTGAAACGATGCTGGGAGACACAGCCGTGGCTGTACATCCAAACGACGAGCGATATCGTCATCTTCACGGCAAGTGTGTCATTCACCCGTTTCTTCAGCGAAAGCTTCCGATCGTTTGCGACGACTTTGTTGACATGAGTTTCGGCACCGGTGCGGTGAAGATCACTCCCGCTCACGATCATAATGATTACGACTGCGGCAAAAGACATGGCCTGGAGATGATCACCGTGATTGATGACAGCGGAGTCATGACGAGCGTTTGCGGTGAGTTTTCCGGTTTGAAGAGATTCAGCGCAAGGACGGCTCTTCTCAGTGCCTTGCAGGATAAGGGCCTGTATCGCGGCAGCAAAGATAACCCCATGGTTGTTCCCATCTGCAGTCGCTCAAAGGATGTCATTGAGCCACTGCTGAAACCACAGTGGTACGTCAACTGCAAAGAGATGGCGAGGAAGGCTATCGATGCGGTTAACAGTGGCGAGTTGAAAATCATTCCAGACATGTTCGTCAAGACATGGCATCAGTGGCTTGTCGACTGTAGGGATTGGTGTATATCGAGGCAGCTGTGGTGGGGACATAGAATACCCGCATATCTGGTGGAGAATGAGGGTGATCGGGGTGGCGATGAGCTGGGAAGTGAGTATTGGGTTAGTGGCCGGACAGAAGACGAAGCTCGTCAAAAAGCATCCAAAAAGCTGAACGTGCCACCGTCGACGTTGAAACTGCAGCAAGATGATGATGTCCTCGACACTTGGTTCTCCTCTGGCCTGTTTCCGTTTTCCGTTCTTGGCTGGCCAGAACAGACTCCCGACATGGCCCGCTTCTACCCGGGCAGCCTCCTCGAAACCGGTCACGACATTCTTTTCTTCTGGGTTGCACGAATGGTCATGATGGGTCTGCAGCTGACCGGAAAACTGCCGTTCACGGAGGTGTACCTGCATGCAATGATTCGTGACAAGTACGGCCGCAAAATGAGCAAGTCGTTGGGCAATGTGATCGATCCGCTGGACGTCATATACGGCATCAGTCTGGAAGACTTGCACAAGCAGCTGTTGGACGGGAACTTGGACGCAAAAGAAATTGAACGGGCTCGGCAAGGGCAGGTGGTCGATTTTCCGAACGGAATTCCAGAATGTGGGACCGACGCCCTGCGGTTTGCACTATGTGCCTACACAGTGCAGGGCCGTGACATCAACCTAGACGTGATGCGCATTCAGGGCTATCGCTTCTTCTGCAACAAGTTGTGGAATGCAACCAAATTTGCGCTGGCCAACCTCGGCGAGGGTTACATGCCTCCAGCCACTGTGGAGTTTGACGGAGAGGAAAGCTTGCTGGATCGGTGGATTTTAAGCCGGTTGTCAGATGCCATCAGAATTTGCAACACCGCATTCGAGAATTACGAATTTCCAACTGCAACTACTGCGTGCTACAACTTCTGGTTGTACGAACTATGTGATGTCTACTTGGAGTTCCTGAAACCTGTATTTCGTGGCGATAATGAGGCTTCGAAGAAGACTTCGAGGGCCGTTCTTCACGCTTGTCTTGACGTCGGCTTGCGTCTTATTCATCCTTTCATGCCGTTCATCTCAGAGGAGCTATTCCAGCGGCTTCCGCAGTGCGGAGACCACCGACCGCCGAGCATATGTGTGTCGCCGTACCCAGACACAGCGCAGTTTCGGTGGAACGACGGTTGCCTTGACCAGGATGTGGACTTTGCTCTTTCCGTGGTGAAAGCTGTCCGCTCAATGAGGGCCGAGTACTGTCTCGTGAAGCAGCGGCCCAGCTTGTACATCAGGTGCTTTGAGGCGAGCTTGCTCAAGAAGCTGAGGCAGTTTGGTGATTTCGTTTGTTCTCTGACCACGTCGTGTGCCGTGACGTTTCTGGAAGCGGAGGAACAGCCACCGTCAGGCTGTGCCATTCAGACTGTGTCGGCCAAGTGCGAGGTCCATCTTCTTCTAAAAGGCATTCTGGATATCGACAAGGAAGTGGTCAAGTTGCAGGAGAAGAAGGCAAAGCTGGCCACCGACCATGACAAGCTGCACCAGATTATCGGCTCGGATGACTACTGTGCGAAGGTGCCGGAGAACATCCGAAAGCAGAATGCGGAAAAGGCCGCCGAACTTTCCGAAGAAATGGAGAAGTTGGCGCACTGCATAGAACTGCTCAAGTCGACTGCATCTTGAGTCTGCGACTGTGAACTCGTTTTAGTCTATTTGTACATCATGTTTTAGGAAACGTTAAGTAGCCTATGAAACATAACACTTCTAACTGTAATGCTGTGTGTGCAGCTTAATGCTGCATTCATTTTCATGGTTATGTAATTGATTGCAACACAGTGACCAAATTAACTGACGTAAATGACCTTTAATGTATATCAGTTTGCAGCACTGTTGGTACTATTGCTTTAGTTCCGTAGATGGTAATAATTATTTATGTTTTCTCGTGAAAAATTCTGCATGATTCACAAAAAAATATAGTGCATAATTGTTTAACACATAGTTGTGATAGCAGCAATTACTGTTAGCTCTATTTGGATAAAGAAAACTATTGACATTAAATTGCATGGCATGTGGTCATCAACTGAAATAATGTTGTATAAACATTTTTTATATTGGTTTTGAATCATTGCACTCATTACAAAACAAGTCAGCTGAGTGAACCTTCCACACTGTTCTTGTTGTTTACAGGTGATTAATTATTAATCGGCATTCAGCAAGTTCCAGACTAACAGCACTAGACAAGTTATGTATGCAGTTTGAAGTCTAAGGAACCTTGGTTGGTGTTGCTGCTGAATACTTGTGACAGATACAAGCAGTTAACATTTTGAACTCCTTTTTTTGGTGAACTTCCAAACACTTTACACTTTCGGATACACTTTACATCAGAAAGAAAACAACCTGCATTTTGCAACACCGTAGTAGAAACACAAACATACGTCTGTGCTGTATAGCATTAATAGTTCTTGAAACATGGAATAACATGTATGCTATAACTACTGAAGTAATCCCAGCATCAATTATCAATGAACTGTAATAAAACCTGCCAGTGAAGCTAGATTCTTTTGTCATATCTGAGTGTTGTAAAGGAAGCTCTAGCATATTATAAGTTGGTATTAAATACTGTATGCAGCGTGATGCAATGTGACATCATCAATTGGCCTACTTCTTGACGCTATGATATTGTTTTAAAATAGTACTGGTATATTCTTCTTTATTGTAAAGCTTGAGAAAAAAGATGGACACTGGAAAAACTAGACATCATTCGTTGGTTAGTTGGTTGGTATTTAATGGCTCTTTCAGCACAATGATGTCCTGCTTTTACACATGAACTCCCATCTAAACGGTAGTCCAGGAGAGGATTTCATAGTTTGCTAAGGCAAACTGCTGTTAGAGGGATCAATGACATCATTACCTTTATTTTAATCATATTGCAGCTTCACTGATCATGCACAGTAATTGAAGTCACAATTCCGTCAAGCATAGAATACTAACTTGTAGTATTCTAGTGTTTGTCACTCTACCTTGACGAAAAAGTCTCTCATTGAAATGTTTTAATACAATTTATTTGTAACTTGATAAGAGGGCATACTTTTTTCGGCAACCCTGTATAAATGTATCAGCTGTAGGATTCTGAAACATGATTCGGTGAATATAATTTGTAACTTGCCAGAAGAACGAAGCACATAACATATATTAATAATAATCTCACAGTACAGTAACCACCAACATGTTTCACAAACACGTGTCATAGTGGAATAGTATATTTTAACTAACACAATCGTTCAGACTGACGCATACATGTCAAATTGGTCCCTCGCAAAAAAGTTTTCAAAAACTGTCTAATAAGAGTGAAACTGGTCCCTTAACAAAAATTACAGATTTCATCAATGAAACAGCTATGACCAGGACGAGGGGCACTTCAAACATGGGAGTAGGCAGAAATTTCGTACAGTGATATGAATGTGGGTTAACATGGGAGATAGGAAGTTTAACAACACTCAGCGCAATGTCACTGTCGTGCAGCTGGGATGACACATCTAACTCAGGTCTGCGGTATAAAACAAGTTTACATTAGTAACTTGATACATCGTAACGCTATCATTGGCAATGTTCACACTGTTTTTAGTGCCAAATTTTTTTTTACGTCATGCAATTCATTCAAACACACTATACAAAGAGGTCGACGCAGAAAACGTTAACAGTTAATGAACAGGACATACGATACAGAATTAGGAATGATTTGTTAGCAGCATTTTGTGTGCTGATTGCAACACAAAACAAGCCTTAGCCGTCACATCGTCGCGCTACTATGCAAAATGATTAATTCCCTTTGGCCATCCACAAGTTCATCAGAGGCTACCAGGCGGGTGCATGCAGAACTGCACAGATATGGAATATATGTGGACTTGAACAAAGCAAAAACTTACTCAACTCTGATGACGTTTGCTACTGCTATAGTCAGGAAACAGACACCACCCAACATTTCTGCGGTGCTTAATAAGGCACCAATACGCCTATAATTAACACCCTTTAAACATCCACTCAAGCAGCAATTCTAGTAGTTCTGTGTCACAGCCGGTCTATCATGAAAACCAGATTAGTTTCTAGTCATGGTTTACCTATCTGAACTATTAGGAACTGTACCAGAAATAATTCACAATAACATTCAAGAAAATAATGCTTTGACAGTAACAGATATGCTCTACAGACTACACCCTCGACTATGCATCTGGTGTAGGGCAGCATTAAGGCTACTGTGAATCGCGGTAATGTACCCATAACGCAGGCCCCATCTGACGGTTTCACATCCCATTTGCAACTGAAAACCTTTCATTTGCCAGAAATTGGCAAACAAACAAACAAGCTATTGTTATTGTCATTGTTTTACGTCTACAATGCCAATAACAAAAACTAACATTTCCTAGTAGTTCCTATAAATTAATTATGGGTCCCTATTACAGCGGGCGTCAGTGCTACAGTAGGCCCACCTCTGCCTCCCTTAGCATTGGCTCCACTTCCATGTGACCACGAATTGGCAGCGTTAACCTTCATTACCATATAAGACATAAATACAATGAAGAGACTGCAGCTGCTTGCACCAATCCATGCAAAGTAGCTGGCACTCCTAGCTCCACGAGGACATTGCAAGTACTGTCCATTTACCCATTAGCTTAGTATCTGGTTCTACATCCTAATGCAACTACTGTCATGACAACACTTGATCAAGCTCAGCAAATGACGCTACCGTCTCCAACATAACCACGGCAACAATCACAGCTGTTGTTAGCACCAAGAAAATCGAGCGACAATAAAACGTCTGAACGCCCTTGTTAAATAACAACAAAATTACCGGTACGGTGAAACGAAATTAAGTGAAAAGCAGTGATTATGTTAGCCGACATTAAACTGCAATCGCCAAATTAGAATGACAACAAACAGCTAACTAACTCGGAACATAATTTCAGATAATTAAAATAACATATCTCATCAAAATACATCCATACGTTATATTAAAGCATCACTAACGAATACTGCACCTCTCGCATTACGAAATATTAGTTCCATTTGGTCGCAAAAATTAAACTGCAGAAACTTAAATAACAAAGCATTTAAAGAACAAATGGGGACCAAAAACGCCACTTTTCAGTTACAAGCATTGACAGTTAACAATTAGACAAGTAGACAATGCTCATCATCCAGAGCTAAGGCACATTGCGAGATAAGTACTGAAAATTTCAATAATATTTCGTGAAATTTCTAAGAAAAATTTCAAGACCTGATTGGGAAAATTCTGTCAAAGGATGGTAAAACACAGAGATTACCTTCACTCTATATGATACGATCTGTTATTATTGCGCAAAAAATTACGTGCGAACATCTCCGATTGAGAAGTGGTGAGACTTTCTGGGACACTTTTGTTGAAGCTTTCACTGAATTTCTCATTAAATGAAGTTTCACGAAATTTCCAATCGCCAGGCACAACCAGAGCACTGCGCCATAATGCCCAGTTCACAAATCCATTCAACAGTCAACTCGCGGCTGCAGTATTAGATCCCAGGGAGCTTCTGTTGAGCACAGTACACTGCCATCTTCACTCAAGCTCCACAAGAACATCGTCAGCGTTCACTGTCTGCCCTTCCTTTACATTAACTTTCTTCACCTATCAAGAACAAATGCACAAACACACATACACTACAGTTCACAAAAACTAAGAACATAACATCAATGGCTGTCAACATGTTGTTTACTGCATTACTAAACGCACATTCTGCAATACGCACAACTTGTGTGACACAAGCATGAAAGCATGACTCGTATCAAAACCAAAATGAATTAAATGCACAGTATATGCCAGCAAGGTAACGACATATCTCGCCAATTCAGTATGTTGCACATGACCAAAAACTAAAAAAAAATTTAAATTTTGAATGAAACAAAAACATATGTATAAACATATAGAGCTTCACGTGTAGACATCATAAAATAAAAAAGATGTTAAGTTTACACTTCCCCTGGCCCTCGGGGTTGTTTGGCGGTCAGCAGAAATTTTATGTTTTAGGTTTCTTATGTTTTATGTTGACATATCTCGCCAATTCAGTAGGCTGCACATGACAAAAAAACTAAAATTGTTAAAAATGTATCTATACAAACACTCAGAGTCAAAAGCCACACGTAGACATCGTAAAATAAAAAGATGGGAAGTTTACACTCTACCCTGGCCCTCACCGTTGTTTGGCAGTCATCAGAAATTTTATGTTCTGCCACAACTCAAACAGCCTGGGACATCTCTGTGGTAGTTTGTGCAATGGTGATATCACGTGAGCAGCTTGATGGCCAAAAGACATTCACGTATCACTCAGTGTCATTCTGGCATGATAAACAATAATAATTATGACGAATTACATACAGAATTCGCTAATGTCAATTGTCAATGTCCCTGCGTCTAGTGCACCATCCGTGAAACCGCCCTAATGCGACCAGTGTGCTAGTCCCATGCAAACATCAATGTTTTAGCAATCGCCTGAAAGCGGCTTTGGTAGCGTTTGAGCTGCAGACAGGGTCTAGGAGGCTGTTCCAGTAAGACGAATCAGTAATGGCAAAAGCCCAGCGGCCGTACATGCTGAATCAGTGCTGTAGTAAGCATAGTAGATTTGCTCAGCAGAATGGAGCAGTTGCATCACGCAATATGTAACGAAACTGAGCGGAACATCAATGTACATAATGTATGGTCACCTCACCTTTCCCATCTTGCCAGCTGTTAGACTGTTCTGCATCTTCATCGCTTCTAGAACCAGCATCTCTTGACCTTCCGAAACCTGACACAACAGTCCATCACCATTTGCATATTATATGCGAGAGTGCTTACAAGTAAGTAACAGAAAAAATTACAGTGTCTGACAATGACAAAATTCACTCAACGGACACAGTAGTAGTACGTCAGTTAAAAGATAATTCTTAACACGACAGCAGAAAACTCGTGCTGATGGTGCCAACGTGACGTGGCGCGACAGTTGTCCCGAACATAGACTTAACTAATGGTATACAGCTGGCAGAAAAAAAACGCCACCACTGAGAAAACTACAAGAACCGTTAGCAAGAAAAAGTTGTAATAACAACAAAACAGAACCAAATAACACCTTCAGCTGGTGGGACAAGTTGTTAACTCGTTAACATACATACACCACCACAATGTGTGAAGTAACCAGCCACCTCTCAGCATTCATCAATACAATACAATGCAATACATTCAATAACTGTAGCAGTCATAGTGTAGCGCACTGCAGAAATATGGCACAATTAAATAATGACATAAGCACATAAAAATTGTCTTAAGATACAGCCGAAAAGCATCCCAGAGTTAACGACGACTGACAAATTGGGTTTCATGGCACTTTCAGCATGCAACAAGGCTATATCGTGCCGTTAATGACGAGTCTATGAAATATTCTGGGAGGCTATTCCATTTCCAAATGGCTGGACCAAACAGCTGAAAGCAACGACCTCAACAGTTTTACAAAGGGCCGATCGAGTTAATGATGCTTGCAGATTGCATCAGAAAATATCTGGAGAGTTTGCTTGAAACATACAATGTTTCATAATGGCAAAAAGCGTGCTTAAAATAAAAACGCGGTTCCCGACCTGATCTCCCACTTCGGCAGTGACTGACTTCACCATTCCCGGCATTGGCGCTATCACCATTGCACTGAGATCGGCTTTCGGCTTCTGTATCATGTATTTCCAGTGAGAGGCGAGTTTTGTCGACAGAATCTGAACGTCGAACTGCAAAACACGTTCGTTAGCAATTCCATGTACAACATAACTACAAACTGGTTTGATATGTGCTTTGTAAATATAATTATTTATGTAATAATTTTTTGGAACAATGCAATGGCAGCATAACCGCGAGTAAACAAAAACACGAAACAGATCGAACCAAAGAGACACAGAAAGTGAACCATGAGCCACTACCAATACGTGCCCAAAGGCAAAAGGCAAAGGCATATAACACTTGTAGAGCGCCTCAAGTCACATACCGCGACTTCAGAGGCGCTGGTCATGTCACAGGCCAAGCTAGCGTAGGGCGTAGGCCATAGGCTGAG
>Ga0056116_1000765_pt1 | contig 11564 bp, 10 predicted proteins | sample WorMetOlspDAHAB2_FD_67352 | JGI IMG/M metagenome (GOLD analysis project Ga0056116, IMG submission 67352) | Marine gutless worms symbiont microbial communities from Max Planck institute for Marine Microbiology, Germany - Olavius sp. DAHAB.2 ...
TATATATAGATATATATATATATATTGTGGATTATGCTAGTGTTTCTAGTCTTGCTAGTCTACAATCAAGGGCATAACTAAATCTCTGAACCCAATTAATTAATCTCTAGGAATATTATTTGCTTGCCTTAATGACCTGTTCTTTGTTAGTTTACCTTCATACTATTTTATCTGGATAGATTACTTTATACAAAACGTGTAACCAAAGATGTCAAAATTTTTATCATCATTATTTTAGTCTTTTTGTAGATAATTAAATGTTGTTTAATACATATATAATGAGGATGCACGTTAAGACTAGTGGCGCGTGGTTGGTGGTCGAGACTGAAATGTTGCCCAGCATGAACATTGAACAACGTCGAAAGCGACAGACAGAGCTGATTAAAAGTGCCATCTTCAGCCACCAGAACCTCATAATCAGTGGCTAAAGTGCAAAAATTGGGGAGGTGGGAGAACTGTAGACTCGGCGGGGTTGGACCCCTGTTTGTGGTTGTCGGCCCTGCTGCTCTAGTCGTGACCCTCTCCGCCCTAATAGCCATTCGTAGTCGTCACATATGGGTGGGTCCCACAATGTAGCAGTAAAAAAAAAATCTAATAAAATTATCGGCTGACAAAGAAAACTCAAGGTGGTATAGAATGACTGGCGTTTCGAAATGCAAAAAGACGTTTTCAGCTGGCATTATAACTGCATAAGCCCAAATTCCACTTGGATCGTCACGTCTCGACACGACACGTTCGACCTGTCGAGCCCATGCATTTTGGCTGCGTCGAGCTTGTCGAACAGCACGGCTCGACACGTCGAACGTGTCGTGTCGAGACGTGACGGGCCTTGTGGAATTTGGGCTATACACTTTACAGCCATATTCCATCTCCATAGCCTTCTCCTTGTTCCCATGCGTCTGTAGAATATTTGAGATGGGGGAACGCCTTGAGCTATTTTCTGTAGATGGGGGAACAGGAATGGCGTTCTCCTGCGTCCATTGCTCTTTAACCACCGCTCATAACTAATCTTAAGTTTTATCAATCTTTGCACTGATGCGACTAGGGACGAGTCTCGCGTGGCCTGTAGTTGCAAGATTTGGCACCAAGTTGGACAGCTCTGCTAATAGTTTTGCCCTTTCTGTTTTATCATTATACCAATTTGTGTGCATCATGTTTTTGTATTTTGCAATGCGTTTTTATATCTCTGTTTCATGTGCAGTATGTATATTTATTACCTGTGCTGCTGATGTCGAAGCGAATGAAAACTTCATATAACCATGCGCTGTGGCATAGTCATTTATTATTCACGTCATAACAAGCCTTAATGCGATGAACAGCCTGAAAAAGGCATATGAGCAAATGCTACCAACAACAAGACTAGTGATTTTGGTCCCATTTGAGTGAGATTGGTTTTATTTCATATCGCAGCCAAAGGAAAGGCTGGATTAACATACAAAATGCAGATAAATGTATTAATCAGTGCTATACAAAACAAAGACCACACATTTAAAACAAAAATCCAAGCCTACATATAATGACTACAGATAATTACTATGAGATAGACTGGTTTTATTTCGTGTGGCAGTCAAAGGTGGGATAAGTAGACGACAATAATGCTACACAAAATCAAAACCAAAAATTAAAAACAAAATCTAAGCCTAAAGATAATACATAAAAGAATACGGAATGAGGGAAATTTGAAATTTAATAGTTATAGATTTTAAAGTTTCTTTGTCGCAATCTGTCCACTGTCCGTGACAGAGGGACAATCCTAGAGTTCTGGCACCAGAAAGAAATGGGATGTTGCCGATCACAGTAAGTAAGCAGGTATGCAAATGATTTCTTTAGCACCAATTTCTGGCGACACTCTGGCCGAAACCCGAATACAGAGGTGGGTCCAACAGTGCCATCAAGCAAGGACCACACTTTCTTCTGGGATAACTCACTAAGCCTGCAATAAATTGTTACGAGCGTTGACCGATTGTTTTTCTGAAAGCGGACAGTTTGCAATTAGACCGCGCGTCGTTGACGCTGAATTTTGTAAAAATTATGGTGATTGGTGTCACCGTTTGCTATAGATTCACCGCAAATGTGTAGAACGGGTCTTTAAGAATTGAGGACACAGTAAAAATGAACGTGGTCCACTCAAACCAACGGCGTCGTAACAGTGAACGCAAAACACAGAACAGCAAAGAAAGCAAAACGAATTTCCACACTCATCATGAACAAATGAACATCGTAAACAAATCATGCAAACCTCGGACGTCAAACCGTACAACAACGAGATCACAGAACAGAACCACCTCCACACCATTACTGATTGACTGATATTTACTACGCTTGTCGGCCGGCAGGGCGTTTTTAAAGCAAGTTAAGAACTGCACAGCATGCTTCGATTTCGTTTTTGTCAAACGCTTAGTGCTGCATCAGGAGACGAAAATCATGCTTCCACTGCCAGTGGCGGATTCATAGGGGAGACGGGTAGTGGGGGCGCCCCATTGTCCTTAGCAAAAATTTTTCAGCAAGTGTTCAGCGAGCACACACAGTACAGCGGCACTCCACGGCAAATGGCAAAAACCAAACGCGTATGGTTCATTGTGTCAGGGGCGTGGAAACGTAACGGGCAGGTAGGGTAATTGCCTACCAACTGCGGGACTGGTAGCGCAAACTACGGTATACATTTTGCCCTACCCATAGTTCTTAACTGCATATTGAAAACCACCGACATTGTTGAACTGTGCTAAGTTGATTCTCATGAACATCTTTGAAATTGCTGCTACTAGATGATGTATTTTGAAGCTAAATGCACAAAATTCAATTTCGGCTGGGCTGCGCCCCAGACCCTGCAAGGGAGATTACAGCAAACTCCTAGAAACCGTTAGCTGGATTTCACTGGCCTACTTCTAAGAGAAAAAAAGGAGATGGGAGAGGATATAGGAGAGGGAAGGGAAAGGCGAGTAGGGGGCGTACTTCTAAGGGATGGGGATGGGAAGGGGAGGGAAAGGGGAAATGAGTCCTGAACTGTGTGCATTTGTGAAAAATGACGACAGGCCTCATACACTGTATTCTGCCCTCCACCCCTTCACAATTTCTGCATCTGCCACCAACGCAACATCAACACTTTAACTGCACAGGTTTGACTCTGCGAATCCGTTTACGGGGCTCGACACATTTCGCAAAGATATTGCGCACTGAAAAAGCCCTGCCGAAGCTATCACAGTTCATCGTTAGGCACAGACTGGTCGTCGAACGCCCAGAACTCGACCGACTTGTGCGCACTCCGGCGCTCCCGAGCGGCAAACGCCGAGAAGGTCGAGATGCAGTTGCCGATGTAGTGGTCGGCCCTGGCGAGCAGCGCCAGATCGACGTGAGGTTCCGCCGGCAACCGCCGAACCACCTTCACCTGTAACAGAAACCAGTTGCTGGGACAAGTCACGGCGAGTGGGTAAGGCTATTCACAGCCGGCGCAGCTGAACGCAGTTCACACAACACCGTGCTCGCACTATGCAGGAATAAATATTCGGCAACTATCCAAACGGGAACTACGAGAAGTCTCGAGGTCAAGCGGAAAATTGTTACGAGTCGAAATTCCGACATGTCGAAGGCTCAATCGCAGAAGTTGCTACAAACTTTGGCCAGTGACCGAAACGCAGGGGGCCCGAGGGGGCCTGGCCCCCAAGTTCTGCAACAGTCCTCCTTAGATTATGAGAAAAATGGGACTGAAAGGGACCTAGTGTGGACCCAAGTGTTGTCTTTTTCTATTCCGTCTGTAACCAAGTAGTACTGCTCCTTTCTTATGTGTATAATCAGACTATAGCACATGTTAACCTGTGTTAGAGATGGCAGAGGGCGAAGGCATGCTCCATACAGCCACATATTTCCACACCCCTAATCTCCCTGGTGTCTCCGATGCCTCAATCCGTTTGGGCCCCCTAAGTTATTATTCCATAATCCGACCACTGCCTTTAGCTACCTCTCCGAAATCTACATACTGCTGCCTACGGCCACTTTGAGCCGTATCCTATTCCACTAAACATACGACTAATTATTTACCATTAGTTACTGCATACATATGCAAAATGTGCGTCATTCTGTCTGCTTTTCCAATGTGCCACATTTCTCACAAGATGCACATGACGTCTCACCTTTGCCGTGACTATCGTCTGAAAGTCGTCGATCATGGCATCTCGGTCAGCGGCCACAAAAACTGCCTTGGCTCCAAGCTTCCAAACTGCTCGTTTCACCTGGTTTAAGACGGTCGTCTTCGGCGGAAAGCACAGATCGTCGGTGAGCCGGCCAAACTCGAACGAATAGCCGAGGCACTGCGCCGACGCAAAGAGATGACTGCCTCTCGAGTCCGATATATGTTTGCACACGCTGGACTGCATGCACCAGATAAACACATGCACCATTACAATGCGACACTACAACGCTTATTACTCGATGACGTTGACATTACGACAACGGCAAATCACGGTATTTCTGAAGGATTCACCAACACACATGACAGTTTACTTTTAAGTGACAATCAATATGTTTAACTTAATATTTGTTGTACATGAATATAAATGAGCTGATACTGAGGTAACGAAATATGTCTGTAACAGTGCAGATTCTGTGTTGATATATGCTCGATGATGAAGTTCTACTCTGTGTGGGTGCTAGAAACAGCAGTTGTGGCTCACTACTGCATTTATTTGCAGAAGGTGATAGTGATCATTATATTGCTCAGGCAGGGAAAGATAGCCACACAAATACCAGATTCGCGTACAAAAAAGTCACAAGTCGACCGTTAAAAAAGGTCCCCACAGTGTAGGAAATTTCTGTAGAAAAGAAAATTCATCGCTTGCTCTATCATCACCATTTCGGAATTTCCACTGATGGCAGTGTGCTAGTCGTTTGTGCCATATTGCAATGCTTCAAAAGTGGGCATATTGAATCAATTCAGCAGTTGAATTGCACAATAGGAAAAGCGTCTTGGTTGTGTGTCTGCAGAGTGCCGAGCAAAATGTAGAAGCCCAGTAAGGTGCTTATGCACGGCAAATCAATTACTGGTCAAACTCGTACGTCAGTAAACAATAATAATAATGATGACGATAACGATAATAACAGTAATAAAACCATTAAACGGCAGACCTGGGATACGTACGGCTGTTTTGGTCATAGGTACAAAGTACGTGGGCGCAGGCATGACCTACAGCCTATAGGCTCTACACCCACTCTGTCTGTGTGTCTGTGACACAACAGCACCACTGCAGTTGCAGTTGCCGCTTGTGGCGCTATATGTGTTATGCCTTTACCTTTACCTTAATAAACTGTACAAAAAACCACGGGAAACATACAGATACTGCCGCGACCAACAGCCCAAAAAAAGTTGGTCAGAAATGCAAATGTGCCATATCGCAACTCGCAAGACAGCCCAGTCATCACACCAAGTCTTGCCGCCGCATCCGACACCACCAAGCATCCGTGCACATTCTGACCATTGCTGTCAGGCTGTGCACAAACAGTCGATAACATTCGATGACATCACGCACATCAGATGCAGCAACGCAGCCCGGCATGTCGACCAAACGAGTCATACCCAGTCCAAATCGTTTCTCAGATGAACGCCAAGGAACGGCCGATCGGGAATGTAAGTTTTGATGAAACTGTCGGCCAAGTCTTCGATGTATTCGGACCAGTGCAGGTACCGATGCAAATCGACGTGTTCGCGTGCAACCGGAAAAGCAGCCGGGGCACCGGTGAACGCAAGCACCAGATGAGTCGAAGGCGGAAATCTGAAACAATGACAGCAAAAACATGTAAAACACTTGACGGAAAGTATGCTCTGTAAGGGAATAGAGATATTTTCGCACGCATTTTTCACACATACCATGTCTAGGGCTAGGATTAGTTTGACGGCATAGCTCAGTGGTAAGGATGTCGGTCTTTTGCTGGCAGGTTTTTCCCGGCTCTGCGCATAATCTATGGTTGACAGTTGACACGATGGACCACTTCGTGGGGTAAACTGTCCGCTATGGGTCAGCCAACTCAGCCTTCCATCCCTCTGGGGTCAGTAAATGAATTGCAATCCATGTATTACGGGGGGAGGTGGAGACCATTAAAACAGCAGACTATGGATACGTATGGCTGCAGGCCAAAGTCCGTGAGTCGGGACGCCAGCCATGTATGTGACACAGCGTCGATGAGGTGGCACATGCGGCTTACGCCGCTATATAAGTGAACCTAACCTTCACCTTTAGGACCAACATTGCCTGGCAATTCTGCAAACGTTCTCTGCCATGGCTCCATTCACCTGGAGCTCACTGCCACTGTAAGTCCACTCACATCTTTGAACTTCACTTAAAACCAATTTCATACATCAGATGCAAACTCACACACTGTTGCGTGGCAGTGTATATATCACTTATTATTCTTACTGAACTGGGTCATGCCTACAGCCTTGTCAATCGAAACATGTATTGATAAAGTTATTAAAACACGCTCAAAACCGTTTCTTTTAATAACCGTTTTTATCCTGCCTAACTCTCCGCCCAGCGCCTCTAAAGCTCTGCATATGGCGCTACATTAAATGTATTAGTACTGTTATTATTATTATTATAAAATGGATTTATCTGCAATGGGTGCTATCAACGTTATAGTCCCGAAAAGACGCATCCCTCTCTAACCGTTTGTGCCACTGTTTGGCAACAGAGTGATGTTCAGTACTATAGGACAGTGGCCCATAGTACTCCGAACGATCGAAATCGATGTCAAATGTGTCCCAGAATGGACCGAATGGATTGCCGTCTTTAGCATTGCAGCTGTCACCAGATGCACCATGTCGAGCTTGGTAGCACAGCACTGATCACATACGAAACAGTCAGTCAGCAAATCATAGCCAGTGACGGACATTATGTCACACTCAAATCCCGAATCTTTTGAGAAATAGATTTAAATCATGTATCCAAATCTCAAATTCCACTTTTTGGTCAAATCTTAAATCTCTTTAAAGCTAAATTGCAAAGCAAATCTCAAATCTCTCTTGCAGTCTAAAGTCTATGTTTTATCGCTTCAACTGACAACATGTAAGGACATTTAACCTAATAATCAGTATAGACAACAGATGCTGTGAAATGCATGCAGTAATTAGCATTTATCACAATCACATCGTTAAACCAGGAACCCCATATGTGTCACTAAAAATGACGGTTTAGTAAGTAAGTAACCAAAGTAGCCGCGTAAGCTGCGACTTGATGTCATTTAACCTTTTTTCAAATCAAATCCCCAAAATTTTAAATCAAATCTCAACATTTCAAATCAGATCATTGTAACTCAAATTAAATCTCGTCTATTAAATTAAATTAAATTACTTATTTACTTACTTACTGCAAAGTATCAGATATGCACGATGCCAAAAACTTACCAGTTCGGTTGCCAGGCGGCCATACTGCTGGAGCCAGTTCAGACATAAACTGTTCCATAGTCATCACGCGATGGTATGCCAGCAGAGGTTCGATTTGAAAGTATCTATCAAAAGGAACTTGTACCTACAACAGCATCAGAATGACACTTGCCAATGTCACACTGTAACCTGCTCTTACCGGACAAATATTGTTACCATTAGCACACTGAAAATTCTCCTCTTGATACTCTGACATCAATCAGCTGTACGATTTTTTAATGTTAATTTTCATCCGAGTCGATATTATTTTTATCCTAAATAGTTGCAATGCACAGTGTCGGTGACTGCAGAAGTGACAGGTCAATCCAACTTGCGGTAATATAACGTTAGTTTTGCGCACATTTCTATTAATTCAGATCTGAAACATTCACGAAATGTTAACTTTCAACCAGCAAATGACAAATAAAATGGCCCACCGTATTACATCAACATGCGATGCCACATATGCAGTAATAACACACTCGCATCATATTTTCACTGTCCCTGCAAGTTTTCTGCAGTCATTTGAAGACTGGTCTTTACAGCTGTTCCCTTCCCCAACTTCCTCCAGCACCGTAGAGCTTATTTCTGTCATTATCGGACATTTTAATCACCGTTGTTACTTGCTTACTCGTTCAGCCACAGTAAACTATACAGAAAAACCATTCAGAGCAAAACAGTGTTACCGATTCTGGATTACGGTAGACATATTCAACCCAAGGAGGCAGCACAAGTGTTCTGTTCAAGCTGCGAGCAAAGGCAAGTGAACCTAGAAAGTGATCCGCCTGGTTTCCGAATCTGCCTGCAATGAAATGGCCACACATGAAGAATTTCTGAATTTTACTGCATCGGCAAATATTAAATGAAATAAATCTAACAGTATTTTGAAGAAAAAGCCAAAGCAATCCAAATGTCCTCACTCCTCACAATATAAAACTATCAGCAACTGCAAGTCCAGCTTTTATATAATAAGTGAATATACCACGTATACAAGTTATAGTTTAACAGCCAAAATTTATATGTAATAAATCACACTATTGCATGCCCTGCCTAGATAGCCGAATCAGTTAACAACTTGGCAAACATTTCACAGGTCCTGGGTTCAATCCGCACGGGGTCTTCTCGGAAAATTTATTTCGTTGCCTGGCCGCATGCGGGCTGGTGGAGCCAGAATGGGCGAGTCTGTGAAGGAGTCTTGTGCCAGAGGTCGGCCGATGGGGCGGAATAGCGTGGGAAATGTTTGGCTGGCAGTACCTAATGTCATGGAAGGGCTTGGCACAGTTAGTGCTGGCCACGGGGCTCTGCAGCTCCATGCCTACCTGGTGCACTGCATAGCTTACGGAGGCCCACTGACTTGTAGCTCCCAACTATGGCAAATGACTTAGGCGCAGTTATTCACGGTACCCCAGACTGCGTGAGGCAAGTTGACTGGCCACTGTCGTGAGCCTCGCCCACATAGGTGTGGTTGGCACAGGCGACCTGAGGATGGTTCAGGGGACTGTGAACTGACACAGGGAGTTAATACCGCGCAGGAAAAAGGGTTTGGCGTTGTCCTCTGTAAACTGTGAACGCTGGTAGGATTCATAACAGCAGCGATGGGTGCTATCTGTTCGACCACTGTGCCGGTAGGAACGCGACTTCACTGGTCTACTGACTCCCAGCATGTATGGATCGGTTGAGACGGGACGGCCAGTGTTGTGGACGGGAGGTGCAGTGTGGCCGGCGAACTAAAATGAACTGGACAAAGACTGCTCACAACACACTGCGAAAGTGCGAATTGCTCCAGTTATTACTAGCATGCCTAGCAATAACTGGGGAAATTCGCACCTCATCTACTGCAGCTTTAGAAGTAATAACTGGATTATTGCAAGTGGCAATGACTACCAGTTACAGAATCAATAGTTTAAAGAAATGGAAACGTGTCCAAAATTTTGGATCACACTCTCATAGACTGGAGAAGATGCACAAAGAAGTGCCTTTTACAGGAATGAGAGGGGATCACATGAAAACATGCTTTCTATTTGATAAAGAATGTAAAATAATGATTCCTGCAAGGGAGAGCTGGAATAAAGACCAAAAAGCACTGCTCCCAGAGAACTCCAGAGCTGTCTATACTGATGGATCTGGAGATCCATTGGGGGCGGGAGCTGGTATTTATTTCGGAAACCTTGCAGAAGATCAAAGTATACCATTAGGTAAAAATGTAACAGTATTTCAGGCAGAGACATATGCCATTCAGCAAAGTGTCTCTACACTGAAATCGATATCAGTGACTGGTAAGCTGATAAATATCTACTCAGACAGCCAAAGTATATTAAAAGCTCTGGACAACCCCAAAATTGTCTCAAGTCAGGTTTGGGAGTGTGCTCAGAGCTCAGGGCCTTAATGAGCTAGCAAAGGTTAACTCTGTTAACCTTATATGAGTACCAGGACACTATGGAATCCTGGGCAATGAGAAAGCTGACTACTTAGCTAGTACAGCCGGTTCGGAGACATTCATTGGTCCCGAACCAATTTTACCAATTTCATATAGTATGATTAAATCATCTATAGGAAATTGGGCTCATAAACAATCAGACGTCTATTGGGAACTAATGAACACCTGTAGACAAACAAAAATGTTTCTTGAACACAGGAGTAAAGCAAGGTCAAGGGAGTTGCTAAACTTACCTAGGAACTTGCTGCGCACTGTGAAGGGAATCATTCATTACTGGGCATAATACCCTTAGCAGACATATGAACATAATGGGTCTAAACAATGTGAGCATTGTGAAGGGGAGCTGGAGACTTCCCTCCACTTTATAAGACAATGCAGTTACTATGTAACAACTAGAATGAGCATTTGGAGAAAACCAGTTTTAGACCCTGATGACATGAAGAGAATAAGAGTTAAGGATCTTGCGAGATTTATTCTAAAGTCTCGTAGATTCTTAGTTAATGAGATATCCAATTAAATTCTGGGGATGGCGAATGGACCTGTTTGAGGTCTTTGCCTACCCCAGTAGGCAAAGACCTCAAACAGGTCCATTTAAACGAGAACCAGCCCCAATTGACACTGACATTGCTCACAACACACGCATATGCACATGCATATGTGGATACCTCAGCCTTGAGCTGATACACACTTACACGCACACACCGTTGTGTGGACACGGGTTGAGCACTGGGCCTACTGAAGGCCTCAGCTCGTGATGGTTTAGAAATCGGTCACCCCGACAGCCAACAACAACAACAACAACATACTACTACATGTTCAAATACAAGTCTCACTTACAGTTTCTTTGCCGAAATACTACTACGACAAACAGGGGCAACTGGGCTTAAAATTTCAACCGGGAAACAGTTCATCAAGGGGCCCGGCCTAGCCTTTGTTCGTAACCACTGATTACTTGCACCGTTCAAGAGCTCAAGGCTGCCAATCTGCCATGACAATATTTTAAAGACAAGATGCAACAATAAACAAGTGCATGCTAGATAATGCACATGCAGTCATTATACAATACAAATAAGGTTGTAGTAGATAATTATAGGCCTATCGCCTATTGTCAGTCGCAACTTTAAGCACACTTATGTTATAAAATCAATGTTACTGAACAGCAACAGTTACGTTAAGTGGGTCGACCGCTGAACCGCACTGAGTAATGTTCCAGTTACATGCACGAACATCAGCATACAGTAATCAGTTTACAGCACATGAGACTTATATGACTGTAGCAGCAGCATCTCAGCAAAAAACTGAGAGTCTTTGACAAATTCATGAATCAGATCATCTATGGTGATGGAATCAAGAACGTCCTTCTCAGAACTCATCAGCATAAACGTTTCTAGTTTGTCATTTCCGAGCGTGTCTTGATGATCTTAAGCTTACTAAAAGCCCGTTCAAAGGAAACTTGTGAAAACGACAGAGTGAGTAAGTACTGCTGATAAGCAAGGTACAGATTGGTGAAAGCAGACCGTAGACGCGTGAAGCGAATCTGTGCAAAACCTTGTAACAACATGCGATACACTGCTTACAGGCTCCAGGGCATTTGACAACATGTAAATCAACTTCCATTGTTTTATCTGTTTCGTGATGAGATTGTTCCCCAGCGTTAGGTAGTATGCCTACGTCCGTGGTAGTGTCTGGTTCATCTTCAGATTCTCTTTCTGATTCACA
>Ga0056116_1000766_pt1 | contig 11558 bp, 10 predicted proteins | sample WorMetOlspDAHAB2_FD_67352 | JGI IMG/M metagenome (GOLD analysis project Ga0056116, IMG submission 67352) | Marine gutless worms symbiont microbial communities from Max Planck institute for Marine Microbiology, Germany - Olavius sp. DAHAB.2 ...
GAAGACAGCATGAGCTGACGTCCCATCCATCATCAAACCCTATAAACATCCAGCATTCATTTCCAGCTAACAAAAGGGCCCAGTCCACATATTCCACCTCATGCAGATACATTAGAAGTTATTTTGCAGAATAACACACAACTTTAATTTAACGTAGTAACTGACAGACATACCTCTTCACGATCTGAATTACGTCTTCGTCACTAAGAATGTGATCTTTCCCAACTTTCTGTGGCTGATGCTTAACCGACGATCCCCAGACAAGTGCACTGCACACATGTGATACATACATGCTCTCAGTTAGTCTAAACAACTAGACACGTGTACAACTTCCAGCATCAATACAAACAGGACCGGCTACAACTTCCTAGAAACAATAACACACAGTTAATGATAAGAAAGTGTACTCTTTGCACTAATAGCCAAGGCAACGTTGAGGCAGTAATAATAATATCAGGACAATGTGCTATCATCTATGGAAAAGCCATTGCAAGAGTTCACTCGGGTCATTTAAATGTATGTGTGCTGGAGACAGGTGGCCACCAGCTCAAAGGCCAAGCAACAGACCTGACCTTCGAGTCCACCGGTAGGCTGCTACAGGCCAAACATTCACCCACCACCATTTGTATTATTACTCAGCCATAAGGCAGATACTTATTTTACTGTCCCACAGAGGATGAAAGGCTGAGTGAGTAAACCTTGTGCCCAAAGCTGCTCTTGCAGTGATTTTCGCGAAAAAAGACTGGACTGTAAGCAGTATGGGTTCTATCTTGAGGATCTCTTGCACTGCAGTCAGACATGCTAACCACTAGAGTAATGAGAGAAGTGACAATCAGGATGAAAAATTCCATAATTTGTAAAATGCAGTAGCTTCTTCTTCATCAGTATTGTCTGCGATGATGTATTACTTAATGCAAACTAAACTAATAAAAAAGTAACAAATAATGATGTTATTACTTCTCATATATGCAAATTTGAAGATCTTAACAACAGCAAGTAAGTTACAGACTTCATAAGGCGATCAGATTCTTAATCACAATTAAAATTTTATCGCACATTAACTGTGATTATGGCCAGAACTATAATAAAACAACAGAGTGACAGGCACTCACTGTTTAAATTCTTTAATGATGTTTCGGTGCAGTTTGTTGCAGAAGTCTTCAACAGACCGCCGTTCAACTCTCAGCACGACTGGCGCACTGTAGTCCGGAAGTTGACCTTTCGGTTTTGTGTATCTGTTTACCAAAACATCATGCACTGTACAGTCTGTTCCACTGAAACTTTAAAGTCGACAATAGTTGGTGGGTAATCCCAATACTCCTTCCCCTACCCCCGAACACAGTGCAACAGCAAGAGGCAATCTGTTGCAGAATAGTGGTAGTATCTTTTAAAAATATACATTTGCATACTTGGAATTGAAAGCATGGGGGTAAAGTCATCACACATTAAACTAGCACAAGCAAAACAAAGCTGACTGGAAGGAATATTGATACGATGAAAATTTTGAACGATGTTAGACGATGCATATGGCAAGATGCAGCCAACATTTCTAATGAGAAATAAATTGCCTGAAGAGACAAAACAAATATATACTTACAATCGCACAAGGCACAAATAATGCCACATTTTCTCCAATAAATCATCAAAATTCCACTCGTGGTGTGCAGATATTGGAACACAGTGCGGAATCTTGTAGATAATATCCAACTCCTAAAACATATAACAATATGCAGTGCCAATTAGTGACGAGAATCATTACGTTATTTTTGGTGTATGTCAGGTTGAAAACAACTGCAACAGTATCCGGAATGATCAACACTCACATCTCAGCAAAGAAAAACATCAACAATGAACGTTTATTTATCAAAATAACAGAATTGCACAGAAATGCGCAACAAGATAATAACCACATGAATACAAGAACGATCCATTAACGAATACCAACTATAATACTAGTCACCAAGAACAACAAGGAAACATACTAATGTTACGCACTGTAAAACCTGTCCATTTCAATAATTCTGATATTACTTAGTACAAGTAACAAATGCAACTACTAGACATGACACACACCTCAATGGATATCTGATCGATCTTATTCAGAACATAGATGCAAGGAATATAGATGCGATTTCCTTCCACGACGTCAATAAGCTCCTCAGCCGTGGCGTCGTGCCGCAACGTTATATCGGCATTGCTGATTCTGTACTCGCCCAGTATTGCTTTCACTGTGTCCAGATCGAGCTCCGATTGGGAAACCTGGCAGCACAGCATTACACACCACCCACGTTGACAACACGTCGGTCAGAAAAAAAGACTGACAGCTGTAGTGGGAATAGCAATTCTGCCTAGTAGTAATGCACTTATAATTGAGCCACCCAGCACACAATGCTTTAACGCTACATGTGTGGAAGTCGGAATCACACAAGTCTGTCAAAACACACGTGGAATGTTGGTGGACTAGCAACCACATGACCACAAGATATCGTCAACACGGGTGATACCCTTCCACGATGACAGAACTGGACCAATTTCCTAGTTTAAGCTAATATATGCATACATGTAGCTGTAGCATCTGCATGTTGACGCTACACCTTGTGTACACACAATGTAAGCAAACGGTTGCCAAACAAAAGCTGTGTGGTGTGTGTGTTCAGTTAGAATTATGATGGACAGCCATATGTATGCCAGTAAACAATCTCTGCATAGAAGCATCACAACTCATCCTAGGCAGTACATAGGCAAACGAATAATCATCAGTTGTTACATATATTATCATGGAATGCAATATACAATGCAGTAGGCACTCTAAGTGCATGACACTGCCAAAACCTCCGTCATCTGTCTCACAGCAATAAAGTCCCGAACAGTTTCTTGCACTGGCTCACACAGGGCTATATATGTGTATATGCTGAAAGTAAAATAGCAAGGTGATACACGACTAGACCCTAAAGCCACCATAAGCCACCATGGAATGCTCTAAACCATAAGATGCCGTCAACTTTGTTAGCCAAGCCGGCAAAAACATAAGATTTAAGCTTCATAAGCCGCCACGGCTTAACACTTTCCACTTCCTGAATTGTCAACATTGTGATCATTGATGGCACCATATAAAGTTGACATGGTGTTGTTTGTTCATGCTAACTATGATGTGGTGTGCTGACTGCTGACTTCTATTGGGACCACCCAGATAGCATACAAACACTTTGTGTCAACGTTAATTTAACGCACGACAGTTGAAATAACGTTTGCTCAAACGAAATCGACAGCCAAATTAATGTTTAGGTAATGTTAGCTGGTTAACGTTTTACGAATATTTCGAAAACGTTTTTGCTTCTGTCAATATACTTTACGGGCATTTAGTAGCCTAGTATGCCTACTGGTCAGATAAACTTAAGTTACGAATAAGTAGGCCTATATGCTGCATTTCATGTTCATATGAATAGCACATGAAGTAGACAAGAGTTAATAAACAAACTCTAACCATACCATGTAAACTATAGCCATACTATACTTTACTAATGCTATTTTGAATTTGATGTGACTGCTCATTTGCTGCAGTTAATTTTCTCTGTACCTGTAAGCTGTGGCTAGCAACCATTAGCAGGTCGCAGTGGTCTAGTGATAGCATGCTTGAATGCTGCGCGAGAGGACCCAGGTTCGAATCACGCTGGATTGTGACTGTAAATTATTTAACACGTTAAAATAATACTATATTCACTCAATACTTTATGCAGCATACCATTGCTGTGAGGTTAATGCCTCCTTTGTCCTTGCGCCGAAATGTGATGTTCGGCGGCGACTTGTTCAGTCGCAACCCGAAGCCTTCAAGCTCATGTTCGAGGATCTGCTTGTGCTGCAGTGGCTTCAGAACGTCAAGAACCATGAATATCAGGCTGCAAGTGCGTGCCACTGCAGACCACAGCACAACCGCGCATTCAACACACACACACGAAACAGGCAAGCAAGTAAAAAGATCAATCATACTGTCTGAAATGATGTGCAGGCACTACATGTAGGGAAGGAATGACTGAAGAGATGGGTCCTCAGGAGTTTCCTAAAAACAATCAGTGAAGGCACCGACATGAGGTTCTGTGTACAACAGCCACACAGCAGCCACCGGAAAAGCTCGATTGCCGATGTTTGAAAGATGTGCGTGTTGGACAACAAGTAATGATGTTATAATGAGGCTTGAAAGACAACATTTTCAGCAGACTAAAAGGTGCATGTAACCCAGCACATGAACCAAATCCAATCACAGACATTGTTGAAGCTGTTTCAAATGGCTTAGAAAACAAAGTAGCCTAAGTGACATGGATGTAGCTGCTAATTAGATTAACATTAGAGAAAACTGAAAAATTACTCACTGATAAAATGGCTAGTGATACAAAGGTTACGACCCTAGACTTGAACTAAAACTGTCAGAGTAAAGCCTATTAGGTTATTAGCATACAGAGTGTAGTTAGGCACGGAGCATTTACACCAGCATATAGAGCAATTTACAAGTGCAGAGACTAAAACCTGGTCAAATGTGACAGCTTACCAGCAATAACTTGCTTTCCTCGTCCCTTGCCATCTTTCGCACCTTCTATAATCCCAGGCAAATCTAACAACTAACAGCACACAACTGATTGCATGTGCACATATTCTGCATTTCGAAACTGAATTGCTAAATAATGAAGAGAACAACTTACTTATATATTCGGAGAAACTCTTCAGTAGAAAAGTGTTTGAGTATAAACATTCACGCAACTAGCACTCAAGAAACAGCTAACTGGCATTAATTATGACCATACACAGCAGAAAGAAAGAATATTATAAATTTATAATCAGCAGATGACAAGATTACAGATAAAAGAGCAGGAAATAATAGACTAGATGTCACAGATGAAAACAACAATGTCACATAACTGACAAGAATGCACAAACGGTCCTTTCATATAATAATGCTAGAAACCTTACAACGGTGGCAGCTTTTCCAAGAAAGAGCTTCTCAATGATGAGATGAAAACTCTATCAAAAATGCAAAATGTGAGTAACACTCCATTGGACACACCTGAATCTTTGCCCCCTTGTACTTAATGCAGCCCGGCACTGTAGTCAGCGTGGTGAATTCGTAGGCAGCGACTTCAGAATAAACACCAGCCAGATTCGTCAGAAGAGTGGACTTTCCAACAGATGGAAATCCTGCAGCAAAAACCCGATACCAAGAGGACTGAATAGGTACCCAATAATAACAATTAGGAGGCAGTTCAATGCATCAAACACATGAAAACAGCTCACAGAGATCAAATAGCAGACACAAGAAATAGTTATTCTACAGTCGAAAAATTGGACAGCAAAGCACAATGTGAAGTGTCCAGCCAAGCAACCACTGTTGCAAACTGCAGTGTCACAGCTGACAAGTGAGTCAGCTGATGCAATCCAAGAAATGCCCAAGACGCATGTACTGGAAGTATGCATAAAAGACACAATTTATAATACTAACTATATGACTAGCTGACAAACCAACTTGCAGCCATTCAGACGGGTCAATTTGTGGACAAGAAAGCTTGCGCAATAGTTAATTTATGGACTGCAATTAAAAAAAACACACACTGAGCAATTGTCTTATGCTAATTTTCTATCAAACATATCAACAATTATGCAGTTCTCGAACTGACTTATACTGCGAGTTGATTTGTCAGCAAATCCTAGAGTAACAAAGAAAACACTGTATACACATACCAACAAATCCAATTCGAGCATCACCAGTCTTTGCGACATCAAAGCCTTCTCCACTTGCTCCACCACCTCCTTTAGGCTCTATAAGTTCCCTTCTTAACTTAGCCAATCTGGCCTTCAACAAACCCAGATGACCCATTGTTGCTTTGTTCTTCTGAGTTCGAGCCATCTGTCAATAAGTGCATATAATTATACCAAAAAGTGCAACTTAGATGTCGTTATTCAGTCTTGCAATAAAATGTAGGCTACTACAAATGTAGTATTTCTTATAATCTCAGTTTAGACAGAAATCTTATATCTGCTTCAATAGCAAAACGACAATTCACAGACCATGCCAACTGGTGGTAAGTCAATTCGTGGACTGGATAGCTATCGGGTGGCTTAGGTGGGCCATTGTGTTGAAACGCAAAAAAAAAACTTCCACAGGTACCTGTCAAAATCTACATTGTATGCATGAAATCCATGGGCTAAATATTGATGATATTAATGTTGAAATTAAGTCAAAATCCACTGCCAGTTTGAAATGCATGCTGCATATCGAAATCCACCACAAAAATATTGAAATCTATGTTAGATGTGAAAGTGAAAATCCACTGCAGATATGAAAAACATGCTGAATATCTGAATGGACTTCACTCCAACTTTCGACTTGGATTTTGGTTTTTCTATGGTGGACTTTAATTTCAACATGCATATGGATTTAATTTCTTTTAGTGATGGACGATTCTGAAATTTCTATACTCGATTCGATTCGATTTTTTGAAAAAAATCTTGATTTCAAATTACGAGTGATTTTTAAAGTCTATTTGTGCAGTGACGGTTTCCATTTTCGGAGTTTCGGTCGGTTTTAAAATAAAAACTGCGGTTCACGGTCGGTTTTTATGGTTCCAGATTTTAATCACGCGCACAGCAAACACTAACGATACTGGCGAAAACACCTGCATAGCGGCGGTGCAAAACAGCAACCTCCGACACAGCCGACGCAGTCGATGTAACGGAGAGCTGATATGTTGCAACTTGCAACAACATTTATTGTTGAGTTGATCTGTAAAAATTTCAGCAAAATACCTCTGTGCGTTCTTCAACAAATACTGTTTCCAAACAACAGGCCACACGCGGCAGGGTTGCCAGATGCGGACGAAAAATAACGTATATACTAATTCAATAATATAGTAATATTTATATTATCGATGAACGTTTTCAAGGAATCGATTTTTGCAGTTTGATTATCAAATTTCCCATCTCCGTCACTCACTTGCCGTCCAGTAAACGTCAGTATTTAACGTCACAAATCTCGTGTAACCTTGACTAGCTTGCGCACCCGGCCACCTGTTTCCGCCTCCGAAATGACCTGTCTTGTGTCGAGTGGGGTGTTAAACTCTACTCACTCACTCACCCGGCCACCTGTTACAATGGGTGGTAGCGCAATGGCAAAGTGGGCTGAAGTACAGCACCGGCGAAAGCGAACATCAAAGCCCCAAAGGGGCCAGCGCAACTTCCTGTTAGTCGGTGTAGCAGACTCAATACTGTTGCTGCATACACCTATACCAGTGATCCAGGGACGCCTACATCCCACTGAGTAAATTATTGCATTCAGTAAGTCTTGAGTTGACGATGGCTGTCTGTGATTACTCGCGCTTACCATGCACTTTCAAAGCATGTGCATAGCTGCTCAGGTATTAAATGGAAAAATTTAGTGGCGCTAAAGACTTTGAAAACACTTTTCAGTTGCATCGCCTGAACCAACTCATTGGCTTTGTACCGTAGACCTAACAGTATTCACTTGGCTCCAAAGTTTCGGCGCCTCTGAGGTCCTTTGACATACTGGCACCTTATAAACTAGCATATTATTATTATTATAAAAAAACCTAAGTGGATGAGTGTGCTGATGACGTGACATCATAACTTTTAGGCCTACTTTAAGCATTAGATTAGCCTGCTTAGACATGTGCGTAACTGTTTTTTTACGTTTAATTATCGTCAACGTTGCATTATAACATGCGCCCGTAATATCTGTGTTACATACTTACATTAGTTTGTTGTTTATGACGGCAACAATTTCCAGTTTACCAAAATGTCGCCACGTCATCGCGATCGAATATAAATTATTTCACGTCAATAAAAATCGATGCACAAGCTTGTCATAAAATCTAGTTTTCGATTTTTTTCGATTCTGGGAAAAAATCTCGATTTGCGATTTCAAAAACGGGAATCGTCCATCACTAATTTCTTTTATACAGTGATTTTCAATATTTAGCCAGAACCACAAAAAACGACATCTGATATTCACTGTATGTCAGGAAAAACAAATGGATCAGCGCATTGATCACTACATGATGAGCGCTCAAAAGTTGCACAAAGGTGAATGAGTCATAGAGCCAAAGGTGCAAGTCGTTAAAAATCCAACTAGGAGGTCTGAGGGAGTGTCATGAACTCCCACAGGGAAGTATGAGCCTTAGCCCCGACCGCCAACGCATTTTAATGCATTTTCAGCTAAATACATAACATTATTTTACTAGATATACAGTATATCATTTTATCAGCTAAAATTTACTATAAAATGAATAAAATTGGTTGACTTAGTTTCTATGGTATAAATACTGTGATATAAAATGCTGGTAGCTGCCAACTACCGGGCAACTGTGATACTGTTTACAAACAATTTAAAGGTAGCATAACAATAAATTAAAGTATTATTACGTTTAAAAAATACACAGTGTTAAGGAACGAATGCGTGACATTACAAGCAATAGTGAGTCTCACGCCGAATGCATGAGACTTGAATCACCCAGTAGGTGACAGGGTTAGTGCTGTTTCAATAATCGAAACCGATACCGATATCGAGATATTTTGCCATATCGAATCGTACAGAATATCGGCTTGTTGAAGATCGAATCGTTCGATACGGGTTGGGCTGCAGTGGCAACTGATTCACCTGTGCAATGCATTAAGTCTGTGGTGGTCCGAGTCGCGTCACTTGCGTGTCATGCACAGCCTATTAGTGTGCGGGGGAGACAGGAGGGGACAGCAGTTGATAGGATCAAGTGTCTGACGGACAGTCCATCAGTCGGTCGGTCTATGCCTTGAGGGTACTAGACAGCATGCTGATGATGGTTGGTCGGTCACTCTGTCGGCAGTGATTACATAATTACATTGAATATCTCTACGCAGTGGCTTAGATGTGATTCAAACTTCAAACTCTCCCAGTCACGGCTGATATAATTTAGGACGTCGGAATAATCGTAGTTACGCAACAACACAAAAATGTGTGTTTAATCTCCGCACCAAAAAGAAAGAAAATGAAGCAAAACAGTGAAACGCATGTCACTAACGGCATAGCCAAAACTGATTTTAAAAAAATTATAACTTTAAAGTTCGTGCTACAGCAGCATTTCATTATTATCAATTTATCAGCTTCATCAGCACAAGACAGTCAATTAAAAGATTGTTAATTAGGAAGATCAATTTCTCAGCCTTCGCAGGTTTGACTGAGTTACGTTTTTTGGTGATCACGTCACCAGCCGACGAAAACAGACGTTCAGAGGGCACCCATGTGGCAGGCACACACAGATAGCAGCGGACGACTGCAAATTTTGCAGGAACATTAGAGTGATTGACAGTTGACTGTTGTTATCACTTCCTGCTAGTGGAGGGGTGCGGCATCATCTGTCGCCGGTGGCCAGGACCCAGTACTGTGCTGTCTTGGTGTCATGGGGAGGCTGGTATCAGGTTACAGTCTCCTTCCTGCCCCTCAAACCCTCTCCGTATCGTGGACCAAATGACTGCATCTGTGAGGAAAGTTTCGAGTTGTAAGTTGCAAAAATCAATCACGTTTGTTAACAAACGCCTCGCAGAAAAAAAACGTTTTTTTACAAGTATACCTGCAACCGTGAATTTTTACTTTATCAAGCAGTGCGCCATCGCACATATGTCAGCCACCACACCCGCTGACATATACAATATCGATATCGAAATACTGCGCCCATATCGACCGATACCGGCGGACTGACAAAAATCCTATATCGTAACAGCACTAGACAGGGTTGACAGACAGAACAAAATATCACCAAATGTACTAAAGAGGCTGGCCATCGAAAATGGGCTGAGATAGTAAGGGCAAAATGCAACAAATTTTGGGCCGCTTCATTGACTTGCTTCCGGCAACCTTGGGGCTCTACGGAAGAGAGAACTTCCAACGGTAACTAAAAAATTTGCCAGCAAACCAACTCACAGTCAGTCAAGTCGCGGACCTGTCAACTTGCAGACTAGTCAACTCGCCGAATCATTTGATTAAAAATTTACAGTATATAAGTGCTATAAATGTTAGTGCTGCAAATTGCAGTTATCTGACATGCAGCAGTAGGGCCACAAGTACGTTGATTTCGCGCAAAATGCAGCACGTGAGTATGTAGGCCTACCCAGCACATAATGGGTAATTTCGGGACCATGTTACAGGCTACTTAGCCCAACCAGCAATGTCAAAGCACAGGTTAGTAAGTAAAAAAACCAACAATGTACGAAAAGAACGACATATTCTAAACTTAAAAAGAAAGCACAAATAATGCAAAAATGACAGAAAGATGAAACAAATTAACAATTGGCAAATGGAACTACTTCCCCATCTCCCCAACTCTTCACGATGGATTCAATCAACTGAAGATTCTGGCAGGACTGGCAGTCTCCAGAACAATGCCTGCATTATAGACTCGCGTGTCTGAGGGTAAAATAGCTCGACAGGATCGGTGACCATAATCGGGAGGGTTAAAATCACAGATCGGTGACTTTAATCTTCCAAGTTTCAGTCACCGATCGGTGATTGTAATCACTTCGGTGTAGATGTCGAAATAGAAAAACAGTCGCAGGCATATGCCTCTATGACTGTCTTTCAAATACTGATAGTATACACATTACATTAGAAATTATATAATAGTACTAATTAGTGCGGTGAAATTTTCCATTTTTAGATTTTCGGTAGGTTTAAAAAAAATAAAAACCGCAGTTCACGTTCGGTTTCTGTTTTTACGGTTGTTTAAAAACAAAATACCACACGCGGCCGGTTGCCAAATGCGGACAAAAAGTAACATCCACAGTAATTCAATAACCCGCCCAAGCGACAGAACGAGGTATGCTTACAGATAACAATTAGCACTGCCACTGCTTGGAATGTGTGTCGCCCATGTGAATGAATCTGCGCACCCGAATAGCTTGCAAAATTTGAGACCACCGACCTACCGACCGCCCGCATACCCGACTGCTCATTGCGGGCGGGTGTGCGGGTGGGTTGGATGGAGAAGTGGACTAAAGTACAGTGCTGGTGAAGGGGGATATGGTCAAAACGGCAATAAGTTAAAACGGTGACAAACCAAAACGGCTACAGGTCCAAAGTAAACGTATAAACTTGCTTTCGTTAACTATGGATTTTTTAGTGAACTTTTAACTGAAATTTCAGATGATTCAACTATGCAGTTTCACGGGCTCAGATCTGTTTCGCGCTAACGTCAGGTACTGCGCGCGATGGAATATTGTACGTTTTTCATATAACTTAACAGTTGCATGCCATATATGTGTACAGCCTATGGTCAATTATATTTCCATCATTAGAACTGTAGGTGTTGTTTGGGTTTGTCGCCGTTTTGACTGTAGCGATTTCTGTTGCCTTTTCGGTGTCGCCGTTTTGACCATAGACCCACCAACCGTGAAGGGTAATTTCGACGAATTTCATAAACAGTGGTTAATGCATTTACACACCTAAAGTAAACTGTTACCCAGAAACCAAATAGCTGGTTTATTAAACAGTCGAAACATCACTGGCCTAAACCACTAACTGTCCGAAA
>Ga0056116_1000767_pt1 | contig 11558 bp, 7 predicted proteins | sample WorMetOlspDAHAB2_FD_67352 | JGI IMG/M metagenome (GOLD analysis project Ga0056116, IMG submission 67352) | Marine gutless worms symbiont microbial communities from Max Planck institute for Marine Microbiology, Germany - Olavius sp. DAHAB.2 ...
ATCAACATCACATATCACAAGAATGATATTAATTAATATCACGAAAATAGACAATACACAATAGATAAGCAAGACAATCATTAAGGCAAATAAACACACACTCATAACAAACTAAACTCTTAGTTTAGTTTTAGTTTAATTTCAGTTTATTAAATAATTGGAATAAAAACTGAAACTGCAATTGCCGGCGCGTTACCATGCAGCTGTTGACTGCTTTATGGATCTGGCTGCAACTTATATCAACAAACTTAAATTCACACCAGACTCTGCTAAGATTGTGACATTCGTTTGTTGCCGGTAAAACAATGTTTTTCAATCAACATCATCATCATCAATTGTTTATAAAATTATTGTGCTTGAAGCTGCGATATTGTTCAAACCCATAAAAATAAGTGAATGATAAAATGGTAATTGAAAATATGAAAGATAAAATATGGTAATCAATGTTTTTTATATTATTTACATCAAAAATATGGTTAAGGGGTGAAATTCATGGCTTGTTAAGGCGAACTAGATTCAAGAGGGAGCACTGACATCATTCGCTTTTTTGACGTATATCGCAGCTTTGCGGCTTAGGCATAATAATTAACACTACACATTAGGTCACGTACAGAATTGTGGAATAGGCCTATGTAATACCAAGTGATACATATAGGCCTGTACATACACAAAAAGGATTTATATGGCGCCCATAAAAGCAACTGTCTCTAAGTGATGATGCCATGGTGCTTGCTTGACGCTTTAACTTGACAAAATCTAAGCTGATTGCCGGTTTTATGTTATTTATAATTCGGTACTGGTTTACTTTTTTGGATTACTTTGTATATGTCTCGTGATGCAATACCCAGTCTAGTTGTGATCGCATGGTTGTTAATTGTAAACCAAGTGCGTATTTTACAGAGCACGCCGTTCTGAGGCTCGTATTCAGCAGATGCTGTGGAAGATCAGTTACTCTGACATCGTCTTTGTCAACTCGGTCTGTATGGCGTGAATTTTAACAGCAGTTTTGGAAATATATAAAATAATTCTTGTCGGACATTGCAGACGTAGATATGTTAACGTTTCCTGTGACTGCTTCGCGCATCTGTAACAGACTGCCACTAAACGTCACTTCAGCACCATCTATGCAAAATTTCAAGAAGAGGCTACAACCGTTCTCGTTCGATCGCAGTTTCCCATACTGTACCAACACATTTTAAGAAATAAACAACAGAAAACAACGTGTTTATTGTTTCAGTTATTTTCTAAAGTAACTTTCGCATTCTGCTGTTTTTGTCCGCCTTGCTGCTGGACGACGCACTCTTAAAATGTGTTGTTTCAGAAGTCTTCAATTGTTGATTTTACGACACTGGCATTTCACAAGGTAGTGTAGCGATAAACTTGAGTAATGGAGGGATCTTTAGTGACAGTATTATTACAAATATTCTTCTGATTCTGCCAGTGAAATAAGTTTGAAAATCGGTCAATACTTGACGAAGTTAAGGCGTACAAAACAGTGTGCAGTTTTTGGGCCACCCTGCAGATGCAGTGCGTATTGCAACTTGGCTGACCAGTTTGCGCCAATTCCGTCGACAGGGATTGACATAACCGAAAAAAAACACTTATTGTAATGCGCTATAGACTCATACAATGTAGTAGGCGTGTGTTAATTGTCATAACATTCGCAATTTGTTTACAGCAATACATCCACGTTCAAAACGTGCTAAAAAAAACAAAAAAAACTGGCACTGTTCGACGTGATTTCTCAGTCACAACTCTGTCCGTCTGCAACTCGTTATTTACCGAGGCAGTCGCATCACTTAAAATGACATTTAATCACTTTTTCACGCACCTGCTACTTAGCTTCACACACCTCGGAACCGCCTTTTTTTTCCGACTACATGGCACTACAAAATTATCGTAATTATTATAATACGAGGACATAACGTATGGAAATGTCATACGATATACATATTTATACATGTGCGATATACAAAAACCATAGTTGTAATAAACGTCGAAAATAATAAATGTTAATAAACGCGTTTATTACTGGAAAATATACGTTAGTAAATTACGAGTAAACCTTAGACAAAGCGTAAGTGTTCACTGTTTTCAAAGTGTTTTGTCAGTTTATACGTCTGGGTCAATCAATGTCACGTTTAGACAAAGAAACGTTGATTGCGATGACGACAATGAACGCAGAAGACGCGTCGGCCTGAAAAAATTACGTCGTAATTATGCTTCGTTTCACTCCAACTATTCGACACGGCTTTTTCAATTTTTCTACTCAATTTGGTGCTTATTGAGACAATAAACGTTGACAAAATAATAAACGCGTTTACGAAGAATTTTTAGTAAACGTTCTAAACGTTTAATACATCTATGATGAAAACGAGATCTGCGATAGCATGTATTTATAGTTGAAATAATAGTTTCAAGGGGCTAATAGTCTAACCAGAATTTTTCAGATGGCACTTGACAATAACAACGTTTGTGCTGATAGGCTAGTTTCGTGATTAACACGTTTATTCGCCCCGAAGGCATCACTGATAATACATCTACAAAATAGAGAATAAATAAATAAATAAATGAATAAATGGTAAAATATATAAAATACAATGCAATACAATCTTAATAGTACACAGTAGTCTAATATAATACACACTAGATGCTAAAATACATGGACTCAATCATAGACAGAATCGAAAAAGCTCTTATACACATCATTAATAACAACAGGCAGTGGCTTGAAAATATCTATCACACATTCGTCCATATCTGACAATAAAAACATCCAGAAAATATAATTCAGAAACCCTGATTTACAATATAAACGCTTATATAATTAAGCTTTGCGTATTAGCAGCTCATAAGCAACGTTAAGTCTATGTAGTTCACATATTAATAGTCTAACGGATTCTAATTTATATGAAAGTACCCAAAAATTCTACGAACAACGCCATTCCAGCATACATTTAGCTCACTGATCTGTTTACGCGTTAGTGACAATGCATACAACAATACAGTAGTTAATGTGGAGAAATATAACAAAAAGCTATTTTTGTGGTGCGTGCAGCTGGGAAAAAGTTCAACCAACTTCTCGAAGCTTTCTGTGAAGTCATCGTTTGCATTCGAGTTGTCCAACCGCACACAAGCTATGTACAAAGGCATACAAGTCGATATTCGGAAAGTTAACAAGACTGAACTTAATCTCACTCGACAGGATCTCATTGATTTAATAAACGTTTGTATTTTTATCTCTTATCTATTAATTTAATTTTTGCATTCATTCGCTTACTTAATCGCTCATTTTGCTATTGTTTTCTTTCTTTCAATCAATTATAAATTACATATTCCAGCCAACAATTTATGAATTTATAAAATATTGTATGGTAGACCGATTTGTTTCTATCACATAAAGTGTAGCGGGCAAATGCGAATATTAATGATTTTTTATCAGACAGTTTGACTTAATGCTAACTCTATGCACAGAATATGAGTGTCAGCAACTGTGCAACAATAATTGAAAATTCTGCTATATTATTTTTGTCAATTCCGGTTATATTATTTTGTCCGGCCACGTAGCCAATTCAACGTACCGTCCGCAAAATCGCAGACACCTGACAGCCCTGTGAGAGACATTGTCTTTTTCTCAAATTTTCGCTTTGAATCGTTAGCTGTTACCATGAGCTGTTTGTTACTTAGGCCTACACTTATGTTAAACTTTCAGTTAATTAAACTTATTTTATTTTATTTCGACTTTCCGTGTCAAGAAGTTCAGCTTATTCGTTTTCTATAATTTCGTCGCCTAGATCTTCCTGATATTATTCAGAACGCGAGGATGTTAAAATCGCCAGCAGTAGGATGAGATCTAAAAGTAATGAGTTATCAATCAATCGATCAGTCATGAATTTTTAGAGTGGCCTTAGTATTAAAACACTGCAAGGTCCATTACAGACAGTGTGTAGACACAAATGTCAAATCAGCCGAATGTCAGTGAACAGCAACGTCTTGAGCCGAGGGTGAGTTAGTATTAGGTCAGCGTTATGGTTAGGTTACGGGTTAGATTTAGATTAAGTGTTCAAGTAGTGTAGTCTCTGCCGGTAACGCCATTGATAGTATGCTCATTCGTAAGGACGACGACAATTCATCATCATGTTTTAGATCACCTTCTATTGCCGGCAATTTTCACATCCCCCAGAGCACATCACATCACAGCACAGTCGTTTAGTTGTACAGTATAGTTGATCATTTCGAATTTTGTCTCCGTATTTGCAGCTGAAGGAATTGAACCACGACAATATTAGTCAATTCATTGGAGCATGCGTGGAGCCAGAACACCTCTGCTGTGTTATGCAGTGTTGCAGCCGTGGTACCGTTCAGGTGCGTGTCAGGCACCTTTTAATGAGACACTCAGTTTTATTTAAGCCGTCGCTCATCTGCAAACTTGCTGTGTAAAGTATGAAATCGTTTAGAAACTCGATATATACTCTCGATATACTATCTTATATCGCACAGACGACTATGCACCTTGAAAGCGCTGTTGTACAACTATGCAATGTAGCTTATGTGGAATTCCGAGAGTATATCGTCAATCTGTTTATTAGCCAGGAGTTGCATGGTCATCTTTTGCTATCACATCCGAAGGACAGCGACAGAAACTTTTTGGGCTTGTGTTTCTAGGCAGACGAAATGTTATCTTATTTGATTATTTATTTATTCATTTATTTATCTGTCGTCGTCTTATTTTGTTTTTAGGTTGCGCAGTCCAAATTGAAATTGTCTGCAAATTGAAATTGAACGAGTACAACACGGAATGTGGGAACAGAATTTTGATCTTTCTCAACTGTTTCCCGAGTATTTCTATTTCATGTATGAGTATCAAATTATCATAGAGAGATAAAAGCGATTTTAAGAATATATTACTGAGTACCAAAATGAATTTTTCTGTATTTAAATTAGAAACTTGTTCATTGGAATAGACATGAAATAAACAGCAGATGGTGAGCAAGCCATTCAATTGCGACTTTCATTGGCGGTACTACTGTATAATAACTGTACATGACATAAGGGAGTATCATTTCGTTTTGTTGTAGGACATCATTATAGATTTCGAAATCAAATTGGATTCCTTCTTCAAGACGTCACTGATAAGCGACATTGTTAATGTAAGCGTGAGTACTTCTTTGCGTGTAAACGGCGACCCACGAGAGAAAGCTAATTGGCAAAGCTAACTTAAACCTCCCGCCAAAAATTCTTACTGCTTAATATTGTAATAATAACCATTCGGTTTTTTACGAACGCTATCCATATTAGGTTTGTGGGTGTTAGAGATTGTTCACGCAAAATGTGACGGAACATTAGGATTATACATAGTCGTTCTAAATACGATTTTTATATGGCGGTCCGTGAACTGACCAGACGGCAATTTATCCAGTCCAGCAGTTGTCCAGTCCGCCAGTTAAACAGTCCGCGAATTGACTCGTCGCGAATTGGTTTGTCTGAGAATCGTCCGCAATACCCTTTGTGCACTCGTACGTTCCGTCTCCTCCCGAAATGACCTATTACATGTATGTGTCGAGTGGACTCGAGTGAACACTCACTCACTCACTCACGCACACGCTTATGGCTGTGGATAATTTTTTTCCGAATGCAACATCCCGCCGTGATGTATTAACTTTTTAAGCTCATTTATGCTGAAATATTTCTCTTTCATCATGTTGACAAAATCTTTATGCTAATGCCAGGGGATGGCTTACCTGCACAAGTCGGTGTTCCAGTCACATGGCTACCTGTCCAGCGAAAACTGTCACGTGGACAGTCGATGGGTTCTCAAAATCTCTGGATTCTCGTTGCATGCGTTCAGAACTGAAAACACAGGAGAACAGGTTTCGAACAGTGTACGGCCTACAGTTTGTCGTATTCATTAATTCATCGTATATTTTTAATGAAAAACAACTAGAAAATTTCGAAAAAGTCTTCGCCTTCCGCTTAGTCAACTGTTCATCTATTCTATTTCTCTGTTCCCTTTTTACAAGCTCTTCATTTCTACCGCGTTCCCTACCTTAATTGCATGTAAGAACGTAAAATAGTTGTATGGATGGAGCGCATTCGCCAAAAGATTTTGCTGCATTTAAGTATAAATCTGAAAGTTCAGGTTGGCAAGCAAGCGCGTATCAAAAGACTGCTTTTTACTAGTCACACTTTCCAGTCATCCTTGAATTTTTTTCACTCATCTTAATGGACACGTTACGCTCCTCGGAACACATATGCAATGAAGCAGTCGTAATTTTCAATGGCACATCGACATGCAAGGCATCGCAATTTCAAGTGCTATCCCGACGGGCGTTTGTGACGCGTCTGCATTTAATCAAAATTCTTAAAAACTGCTGCCAATAGTTGATTATCGAGAGATTTGAACCGTCAGCAGAAAGTACTTGACCTTCTTCTTTACTTTACGTGGCCTCAAATGCGGTAAGTGAGGCTGATAAAGTTTAGCGAGATCTATAAACTCGTCCTTGTTTCTCTATTTTTATGCAAACAGTTTGAGACTGCTGATGCTAGATGTAATTGTAAGATGTACTGAGGATGTAGTCACCTGTTGTAATTGTAGGTACCTGTTGATCCAGCTGTTTCCATCTATCAATGACTCTTTCTAGGAGAAATACTTAATTGCGTCCCAATTACAGCTTACCTCAGTTAGTTTTATTTCTAAGTCGCGGAAATAACACAAAAAGGCACGTAGCGCAACGGTCTGTTCAAATAAAAACGACGTCGGGAGGCATTTAAATTGTCGGTCGGTGAGGTGCTGTGCCCGCAGCGCCGGTGGGAGAGTTTTCCGTTGACGCGCGCCAGCAACAACAAAACTTGTCGCTGAAAATATCGTGTATGCTTAGAACAGCGCACATCCTGATCTTGATCGAAGCTGTCAACGACTTTCCATTACGAGATGACTGTCGTCAGTTAAATACAAGTGTCGACTTGTAAATTTCGTCTGCGCATTTGACTCTTTAAGATCTTTAAGTTAGATGTGAAACAAAATGCTGCGTAAACAGGTGGATGAATTCGAATATCATCACAGTCAATTGTGGACTGCACCTGAGTTGCTGCGGATGACGACTCGTCCTATCAACGGAACCCAAAAAGGAGATGTCTACAGCTTCGCCATCATCATGCAGGAGATAGTGTTCAGATCGGCACCATACTTTATTGACATAGATCCGCCACAACGTATGTCGGCACTCAGCAACAATATTAGTGTTTTATCGGTTGAGTACTCTGTGAACGATTTTATAAGAAGAACAAATAGCCTCTTTTTGCAATGCTAATAGTCTGCTGTTTATAATAGACTTTTCAGTGTTTAATGTAGTTTGGCATCCAGTGAAAACTGTTATGTGGATGGCATAGTGATTATTGAGCGTGTCAAAGACACTCGTGATCCTTTCTACCGACCTCCAATTCCCGAGCAAGAGTTCGACGGTGTGCCCGCAGGCATCTTGACTGTGATGAAGCAGTGCTGGTCCGAGGAGCCGAATGCAAGACCGTCGTTTGACGACATCGTCAAAGCTCTCAAGTCCATCAATAAAGGAAAGTACGCATTGCCTTTTGCACTTACAACGCACGTTAATATATGTGTATATTGCAATGCGAACTTTAAGCATTAATAGAATTCGACAATTTGACAATTGGAGCTTTTTCGGACAAACGAAAAACCTTCTCAACGAAATTCAGTCAACAACATTGTCGTCGTCATCGTTAAGCTTATATTTATTTCAAACACTGAGCGAACTCCGAGTTGTGAAACCGCGAGAAAGATCGTAGTAGACATATAAATGGATACAAAGTGCTGCAAGCAAGTATTTTGCCTCTGAAATTTTCTGTCGAATAGAAGGAAGTCGCTCTATCACTTCACTTGAATAGCGAAAATAAGGGCTGTTTTAAATGAAGACCGGATAATGAAGGGTCATTAAGATAAAACGTAGACCTACGGTTGCAGTGGCGGCAACCGTTGAATTCACGATGCAGTCAGCCAACAACCAAAGTGGAAGTCGAACACAACTGAACAAGCAGAAATAACACGTGTGACATTGCCACAACATAATTCGCGTATTCAGAAAAATACAGAACAATATCTTTTCGCTTTGTTTGAGGCAATGCAGTTTCGCCGACTTGCTTTAGTGTTGTATCCTAAACATAATAATGATCGCCTTTGTAATCTCACAATTTCTACTATATCAGGAATGCTCTCAATGCAGTAATTACCGCTGTGTTAATGTGATTCGAACGTTATGTCATTCGTCAGTAAATGTCTTAAACTTTGTTCATTGTTGGTTCTGCATATTCAGGGCCGCCTTTATAGTTGGCCCATAATTTATGGCCATAAATGTCGTGTGCAGCTCCATCTTAGTGCATGATGCTTAATCTTGCTTCTTCGTTAACCTGTGAGCAACATTTAAGATGTGCACTGTGAATAAATCTTTCTTTTCAGTACAGGCACAGTAAGTACCTGCCCAATTATGCTCAATGATCTGATAATTAAAGTCATTGTTGCATCGGCGTGACTTAGGAAATTCGACGTAATGGATAGCATGCTTCAGAAGCTGGAAAAATATGCTGACAATTTGGAGGAGATAGTGAAACAGCGAACAGCAGAACTGATGGAAGAGAAACAGAAGACGGACATGCTACTGAACAGGATGTTGCCACCGTGAGTGTTTTTTTTTGCGATAAAGGTTTGTTAAGCTGTGACACAAATAACAGCTGAACTTCGACTGTTGCAAGTTTGTGCAAACTCTCCGTCAAGTCTTTTTTATTGTCTCTGTGCACCATATAAATGACGAAACGAATAACTGATAGGACTCAGCAGCGCAAAATCTGCTGATCAAAAAAACAAATATGTACTAATTATACAGGGTGGCCTAAAAAAAGTAAGCCACTATCGAGAATCATCATTAAATCGTATTAAAAATCGTCAACCAGGCTAGATTTTTTTAACCAATTTTGATTATAAAATGAGCATAAGAATATTATATGTTCGGATTAAATACTCTATGTATGACCTAATTTGTGACGTCATCAGTTGCTGTGTTTAAAGCTGCGATATGGGTAAAACCAATGTATATGATAAAATCGTAATGAAAAAAAATATGGAAATTGAAAAAAAAAATTATACATAAATCTCCAGCTAAAAGAAGATTTTGGAATGGAATTTACAGCTTGCTAATGCGAGCTGATGCCAGAGGGAGCGCTGACGCCATTTACTGCATGTGACGCATATCGCTACTTTGCGTACCGGGCATCGTTAATGACGTCACAAAAGTAGGTCACGCACAGAATATATATTACCAACGGATTGTATTATAGTGCTTGATTCATACGTTAACTTTACGAAGAAATCTAATCTTGTTGGCAATCTTTAATGCGATTTTTGAAAAATTTGTGGTGGCTTACTTTTTTTGGCCACCTGTATATATTTCAAGCCATCGTGGTATAGCGAAATTAATGTACAGCATAACAGATATTTTCAGTATACTGGTTAAAAAACAAATGTAATTCAGTCAAAAGACACGAGGCCCGCACAAATGTTATATCAAATGGACGAATAACGTAAAGGAAAGTGCAGGACTGTCAACTAGTCAACTGACGGATAGACATTTTTAAAGACCGGTAGATTGCACTCACACGTAGTGCGCCAATACTTATTCTCATGAAGGCTACGGCGACGACCAGACAACTGTATAAACTGCAGAATTAAAGAAATTTGTTTTGGATTTAGTTTTTCCTGTGTCCCGATTTAGATATTGAGAAACGAGATTCCTCCGTTAACGTGAGTTTTGCTCGCTTCTTGCTTTTTTTGCGTGTTATTCTCAGTTCATAGCAACTAAAGTGCCAGATGATTCGTTTGAGTCACCGTGTTAACGATTAGGAGTCAAAATTGCTGAGAGACAAGTAGGATATTAATTCATTATTTCAACGACGCGTTACTTTGCACTTATGCACAGGGTAACATCCTGGGTGGTCTCGTTACCTAATGATGTCCAGAGCAGTAACTATACTAGCTATTGTGTTCTAATAAACAGTCGTTGTTTTTCAGTTACGTGGCTGCTGAGTTGAAGGCAGGACGTTGTGTCGCTCCGCAAATATATCCTAGCGCGACAATTTACTTCTCTGATATCGTCGGGTTCACAGTATTAGCTTCAGAAAGCAGTCCGATACAGGTCGTGGAACTTTTGAATGATCTCTACAATATGTTCGACGACACCATATCACGCTACGACGTCTACAAGGTTCGTTGAGTTACGCTGTAAAAATTATTTTTTTTTACATAAACTTAGAATAAATAATCCAGTTGTCAAAGCTTGTTATTATACATGTATTTGCAGTCATTCAGTGAAATTTACTTTGATGTGCTACAGTTTTGGTATAGCACTTGACCTATGCTCTGAAGTTGACTTAAGAAGTAAAGTTTTTTGTGCTTTTAATCACGTTGTTCATAGTCGTTGAGTGTTACTCAAGTCGATAGTGTATTTTTATTGTATATTATCTGTCTTGTCTGTCCACTGCTTATGGCGAATAAAACTTCATCATAATAGTAGCGACATTTTAACCTAAGGTGTTTAAATTGACAGTTAAATACTAACAGGCGTTAGTAGACTGGTTTAGTTTGTCCGCACAGACTGCGCTAAACTAGATGGAAGGTTGTTAATAGTTGTGTTGTAGTTGTAGGCCTATATGTTTCTCATGATTTATTGTAATAGAGATGTTTAAATGTCTAATGTGTTCTTCTCGTTTCATGTCTTCGTTTAGCATTGAAAATGCTGGACTTTGTAACGCACTAATGTATCTGATCATACTGATGTCTGCACCAGTGGCGTAAAAATGGACTGAGCAGGTTGTGAAATGCACAAGGCTCACCGGCATTTGTGGACCCTGCCGTCTTGTCAAAATTTTTTAAGCACAAATTACCGGATTCAGAATAGTGTGTCCACTCCAGAATAGAGGAAGCATGATCATACACAGCAGTGCAGATGATTTAAAAACCTGTTTTTGTGAAATCGCTGTGACAGTCACTTGTCAATTGGTCACTGCAGTTTGCGTCTGCTCACAGCATGTCTTGGTGTACAATGAGGCGTGATTCTACTGATTGCAGAAATACGCGGTAATTTTAAATCGTAGGAGCCCACCGTAAATGCTCTGCACAAGCCCCTTCCCCCTTAAAACTTTTAGCTTCGCCACTCGTCTGAACATCGATGAATTGAAATATACGCATAGTATAAACGGAAGATGTGAATATACTTATTTCCGTTATTACCGAAGCTTTCGTGGCGTAAAAAGTACGGATTCAAGCTTTCATTTATTTTCTGCCTATGCCACTGCATTACTGACTACCCACTTTTTTTCCAGTTAGTGTCAAACTCCATCTATGAGACGGACGGACGGACGGACGAAAAGACGCGACCCGTCTCTTCGTCCGTCCGTCCGTCCGTCCGTTCGCTCGTTCGTTCGTTTGTCTCTTTGTCTGTTGTGTCTGTCACGGGCGTCCATCCTATGGGGAATAAACCGCAATGCTTCAATTT
>Ga0056116_1000771_pt1 | contig 11553 bp, 9 predicted proteins | sample WorMetOlspDAHAB2_FD_67352 | JGI IMG/M metagenome (GOLD analysis project Ga0056116, IMG submission 67352) | Marine gutless worms symbiont microbial communities from Max Planck institute for Marine Microbiology, Germany - Olavius sp. DAHAB.2 ...
AAAACTAGAACAAATGCTGGAACGGCTACATTTAGTCCTCGGGGGTTGTGTGGGTGAAGGTACCCAAAACAGCGACCGCATTGTAGCGTTGAATTAAAATGCATAGTGGATATTATTATTATTATTATTACTACTATTATGTGGTGCAACGTTTCAATTCGGTTTTGCTGCATGATGGTTTCGTTAATGACGACCGGCCAGAGTCGGGTTCACTTCCAAACAAGTTTCGTAGATTTCTTTTGTAATTTTTGAGCCACCATGGGTTTTCCCTGGTAAAAAAATAAGAAGAAGAAAAAGAAAATAATAATAATAATAATAATAATAATAATAATAGGCCTGATAATAAGCATAACTTATTTGTAAAGCGCCATAAGGTCGTAACTTCTGAGCCTCTGGCGGCAGTCGGTTGTGTGTGCTAGTTATAGGACTTACGAAATAAGAATGTTTTAGCCTAGATTTGAATACAGACAATGAGTCGCTTCCGATGACAGACGCGGGAAGTGAGTTCCAGACAGACGGCGCAGCGCATCGAAAAGAACGTTTCGCGAAGTCGGTGCGAACGAACGGTTGGATAAACAGTGGCGTAGCCGTCGAGCGTAGTGTCGTGCGTTGACGCAGCGGTTGATGCGTTGGCTGATGTAACGTGGCACAGACGTGTCTTGTATATCATTACCATAGACTACTTAAAATGGTCAATACAGAAACATTGTAGACAATTCTGTGTTGAACCGGCAGCCAGTGTAGTTGACGCATCAGCGGTTTGGCATGAGACCGCTTCGGTGCCTGGAGGTCGATTCTGGCCGCAGTGAAAAGTATACAGGCATGAAAAGACTCGAGCATATAGCCGCATTTTTTACTCTTCGGGGCTGTTTCAGATACTTCACATGCTGTACACCGATAACCTGATATTGCTTATAGCATGGCCATTGTTTTTGCTCAACAACTGTAGGCTATGCAGTCGACACACAAGTCTACATGTTATTCTGCCGTCCGCCCGCAACAGTGGAGTTTCATATCACCATCTCAAGGTGGATGCACTCCAACTGGCTCCACCTCAATACTGTGAAGATCGGGGTTTTCTGGTTAAACCCCAGTCGACGCCTACATCTGCTACCTCAGTCACCAGTTTGCGTTGGCATCGACCAAGTCGAGCAATTTCTTTTCATCTGCAACCTCGGCATACATGCCGATGTGCAGATGAGGTCACACGTCACAAAGTCTGTCGCTGCATGCTTGCGAACCTGCGGCAGTTATGAAGCATTTGCCATTCAGTGTCGCACTAGGTCATACAAACACTGCCTTCATCTCTAGTTCTATAGCGGTCGGACTACTGAGATGCAACGCTGGTCGCAGAACTGGCATAAGGATCGTGGGTCATTTGTGTATTGACCCATTTTACCCATGGATAGGTTACATAGGTTGTGAGTCAGTATCCAACTGACCCATGATTAAGTCAATCACATTTATCTAAAATTTCACATTCTGTTTTCTGGTTAAAATGTAAGCGAAATCTGTTTTCATTTTTGTTAGAAAATACGAAAACTATACATATATACGATTCTTTCTTCATGAGCGCATTGCCCTTCAGTAAGCTAAAAATGTTAGACTTAAGTTTGTTTTGCATACATTTCGACCCTGTTTCACCAGTGTTAGTCTTTGTCGTTGTCCTTGGCAATCAGTCATTGCTTCAACAAGACCACTTCTGTAACAACATATTTTAAGAAATTAACTACGGGAAACAACATGTTTATTGTCTCAGCTTTTGTCTAAAGTAACTGTCGCATCCTGCAGTTTTTACATCAAATGTTTAATGTGTCCGCCTCGCTGCTGGACGACGCACTCTTAAAATGTTTTGTTACAGAAGTCGTCTTGTTGTTAGTTGTTGCTTTAAAGACGCTGACATTTACAAGGTAGTCGAGCGACACATTTCAAGTGTGGTGGAATCTTTCGTGATAATATTATTATAAAGTTTCTCATGATTCTGACAGTGAAAAAAGTTTGAAAATTGGTCAATATTTGATGAACTTATAAGGAGTACAAAAAATATTCCAATTTTTGGGGGCCACCCTGTTCATCGCAGGTCGAAGTGGTCTAGTGGTAGCACGCTTGCCGGCGCGAGAGGTCCCAGGACCGAGCCCACGCTACGGACAAAAAGTTTCTGTGTTCGTCACGAAAATCACTGCGATGCGCAGCTTTGGATACGGGCTGCACACTGACTGCAGTGCCTAGGTCGACTCAGCCTTCCACCCTCCGAGGAACGGTAAATGAGTATAATGAGTATCAACCTTATGGTTGAGTAATAATACCAATGGCGATGGGCAAATGTTTGGCCTATAGCAGCCTAAAGGCGGACTCAAAGGTCAAGTTTGCAGCTTGGCCTACGAGTTGGTGGCTACTTGGCGCTGACCGACTTTCACTCAGAGGATCCAAAGTGAACTCTCGCATATGGCTTCACGCTGTAGATGATAGCACCATAAATATCGTCCTGTGTATTATCATTATTATTATTATTATTATTATTATTATTATTATTATTATTATTACACAAATTAACGTCACAGATTTTTTCTGTGTTAAATGTCCGCTGCTTAAGCCACTGTGCTGTATCCCCGCTAGGCCTGCCTCTGCACCATGTGAATGGTTGTTTCAAAGAGCGACTTGATCAGGTGTCCACATCGGGCGCGTGTGTATGTCTGCTGTGGTGGTCGAAATGCTTTACATCGTGTAGTTGACGTCTGACATAATATTTGATCTGAGTGACAGTATAATCTGGCGCTTTGCACGCTGCTCAGAAAGTTGTTGACATTGTTTATGTTGAACATTTCATGCGCAGTGGCGCCGGAACGAATTTTAAAGTGGGGAGGCACCTGGAAAAAACGCCTGAAATTTTTTTTTCGGTCGTGCCCCTCAATTTTTTGGCTCCACGAGTACAAGTAGTCGTTTTGGTGAGCGAGTTCGTGATTGGCAGTACAGTTTGGTCAGTTTATCGTTTGCTCCACGGTGTTTTTCATGCCTAGCCATTTGTAAAAGTGGGGCACGGGCCATTTGTAAAAGTGGGGCACGGCCCCTCCCGTGCCCTATGGAGTCGGCGCCACTGTTCATGCGGCACGGTGTATCTAGTCAGTTTACGACTTAAATTGCATTAATGTTAAATTATATGCCTGTTGGTTTCATAAGCTGGCGAATTGACCTGGCCTTGCATAGGACTGCCCGTCCACCTGAAGTTTGGCCTAATGGCCTCAGTCTTGGCGATAGGGTCGCCATCATCTGCGTATATATCTGTGTGATAAGAGCAACTTGGAGTTGAATTGCGCGGCAACAGATGTGATAGTATAATTTGTCATAGACGACGTTGCGTCGCAGCGGGCGGGCAGCGCGCAGGCCACGCATGCTGTCATCGTCAGCGCTAAGTCTTATGAAATCTTAATGAAAGCTGGGTTGCGCTGGCGGGTGGCCGGGTCTCTCAACGATCAGACGCCGCATCCACAGCAGCAGCAGCAGCAGCTTCGCCATCATCAGTTGCTTGCGCTGCATCTAGACCCAACCAGCCATTGTATCATCACCGCTTCAGCTGCTGTCGCTCATATCAACGTATTTTATCGCCGGAAATTCAATCAAATGCTATGCAACTCACTACAGTAGTCGACTGCAGACAAACTCTTTTTGGATGTATCCTTGATCTGCAGACTGTAAACATTGTGTGGATGGCACAGAAAGGTCAAGAGTGCTGTATATACGCCACAGTGCCAACTTAAAAAGATTCCGTAAGACCCATCTCATCCTTTGCACGGTTCATACGTATAGTCTACATAACCTAGCAATTCCAGTTCTGGTCAAATAGCTTGATTCTGAAATTAGATAAAGTCGAGCAGTGTTCATGTGAAATGCCGTAGGCCTAGATGAGGCGGTATTCGCGCTGACGTCTGTGGTATTTCTCCCCGAGTTCGATCGCTTTTGTACATGAGCTCTTTTGTATCTGAGATGAGTGTGACCTTTAGTTTTTTTCACACTTTTTGGACCTAAAAACCAGTCTGTTTGTTCCATTCGTCGTTGGTGTCGTTGCATGGACGCTTAGTTCTCGAATTATACAATCAGACATGCAATGTAGGCCACTCTACGTCCTGCAGACAGATGGCATACGGAAAGGTGATAATGCATAATTCGGTTTCTTGGCTAGAGGGCTTGTAGTAATTGGCAGTCTCATACTGTACACGTCGACTTTAGGCTATACATACAAAGAACAATGACAACATGTGTGAATAGTTAGAATACGCTTTCAGGCACAACCTTTAAAATGCGCTGATTTAAGCTTTCCTTTCACTGAGATATTTATTAGATTCTATATTATTTTATACAAAACATTTTATAAGGGACAGTGGCCGGTTTCCGCATACTTTCTTGCGCAGTGTGATGATACTTATTTATTAGTTATAAACGTCATGTGCATAGTACACATGGTCCTAAAAACTAATATTAAAATAATAAAATCACCGAAAAACAAAAAGTTAACACCACAGACATTAAGCCCCAAAACATTATAAACTCTGAAGAAGTTGGGTTCTACATATGTTATAAGTGCGACATTTTATTTTACTTCGAAAGCAACGAAACGAACATGAAACGCAGTATACAGGCTTAGTTTAAACAGAGGCTACAGTACGTTAAATCGATGAGAAAAATAGCAACACTGCACATTATAAACACTAAAAACGCCATCGACACCGAAACACAATTCGTTATAACAGATGCACGTTGAGAGAAAGAAAAACGGTCGAAAACTCTGTCGTGACAGAACTTACGAAAACAAACAACAAGTGGACTATTTCGGCGTTGCTAAGCAGCGTGCAACGGAACAGTTGCAGTTGAAGATGGCAGCAACAGCATACACAAGCAGTGTGCATACTGCCACGTGCAGACGTCGCCAATGATGAGCCTGTCTGTCTGTGTGCATACGTTCTTCAGTGGCAGAGCTCGTGATCGTCAGCGACTCTATACTGAACTGAACGACGCTAAATAACTCCACCGGGACGCGCCATGCAACCACGCCGCCTGCTGTCGTCACCACTGCACGCAGCGCCGCCGACGACCAAGGTCCCGGCCGACAGCAGGTCGTTCGTATATCGTAATAAACTGAGTCAGCGCCGCCACCAGCAGCACCGCTGCCACACGACGATAAATTACAGCCGATCGAACCAACGACGACGCCCGACTCGACTCGACTGCCTCGGCGTCGGCTGCAAGCGCGCTAGGCCGGTGGCCGCTCCGACCGGCGCCGTGAGTCTCTACCGAGGCCGTATTAAATTGTGACGATACTGTAATAAGCTGGTGCTGTCACCGGCCACCAATGCATCGTCGCTGTCTCTCTCTCTGTCTCTCTCTTTCTCTGTCTGTCGTTGCGTTCGTTTGTCTGTCTGTCGTCACGCTGTGCTGCTCCGTCTGCCTCGCGTCTATGCAACGATAGTGACTACTTGCGACAAGTTAAACACACATCGACCACACGCGACGATTTGATGCTACTGCTGTTTGTCGCATGCTGACCAGTTCAAGCATGCATTACGAATTGTGGATGAATACGAGCGCAAAAGTGTTCAACATCGAACTGTTCCAGATTCAACTCGTGCGTGTCGAATGAGACTGCGTGCGTAACAGCCGTGACAAGATGTCACACCATGCGTCACCATACCGTAGTCCTCGGAACTGTCGTTGTTACTCATTAGCCGCCGTCGTCGACAGACTAACGACTAATGACGACGTAACTGTAATGGTGGTAGGCTTACCACTCATCATTCATGAAGAAGTCGCTATCATTATCTAAAAGTTTATTATAACCCACGCATCGTAAGCCCGCGACGTGCAACTCGCAACGTCCGTACTCCGTATATCGTATATACTCCGTATATCGTTGTTCCCAACCACATCCACATGATTGATTTCCACTTTCCAGTCCACCTGCTTACTTGTTTCTTTCCAACTCAAGTCCAATTTTATGTGAACCAGAAGTTTTGTCGTCTGCATGATTATAACTGCAGTGTGTACTGCCGGTCAAACGATGACCGACACAGAAAAGTTTTCAGATCTCGGCGAAATATCAGCAGTGTCGGTGCGTCTCGGAGTCGGATAGCTGCCGATAGACTGTTCAATGCGCATTTCCGCTTTATGTAGTGCCATAACACAAAAACCGAAAGTGCAAGACGAACATGGTGCTCGCTGAGTTACAATAATAATGCCAGTACAAAGAAAATGAAAACAACAGTGTTTAAAGTCGAAAAACTGAAAGCAGTAATAAAACTAGTTACATAAAAATAACATTATATTACAATTAGTTACACTAACGGTTTAAAACTTGACGATCCAACCAGTTGCTAGCTTAACGACGTAGCGGTTTAAGTGGCTAAGTCAGTTGTTAGGGCTCCAAACCAGTTGCTAAGGCCTTAACGACTGGTTGCGGGGACTATCAAACCGTAGTCCTATAAAATGGCACCAGCAAAGGCTGGGAGGTAAACAGGCACACCACACTGCAGGGGCCTGTGAGTTTGCGGCGGCGGTTTAGGCTGGTATAGCGTTGAGGGCGATAGAAACGGATATCAGCGACGACCTATGGGTCCCGCGTGGCGAATGTTGTTGGCGAATGCATAACATGCTGTTGTGCGTTTGCTTAAAACGGCGACGCATGACGACGCCTGATGCGGCTGCATGATGTCCGTCGATGTATCTGCATCATTCAAGCACGTATCTTCTGAATTACCCAAAGCACATTGAATCCAGCAATGCCCCCATGCACCTGGTCTACGGTCTGTCCATAGGATTTGCATTCACCTCGGTCTTCAAAGAATTTTGAAGGCAGTAGTACTTACGGCAGCCTGTTTAAGTAACGACTGCATTTGAGTGTGCATGAGCCGACAAAGCCAAACAATAATAATGGTTAACAGAAGAAGAGGACACGGGATGAACAGTGTTATTAACAACAGATCACTGAGTGAATTAGATTGCTTACTGCGAGATATTACCTATACTTGAATTATACTGGCAGCTACACTGATGCAGTGATGCTGTCTGTAGCGGATACTTTCCAAGTCCGCTGCGAGACGTTGAATTTAACGCCTCACAGCCACTGACAGTGTTTTTCACAATCATTACGAAGATGGATTTGTCCAAAAACGAGTAGCTGCGCAAATCTCCTGCGTGCTCACAGACCAATGCATGTTAAGCGTGGTTTGCGTTTGCTGTGCACACACATCAAGTCGCATGCTCTTCGTTCGTCGCTCATTTATTGCGACATTTTTGTGGTAATGGTTACCGCTAATTTGATCTAGGCCTAAATAGCAGAAGGAGGATGATGCAAATATTTATTATGGCCCTATTATCATCATCATCAGCATTATCATCGTCATCATCATTGCAGTTGCACTGAACTCCTTGCTTAATACGAAACAACCGTGATAATTGCTAAAACAAAAAATGCAATTTTTCTTGTCGTGGAAATGTCGCGGACAATTCTCGAAATTCAAACTTAAAGCGGAAATAAATGTCAGGAAATAACTCATCAACACCAGCAGCAACAATTATCTGTTGTCACCAGACACAGTCGAAGTCACAACGGCACAACACGTTGAAGTGCGGCAACGCCCCGAACCTCCTGAGGAAGATCACCAGACCCCTAACTGCATTAAAAGGGAGCGCGTGGAAAGGAAGAAAATGCAGTGTAAGTGATGGACAAAGTGAGAAATAGTCAAAGAGGCGTGAAGGAGATGAAAAGAAAAGGGATAGAACTAAACTGAAGGAGGAAGCAAAGGAAAGATGTGCCTTGATAGTGTCAGCATGATAGTGTCAGCTCTTAGATCCGTCAGTCGTTCGTTTGCACGTTCTACTATAGTTGGAAATGCTTTTAGCAGATGTATTAACGTATGCGTATATGTCATCATAAAATACAATTGCAATTATTGTAAACACTTAAACGTTATAGTTAATTTTTTGAGTGCCAATAACATTATCTATTCAAATTCTCTTCTTCAACTCTAGACTGACTGATGGTAGTGATGGAAATCCCCGAGCGTTCTTATCATTCAATGTACTTTTATTCTGCTTTCAGTTTTTTTGTTACGTTGTCGACGTCAGCCTAACTCGACATAAATCGCATAATAAAATCGCATCCATGGACATGTCCACATCTGCGGCACGGCTGGTCAGTGACTGACAACGTGGCGACATATTATAATAATAATATGCTACCTTATAAGGCACCAGTATGTCAAAAGACCTCACAGACGCCGGCGGACGGATACAGTCAGTGCTGACAATGCTTGAAAGCTACGCAAAAGAGGTAAGTTTTCAGTCTAGTTCTGAAAGCAGCGAGAGATGTACAATCGACAATGTCCGCAGGCAGAGAATTCCAAACAGCAGGAGCCGAGCAGCGGAAAGCTCAATCGGCAAAGTGAGTTCTGGTAGCCGGCTTGCAGAGTAGAGGCTTAGAAGAAGATCTAAGTTGACGAGCTGATTGTCGAGACTGGATGTGGCGGCTGAGATAGGATGGTGTAGTATGGCGGACCTTGTACGTCAGTGTGGTTAGCTTGTATTGGATGCGCTGACGGACCGGTAGCCAATGCAGCAGTTTAAGCAGTGGCTCGGCGGGCTCCCGACGCGTCGTCTGCAGGGTGATGCGTGCCGGGCAGTTCATCCCCACAGTGGCACTCCTCCGCTGCAGTCGTTACAGCGATGGCGTTCGGCTGTAGGCGAGGCGCTGCAGAAACTGCTTCGGATCAGATTATCGTCGCACAGCGGCGGCGGCGGCGGCGCGCGAGTCGGATTGCGATCGGTCGACACGACTCAATTGTCATCGGTCGGTCGCAGCTTGCTCGCTCCTTCTCGACAGCGTAACCGAATGATCGCACGCACACGGTGTGACCGCCGCCGCAGCAGCAGTGCGACAGCGGCTGCAACGGGAGCGGCTTGCCGGACCGCGCCGCGCAGCGCCGGGGTGCTGCGCTCGGCGAGTATAGGTGTTAAGAAGTGGATGATGGTGTTGTTGCGTGATCAACTCAGTCGATCGTACTGCGTACACACTGTTACAGCAGCTTCGTGGCTCACACGTCGGCAACGCAGCGTTCAACATCATTCACGCCTCTCTCGCAGTGGCAGTTGCAGCTGCAGCTACATTAAACAGAGCAGGTGTCGCGTACAACACACGCATGCACCTGTACAATGACAGGCGCAGCAGCACATCAACACGCACCGTAATTCTCAGTAGTTCGTGCACACTGTCTTAAACTGTCCGCACAATTGAAAACAAAACTGAAATAAAACAGTTCATAAAATAGTACATTAACGAGTACTCGAGTACTCGTTAATACTGGAAGTACTTAAATACAAGCTGCTAATGACGAAGAACGGAGTGCCTGAGGAAACGCGACCGTTTCCTCAGACACAGACAAATGAAATCATGAAGTCCCAAGTTTCCATAAGTTCCAACAATTCATCAATTGACTGCAAAAAACTGCAACCGAAATGTAAATTTGCAACCGGAAATAGAAAGTAACGCGTACTCAAGTAATAAAAATTACTCGAGTAATTTACTACACGAGTAGTACTCGAGTACTCGATTACTCGCGACAGCCCTACTAGTAAGAGAGGAGTTCTTAACACATCACTCGGCGCTAACGCGATGTTCATTGGCTGCGGGTTCCGAAACAGACTGACAGATTCCGCGACTGTGTTTCCGATGGACATATCGCTGTCTCAACGACACAACGCCGTTCATACCTCATTGCATGATCGACAGACAGCGTTCAAAGGCAACTGACACTTTAAACTTGCACTTTCAACAAGGGCTGGCATCCGTTTCCTCAGGCACAGACAAACTCTGGGCAATCACGCATCTCCGGTCACTGAACTGTAGTGACTAGCGTCCCGTTGAACCCAGCATTCGACTATTCAGAGAATAGCTGAAGTCATACCTGTTCAACCTGTTTTCATTCACACCGCTGATCCCAATACCTGCTACAGTGTGTTGCTTGTGTGAAGTGCACCTGTAGTGTTTTACAGTGTCGGTGCCACTGCAATAGTAGGACGAATAAATTAATATAAATCGCTTATTCTCACTTTCTTACTCTGGCCTACTACTTCGCCAGCACGTTGCGAAAGTAGGTCAAATGTACGCAAATATCGTATGAACTTGTAGATTAACACACTACGTAAAGAATTCGTCGTAATTCAGATCAATAAACGCAAGCAGTTTCATTGCAATATGGTATAGGCTGTATACCGGGGCCTTAAGTCCCATGTCGCGTATAACCCGCGTTCTGGCAAGTGATGCAATGACAGTGGGCCTGCTCCCTCCGCCACGGATGTTTGGCCGTTAACAGCGAAGCAATAACGACGCAAGACGCCGACGTGGACATGAGTTACGTCGGTCGACGTTCGGTCATCGACGCTACAGCAAACGGTGGCAAACGTCGGTTTATGTATTGTAGCAGTGAAATAAGATCATGACACCAGCGCAGCGCGTATGCAGTCCAAGTACAAGTGGGCGACGCAGCCAAGTGGCTGCTGCAGGCGCGGTCGGCTCGCACCGAGGTTAAGTGGAAATTTCTCGGCAGACCAATAGTTCACTCCCACCTAGCGGCCACCGTTGCATTGCTGCGACGGCGCCGTTAATTAAAATCAATCTCGATGCGAAACGATACGATACTCGATCGTCCTGTGGGTCAGTTGGTTTGGTGGTTGTTCTGTGGTGCGCCGCCGTGAGTGAACACTGACCACGCTCACCAGTTCACTGCTCAATCTACGCTACAGCTGTAACTGTGCTGTAACTATATGCATGCAATGCAGTTCATTGTGCTCAGCCACAGATGCAAATACGAGCTGTTCTCTCTCTCTCTCTCTCTCTCTCTCTCTCTCTCTTTCTCCTAACTGTAAGACAAGCTTCAGCTCACATAGGCCTACGACTTACACTACAGTTAACGGCAACAAGGAGAGACCGGGCACAGTGGAACGAAATTACATAAACTATCAGTACAGCACGTATCTAACCAAACGAGCGACAAAGCTTAAAACCTACTTTAAATATGTCGAAAAAGAAATGTGGTCCATAAAACTAAAAACAAATCACATAAATTATTACGCTGAAATTCAGCAGCAGTAAATACGCCAGAAAATGTACCAGCGCGCCTATCTGACGGGCTTTCATTCTTTCAACATGGGCTTATTTATTAGACGACTATTGGTTTAGGAACAGTGTGTCCACTGTGTCCGGGCTCCCGTTGTCGTCGCTGTCAGCCAGTGGCATTGCGACTGTCTCATACGACCACGTCATGTTGCCATAGTTCGGTTGAGGAGTTGATTGAAGTAAACATTGTAAACAGCAGAAACTCAGAAACAGTCAACATTTCCCGGAATCGCGTCGCCAAAATTTCAATGTATGCTAAACACCTGTACTATATCGCTGCGAGGTTTCTGTCGTCGACATGACATTGTCGCCCGCAGAAAGATGCATTCATATGTTAAATATGTAGATGCGTTGATGCATTGGTGTCAGCTGTCAGGCACGTAGCCAGGGGA
>Ga0056116_1000774_pt1 | contig 11535 bp, 9 predicted proteins | sample WorMetOlspDAHAB2_FD_67352 | JGI IMG/M metagenome (GOLD analysis project Ga0056116, IMG submission 67352) | Marine gutless worms symbiont microbial communities from Max Planck institute for Marine Microbiology, Germany - Olavius sp. DAHAB.2 ...
TGTTTAATGTTTGTATATATCTGCTTCGTTTCTCTTTTCTTCTCTTGTAGTTTTTAGGTTCTTGCAATTTTCTGCGTGTATTATAGCTACAACTTTATAATGAAATAAATAAGTGATTTGCATGTTCGTTGTTGATGAAAAATCAGTCAATTTATGTGACCTTGATTGCACATTGAGATCTTGGGTAAAAATAATAGTTATAGGCCTATATAAGATAAGATTTTATGCAAATAATGATGAAACTTTGTGTTGGCAATAAGGGCCATAGGGTACAGTATATTGTAGCTGCACGAGTCTAGAACACTGTCGCCGGACGTTTAGTCATCCAGTTCTCTGTCAACTTACAAGCGTCTGCTCAAGACAGAGCTTCTCTCACGGAGCTTCCGTTACCGATGCGACAGCGTGAATTTTCCTTACATTTGTAAGGCGGCATTATTATTATTACTATTATTATTATCACAGGTCCCTACAATATATTCGCTGTAGTCTTCTGCTAATTTTTCGTGACCGTCAGTCAAATGGTTGGCTTTTGCAGTGAAGACCCGCCAAATGACCTGAACTCAAATAGTCTTCGTGTGTGCCTGCGTGCTGTTAAGCTTCATTCCACCGAAGCATTCGATCGTCCCATCTGGACGATGCAGTCCAGCAGTGGCAGGCCCATAACGGGTTGTTAACCTGTGTCTACTCAACGGTGAACGACCGTGTCGAATCTCGTCAATGCAGAAGCCTGGGCTACACTGTCAAATACAGCGTCGAAACCGTTCACTCGTGTAGCGATCGAGAGCTGCCGGTATAAGCGAATACAGCCAGTGATTCGCCGCTGAACGATTCTATATGATCTATGGATAATTCGATATTGGCTTTCGTTTTGGGCCTCCCTATTGGAGCGAAGGCAAAATCTCCCGCCAGCTCGCACCACTGACTCAAGCTGTATTACATAGCACGCCGTCTTGACTGGCTTAACTTCGCCAGTAAGCCTATGTACAATTAAGCGCTGTTCTATAGGCGCGAGAGAGCAAGTCTTAGGCTAACTGTTTCAAATATAAACTAGGGTTATTAATATTTCGCCTGGCAATTTTAGAGACATTTTGCGTTTTATTTGTGCGCCCCGGAATCGCCAGAACCTACGCTATCCGCCAAACGCTCATAAAATAATAGTAGCCCAATCAGCGATATTTCGTCAGATCTGCATGGAAACGCTGTTAAGCGCACGACCATCTATAGGCCTAACCGGTGCCCAGCGCCTACAGAACAGCGCTTAATTGTACATAGGCTTACTGGCGAAGTTAAGCCAGTTAAGATGGCGTGCTATGTAATACAGCTTGAGTCAGTGGTGAGGGCTGGCGGGAGCTGAGTGAGTGAGTAGAGTTTAACGCCCCACTCGACACAATATAGGTCATTTCGGGAGCTTTTGCCTTCGCTCCAATAGGGAGGCCATAGATCATATTGAATCGTACTAAAAACAGCCAATGAGATTAGATTTTTTTCGCCAACTTGAACTGCCAAACAAGTACTACAGTATAATATTATCACTTGGTACTACATATTCTATGCGTGACCTAATTGGCAACGTCAATTATTGTGCGTGAGCTGCGTAACTACGATACAAGTCAAAGAAGGCGAATGATGTACAATATGTGTAAAAAATTTTTTTTACATGATTTCCATCTTTTCTCTTTTTCGAATTTTTAATTACGATTTTACCACATCACCCATTTTCCGCATCGAATCACGAAGCACGACAAGTGACGATGTCACAAATTAGGTCACATCACATAGAACATTTAATGCACAATATTCTGGAGTATCTTTTACACTCAAATTTGATGAAAATAAATCAGCCCTTTTAGCGGCGGGTTTTAGATACGATTCGATGACAATTCGGATGTGGCCAGCTCTTTTTTATTGGGGGGGCACCCTGTATATCGTGGGACCACCGTGTGATTGCAGCGTGTATGAACAGCGATGCGGCTGTTGCTTGTTCGGCTGCGCACTGCACATTTTATCGTTTTCCGATACCGCGGATGCTGGGCAGTCGGTCAGCCGCTGAAGTACGGCGTGCGGTCGCCAGCATCTCGTACATGCATCGCTGACGTCGCCAGCCGTCTTTCCACGCACCGACAATCGATTCGCGATTTACGACGCTAACTTAGGCCTACAACAGCCACTCACTCGACTCAGCTCCACTCATATACCTCACCATTCACAGAAAATTCGCTTCTAATCTCTAAACATTTCATTGACTCACTTCTATTAATAAAAACAACAATAGCAATTATCGAATTAACGCGTTAATTAGCGCGTTAACGCGTTAAACTGTTAATCGCAATTTAAAAAAATTAACGCAGTAAAAAAATTTGACGGTGTTACTGAAAAAAATGCTATACGAAGGCCACGGCATTCGCAAATGCACCACTAAGAGATCGCAAATGCCCTTCAGGACGACGTTTCTTCCCCACGCACAGACGGATTAGCGTAATGTACTTTTCAGGTCGCTGATTGCTATGCTGTAAGGTGTAGGTCTACTGTTTCAAACGCATAAGACGGAGTACAGAAAGGGAGTCCATGATATACAGGTATCGCACACGCTGTCCGACATTATGTTTTAGTAACGCGTTAACGCGGGATTGATTTTTTAATCGCAGCGATTAACGCGATTAAAAACATTATTCGCCCAAAATCTCTAATACTAATAATACATTAAGTATACGCTAATTACAGAAAAAAATATAGTACAGTAGTAAGACGGAAAATCCCGGCGGAATCGGCGCCATGAGCAAATAGACAGACCACCCAACGAGAGAGCGGAGACAGAGAAAAAGGGACAGAAAGAGAGATATTGCCGGGGCGATGCGGCCAGAGTAAGATCGAACGCGATATGCACGCCGTTGTCAGCCGCGTGTGCAGCGCATGTCGGGTCCAGAGGCTGGATAGCCGAGCCGCCGCCGCCGCCGCCGACGAGCATATAAACCAAGTCGAAGATGACGTCGCTCCAGCCCTAATCGTTTCCATCGCATTTCGAATCGTCGTTATTGCAGATTGCCACCACCACCACGACGACCGCCGTAGTTCAATCGCACGGCCTCCGGCTGCTGTGCCGTACATTGTCCATCCATACAGCGCATCAGCTGATTAAGCGAGCGTCGTCGTCCACACTCGCAGTCCTGATAATTGGTCGACGACCGGTACGCGTCGCACCGTGACGCCGACGAAAATTGCCAGCGAACGATCGCGCACGATATCGTCGTCTTATCTCGACTGCAACGTCCCACGACAACGTCTTGCCGCCGCCGCCGCAATGTGCATTTTTACTCGCAGACAACTATAGGGTGGCCCATACACGGGGAGACAGTGACCTCATTCTGTCTATACGATGTGATGCAGCCACCGCCGCCGTATACTGCACCCGTAGTGTATAGCGTCCGTCGTAAACTTGTGTATTGTGTTTGCAAACTGTTATGCGTGGAATTTAGCGACCAGTCGAAATACGCCGTTTGCGAATAACTTCAGCGTATTTTTTGACGGTTAGTCGGATTCGGATTTCCGCATTTTGACTCGCGTTATGACGGCGTTGAGTAGGCTATACCTCCAACATGGCGGCGTGGTTTTTCGCTCAGTTCAATGTCGCCATCGCACCTGATGTATAACCATCGGACTGGGGGCGCTGAAATCGCGAGACCTGACAAGACGGCACCAGATCAAACAGCACGATTGAACAACGGGGGTCATGACTACATGACTGTGCTTTAACCGATGCGTTATCTTGTTTCATTAAAAGACGTAGAACCGTCAACGGTATACAAGACGACGCAATGATGACCACGAAAACGTAGGACTAGACATTGAGCGATCGATCAGTCAATCTCTCTATCACTATTTAATAGTGCGCCCAAACGCTGATTACACAAACAGCCCACTTAGTCTGTCGCACGTAAGAATAACTGGCCACATAGGAATAGTTAAACAGAATTAAGTAAAACTACACACATACAACCGATGCGCAGCTCATATCTTGCTTCGGAAATTAAATAACTATGGTATAAGAGGTGTAGTACACGACTGGTTTGCTAGCTACTTATCTAATCGGTTACAATTTACTGCTGTTAATGGCTGCTCCTCTTGTAAATTGCCAGTAACGTGTGGAATTCCGCAAGGATCCGTTCTCGGTCTTATACTGTTTCTTATTTATATTAATGATTTACCTAACAGTATTCTAGGGTGTAAACCCAAATTATTTGCTGATGACACTAACATATTTTTGTCAGCTAAAACCTTAAATGAACTTGAAAAACACTCCACATATCATCTTATTAATATAGGTCATTGGTTACATGCTAACAAACTCCACTTAAATACTGATAAGACATGTTACAGCATTTTCTCTCCAACCAAATTTCACGCCAATTATCTAAAACTGACAATTAACAATACTAAAATTAGGCATGTAGCTACCTCTAAGTACCTGGGTGTGTTTATAGATGAAGAGTTTGAATGGTCCACCAATTTTGCGACTGTGCAGTTTAAACTTCAAAGAATTATGGGCATATGTTTTAAATTACGCTATAAGTTGCCAGACTGGTGTTTGAAAAATATATATTTTGCATTTGTTCACCCTTACATTTTATATGGACTTGAGGTGTATGTTTGACATGAGGTGTATGTATGACAAACACGTTTGTCTCTGCATGATTTTAATAAGCTTACCAAACTTAATAATAAAATTTTGCGTGCTTTACAGAAAAAGCCATATAATTGCTGTAATGAATGCTTATATACTGAGTATAATACCCTTCCACCCATACAGTTATTCAGTTATCAGATCCTGTGATTAGTTCATATAATGATTTACTTACCAGACTCAGTGCCATTCATTTTTAAAAGTTATTACACCCGCAATAAATCTATACATGATCACAATACTAGATATAATAAACTGCACCAGTCTCAAATTAATTCTAAGCATGGCCAACACTCAATTAAATTCAAAGGTACCCTGTTGTGGAACCAACTTCCTCCTAAGTTATTAGACATAAGTTCTCCAATAATCTTTACGAAAGAAATTAAGAAGTTCTTAACCTTGAATCCGTTATAGATGTATTGTGTGTCGAAATGTATTAAATCTCCTGCTGATTCTATGAATCTACCTTATGTAGCACACCTAGCAATTTAGTTACAGTACTTTGTTGTCGTGTTGTAGTGCTTTTTGATGCATGTTATTATGCTGTGATGCTTGTATTCGACTTGTGCTTGGAGATTTTTTGTGTTAATTAATTTCCAGTATGTTTAATGAGTGCAACTGTGGCCTTAATTAAGTTCTTGTTGTCTATATTTTTTGTCTTTTTTTCTATGTTTTAGGCGGCCAGCTTTGTTGAGCATTGCTCCTCTGGTAGCCTTCTGCAGTAGGACATTGTAATGAACTAATGATAGAACTAACTACACAATTGTCTTGTTTATATTGTTGCCTACTGTGGAAATAAATATTCTTCTTCTTTTTTCTCTTTTTCATTTTTTCATTACTATTTTATCATATACTCGTACATTGATTTTACCCATATCGCAGCTTCAAACACAGCAACTGATGACGTCACGAATTAGGTCATACATAGAGTATTAACACGAACATATAATATTCTTGTGCTCATTTTATAATCAAAATTGGTGAAAAAAATCTAGCGTGGTTGACGAATTATAATACGATTTAATGATGATTCTCGATAGTGGCTTACTTTTTTAGGGCCACCTGTATATTGTGCTGCCTTTTGGCGCAAAAAAACGAATGGCCTACTTTCTCTACCTTTATTGATTTTGTGCGGCGGCAAACTGAGATAATGCGACAGGCAACGTGTGTTACTCTGTTGGATGTTGGCGGCTTTTAAAACGGCCAGTTTTGTAGAATGGCAGTTTTTTAGAGAAGCCGGTGAGCGGCAAAATCAATCAGCGTTCAAAACGGTGTCATTCGTCCTGCTTCTCGAAGAACCGTTTTCTCCGTTGATTAACAGTCGTCGACGAGGTTCTGTGACACACCTGCCGATGTGTCAGTGAGGCATGCTGCTGAAACTCGATGTGGATGTCGACATGACAGGCCGACGTTTCCGCATCAGTACTCGCGCCGTTCGGTGTCGCACTGACCGCGTTTATACCGGAATGTCACCCCACCTCAGAACCGAACACGGTTCCCGCACTTAAAATTCAGGGCGCTGAAAACGCGAGACCTGACATCGCGAGACTGGACAACGCGGCACCATATCGCAAGGTGCCGCTTTGTCCAGTCTCGCGATGTCAATCCCCACAATTTTGATGGTCTCGCGATGTCAGGTCTCACGTTTTCAATCGTCCCCAAATTTCATTTAATTTTTTTTCGAAAAAATGACAAGGCGCGGAAAAGTTTGCAATTCAACTATGGCGCCAACAGAACGTCCGACTGAAGTGGATGAAAAGTTGACAGCGTTCGTGGAAATGTGTACTGTTGGTAGAAGAGCTGACCACGATATGCTGACAGAATGTTGATCAAGGACCCTGAATTGGCCTCAGTGGCGTGCACATTCAAGGCGCGTAGGGTGCGTGCGCACCCCCTGTGAGGAAAATACATAATTTTTGTACCTGATTTCTGAGTCATTTAGGCCGGTACAAGAAGAACGACCTTACACGCTCCCTGTTACAAATTCCTGGCTACGCCACTGATTGCCCTTGAACTTCTTGAAGGAAAAGGCCTTGAATTGTGTTGACATCAGAATTGAACCGCTGCATTTCCGTCACTCGCCGCAATTTGAAAGCAAATGCTACAGTTGGTAGAATTTTAACGGTGGCCGGTGCTTTCTGTGACTCTATCTCCGAGGGAGATCTGTCTCCTCCTTGTCGTGAGCTACAGTCGCCAAGGAGCTGCTTTCGGGCCATACTCGCCCTATCAGATCAGAGCACTCGTTCGGCGAGTACCGACCCCCCACGTCGCCGGTTGATACAACTCTAGCGTCGAATTGATGGACTCAATTCGGGGCAGCTGGTGGCGACAACGTGACTGGCCAACTGCCGCTACAACGTGGGTGGTCCTTCTATCCAGTTGTCTTATCTCACTCACGACGGTGGCCGACAATGCGTCCTGGAGCTGCGCTGGGACGCCTCGCCGTTCGCCGAATAGGCGTATCCATGTTCTAAAATCTAGGGGGTCCATCCCTCCCCACTCTTCACAGTTTCCATCACCTTCCACCACCTCCCATCTCTTCCCTTTCTCCCTCTCCTTCCACAAATCTCTCCCATTTTATCTCCTGCCACTTCGTCCAGTCCTGCTTTTCCCGCGGTTCTATCCGTTTCCGTCAATCCAGTTACTGCACGGGTTAGTTTCTGACAAATTTCTCACCTTTACCCACAATAATATAAATGGAAGATATGTTTCAGCAAGGGAGGTTCCCTAGCTGAGGATCCTTGTTACGGACAGGGACCTCCACCGCAGACCCCCTGACCGCAGACCCGTAACCTTCCTTGTGGATATGCCGATGCCTCGCCGCTTCCCTGGCGAGCTGGCGGCGGGAAATAGTCGTCGGTTTCGTCAGGTAGGACTACGCGCGGACCCAGAACCAAAATAGGGGTCCGCGAGTAGGGATCAGGTTAAAATGACAAATAACAAAAATGCAATTCTGTACGCTTTCTGTTGTACAGGAAGTAGGCCTTCTACTGTAATATCTTCAGCGATTCATAATTGCATTTCTTTTTAAACGTTCGCATTATGGCTTATTTTTAACTGTCCAAATAGACCCAGTAAACCATACAGAGTGCGGCACCGGCTGAGCCCCCTGGATCCGGCACTATAGGTCTATATGCCCGGTCCAACTGTTCGGCGGTCTACGTCGTCGCTCGAGATTAATGATGGTTGTCACCCGTCAGTGTTGCGTACACTCGTCGTATCGAACCATTCAGACGACAGCCAGAGAGTGGCTACTCTGAGGGCTGTCTAACCCTTCACCCATGCTGCCTCATAACAAATTGTGGAATATTTGATGTTCCGCAAAATTCTGGCATTCAGAGGGCGCTCATGCGATGTAACTGACGCAATATACCTACAGCAGCTGTCGTCGCCATCTTGTGGGAGAGTATGTTGTAGCAGTGTAACGTCGCGTCAACTTTACTGTGCTTGCCAACGGTAGCGAGTGTTGAATTTGACCAGTCGAAGTACACGGTCTGCAAGTCTTTGGCATAAGAATTTTCAGATTTGCTCGTTTACTCTAGTCCTTGTTTACATCAAGTATCCCTACAACATGGCCACGTCGTTTAATGCTCATTTCAGTGTCTTTGCTGCACTATCCAATGTACGGTGCATTGAAATTGCAATTCATCAATTACCTTTCGTTTGTGGGATTTTGTGACTCCAAGCGAGACACCCCTTGGGTGGTCCTATCCCAAACTGACCACGTCTGCCAGGTTACACAATGCCGTCATGTCGTTTTGCCTACAACAGCTAACGCCGCCATGTTGGAGGTATACTTTGCAGCAGCGCGACATCGTAAAACGCAGGCCCATGTCACACGGGAGTTTTCTTTCGAAAATGACTTTTGAAAGAAATCTGTTCCGTGTGATATGGGCCTTACGTATCACTTATATACTTGCAAGCTGCTATGTCGTGGCACTCGGTCTGCGAAAAATCATGGCACAAGAGTCTTTTTCAGGTTTATTTGTTTACATTAAGTGTCAAACTCAATGTCAGACAGAAACGGACAAAGAGGCACTGGCACGTCCGTTGTGTCTGTCAGAGGCGTTCATCCTACGGGTGGACGAAGCGAGATGCTTTATAGAAATTTAAGGGGAAGGGATAAAAATCCGGGATCAACCAACAAATACACGAAATTTGATCAATTGGTTATCAGGAAAATCATTAAAATTATTGCCACGAGAATTTAAGGCTGAAATGCACCATATTCGATTCCTGGCTTCTGTCTTTTTGTCATTTTGTCTGTTTATCCGTTTGTGTCGTAGATGGAGTTTGACACTAATTACACCTACAACATGGCGGAATGGTTTAATGATGTCACTGCACAGTGCACCTTCTGTATTGAACCACAGCCTATACAGTGATTTAGTTTGTCGCAGATGACTTGCGAGCTCTGCTCTGTTTTTCTGTTGTGTCTTCAGCCATCATTGTCATGATTGTTTACGCTGATAAGACGACCAGCATTGACGGGCATATGCCTATTCTGGTAGCTTTGTAATATGTAATATGTGCGTTTTGTTATGGTAAATTTTCGTGTAAAATAAATCTCTCTCTGTCTCCAGTCAGAAAATAGCGCTCGGTCATACGTCAAAGTTAAACGCAGACGTTGATCATAGAGCATATCTTTCGGACGTTTGGGTGAGCGAACGCTCGGTGATGACGTTCCTGTCAGCGCGTAATAAATCATTTCGGATCTTTTTTTCGGACGATGACTTATTAATATTGAAGCAAAGACGTCGGCACCGCGGCATGGAGGCCTATACACGTCCATAACATTATCACAGCCATCATTCAACTATAGAAATGTCTAAATTTCAGTATTCGCCCCGTAATTTAGGTGGCAGGAACGGTCAAGACAAATCAAACGAACTAAAACCTTTAATAGAACGCTGTGATGTCGACGGTACCGACGGTTGCAAAATCAAAGTGAAAGTTGCGGAAATGGGGAAGAGACAGAAAATAGCCGGGGAAAATACACAATTCAGTGCGGCACAAAAGTTACCAGACATAAGTTGCCCCGCTTTTGTCGCCTCTTAAACTGTCGGCACAACGAAACGAAACTGGAACAGAACAGTTTCAAGACAGTTTTGTGAAAGCTTTTAAACTGTTTTGTTTCAGTTTCATTTCGTTGTGCGGACAGTTTCACGACACTCGGTCCGGAAACGAGGTGGGCTTAGTCTACTCTACAGCCCCGAGCACCACGCCGGGATGTCGGGCAGCGATATAAAAGACAGAGTGACTATGACAGCGGAAAGTAGCACAAATATGCGTACGTGTGCATAACCACTAACCAACCAGACGCTAAATCTAATCCTAACCCACGCCCTACTAAACAGCATGCAGTAGTAAGCATTCAACTAGGCCTGTAGTTAGAATGCCCTACGTATCCAGAGAAATTCATACGCGACAACGTTTTTCACCGTTTTTACTACTTTTCGGCTGTCATTGTCACTCTGTCGATATAAAAGGCGACGGCGTGGAACGTGGGCACTAGCAAGTGCTGTAGGCGGCGGCGTGATTGTCGCTGCTGTAGATCGTCAGCGCTCGTCATGCACGCACAAGTCTACAGTACTTCCGTCGCTGCCGACAAATGACAAATCGAATTGACGGCATTCATTTGCGCGACAAAATTGTTTCTCGCCACGCGATCGACCGCGCCACTCGAATTACGTGCTCGCCGAATGTGTGAGGTGAAGCGACGTCATTGAACCGCGGGCTTGAAAATGCGCCGACGCCATGTTGGGGGTACGGCGCGGCGTACATAGCGTGAAGCAAAAATGAATTAAAATGCAGAAATCTGTTGTAAAAAAATTTTATACCAAGGTTATTCGCACACCGTCTATTTCGAGTGGCGTCGACAGTATGCAAGCATACGCGAATTAACGACGTTAGTGCTATACAACATAGTATACCTCCAACATGGCGGTAATTGTTTTATGATAGAACGACGTCACTATCACCCCGTGTAGGCTTATAAAACTGTCCGCACATTGATATGAAACTGGAACAAAACAGTTTTAAAACAGTTTCAAAACTGTTTCTAAACTGTTTTTAAACTGTTTTTTCAGTTTATCGTGTAACTGCAATAGCCACGCGTAACCGAGGAACGTCCGACAACAGGTGTAACGCCGTTTAATACTATGACACACGAACAACAACATCATCATCATCATCCTCATAGTCGTTTAATAAATGACTTGTCAATCGCAAGCATCACACAATATAAAACATATACAGTGGTAAATGACAATAAAAACAAATGTAATAACACTAAATTCCTAATTTAAGGGCGAGGAATATTGAAATAAATAAGCATAAACAAAATGTCGACATTTTTCTGGAACTGCGACCTTTGCAAAAATCCCAACTTGGTTGTGGCCTCGAAGTATGGCGGCTCGGTCGACTCACGCGGCTGCCTTAAACCATCATCAGCGCTAGATGTACATTGTACAGACGACCTCGTGACGGGAAAAGCGCGTGGTTCTCGAACGTAACTCTTACCAGCCGAGCGTCGCGTCCTGTCCGCATGGCCTGCGTACTAACAGAGAGGCGGGGCGCATAATAACGATTTCTTGGTAATCTCGTCGAAGACTGCAACGCCAACCGCGAACGCTACGACGCCTAGGGGACGCAGCAGGTGTCGTAAGGCGTAACGTCGCGGCGAATTGCTTTGATGTTGACGACGCTGTCTGACAAGTGGGTCACGTGACTCTGCCACTCAAAGCCGCAGAGACGCTGAAGCGTCTATAGTCAGTGTTTAGGTTTCCAGACACGCGGAACTCTGACAGTGGACAGCGAAGGTCAAACGGAAGAGGAAACTGATGATGCGGCGTGGA
>Ga0056116_1000777_pt1 | contig 11527 bp, 6 predicted proteins | sample WorMetOlspDAHAB2_FD_67352 | JGI IMG/M metagenome (GOLD analysis project Ga0056116, IMG submission 67352) | Marine gutless worms symbiont microbial communities from Max Planck institute for Marine Microbiology, Germany - Olavius sp. DAHAB.2 ...
ATAACACAGTCGATTAGGTATGGGGATCGAACAATCAAAGTAACTAATCTGTGTTCCATCTTCAGACTTTGCCTATGAGGAGAACTGAATTTAAATCACCGAAGACGTCGATGTATATCCTAATAGTTGTCATGTGTTTTGTGGCTGGTTGAGCTGTATCATATGCAGACATTGCGACGACCTTTAACTAACGTTGAAGGCCAGAGAATGTCCCAAAGTTTCATTTGAGTCCTTGGCTGAGTTGTGATACTATAGAAATGTAAAACACAAAGCGTAAAAGGGTGTCGGTGTTACTCGTAAGAGCTATCACACACTTTGTACTAAACTTCATTTCACTTTGACAATTCTGAGTTTGATTTATTTTAGATTGATTGCTGGCGACTGCACTGTTGTGTGTATGTGTGTGTGTGTGTGTGTGTGTGTGTGTGTGTGTGGTGTTCAGGGTTCGGCTGGTCAAGTTGGTCTTCGTGTACTACAGCATGTCGTGGCTCACAAAGGCGCAGCTATTGGAATCTTATTGGTGGCCGCTATCGCATGTAAGACGTAGCATCCGTTTCTCTGCATTGCTATATTTCATGTTTGAATGTCGAGTTTTCGTATCGTTTATCGGGAAGGCCGCTGTGACTTGCCTGACACAATATGAGTTCTCAAACCCACGCTTCTTATTGATCATGAGCGAGTCGGTTTGGCACATCCTTGTGCTGATTTATGACACACATTGATTGCAGTTCAGAATCTAGAATCTGAGAATGCATGAGTTAGACACAGAATCTGTCTAACTTATGCATCAGGAATAAAAAAATAGCAAATAGATAAAAAGTGAACTACTAGTTACGAAGAAACTTTTTAATGATGTTATTATTCTGGCCGTTACTAATTTAATTACTTGCTTACAACAAAACGTATTCATTAACTGTTTAGTTTAGTTTTTCCCCCAATTTTGTCACGTAGGATAAGGTACGTGAGGTAGACTATTTTGGCATGAATGTATGCAGAATTTTGTGTAAGAATAATTCAGTAGTTTACACAATGACACAGTTGTTAACAAAAGTAAACATTCCTGCGTGTATCATCTACGAACTGTGCTCGCTTTTTGTCCAACCAGTATAGATAGGATTTTGTAGGGGAGGTTGTCAAATTGTCAATGATAGCACTCACGAGATGAGACTTTTTGCTACGTGGTTTAGCACTAAGCAATGGCATCGACGACATTTCATTGTATACGTCTCATAGGATAGGCGGACACTCTGAACATAAGTGCATGTTGAAGTCACAGACCACTTGTTAGCATGGTTGTGAAAACTGCCTCCGAGTCTATGGAAGATACATGTACATGCAACAGTTGCTGAATGTCGATGTTGTCGTGCACTGACCTGTATCGATATCCGTTGTGCGTTGCAGATCTCGCAATGAGTGGAGGACATGCAACACTTGGTGTTAATCGCGACCAAAACAATAACCGGCGATTCACACTGTCTGTGATGTCTTTATTTGCGTCTACTGTAAATCGGCAAGACGCAGTTGGTCGAGACATACCACACGATGCGATAATTATTTCACGCCGTCTTTTAACTGCATCTAAAAGCAACCCCTTAATCGCACTGAAATAATTATTCTAGTATTTCAGTGCGGTACATCGATCAGATCCAAAATTAACACCAATAAGTTAGCATGTTAATCTATACATGTAACTGTTATTTGTCACTCAATTTTTTGTATAGCCTAATAATAATAATGCGTACTAACTGCGCCATTCCCCGGACCGTTCACTGCACCAGTTTCACGAAGACTGCCGCCAGCATTGTCGCAATCGGTTGTCTTGGTATTAATGGCCATCTTTTTGCCAGAGTGAGTGAGTGTTCCAAGTGTCAACGGTTTTATACGAGACACGCACGAGTCTTTTTATGACGTTCACAATGGTCTCGTTTCGACAGGCTATCCTATCTCTAGCTGTAAAGGCGTCTATCGCGTTATATTAACTTAACGCCGCTGCTGTTACAGCTGCACTGACTGAATGAAGGTAGGTCTGCCAGAGCAGATCGAGTTTAAGCTGGCCGTCTGCATGGTTTACAGAGGTGTACCAGACGGCCTCGTCGTACGTCGATATCTGACATATCTGATGGCGAGACCTTTCGCCGTCTGTGCTTTGCATTCTGACACTGGGTGAGGTCAAGTTCCGCTAAGTCAATTGACTTGTCATTTGAGTCGACTTAGCGGAACTTGACCTCACCCATTCTCTTGCCGTTTTGCCACACCCACTAATTAAAAAAACTATTGGCTACCGAGATTCTCCCGTTGCCGTTGCCCGGCTTTGGGGTCTGTAACACTGCCGCAGACGTGTCGGCAGCGTCATTGCATAGGCTATATCCTTTTCAGAAAACGTCTGAAGAGTGAAGACTCATTTCAGGCCTTCCTCTATTAACTTCTGTAGTGCCCGTATCGTGACTTTTGCTATTTTTGACACAACTGTGTTCATTTGAGCACTACTAATATTTTAATACAATGTATGTTGCCTCTACTCTAGTAGCCACGAAAGTTTTTATGTGAACGTTGACTAAGCTTCAGTAGTGTTGCACAACTGACAGTATAGGCCTATAGCTGGATACCGTACTCAATCAGATTGAGTACGATTACAGGCCTACATTGCACAAGCAAGAACACGAAGGGTAAGCTTAACGAATTCATGCGCACTGTAGCTGCGAAAAAATTGTGGCGATTCGTAGAGCACTCAGCCGAATTTTTCTAGAATTTCGGCTGGATTGCACAAATTTCCGGCTGATATCCGGATTAGCCGAATTTTCGCAAAAAGTTGAAAATTCGGCTAATTAACGGCTGAGTATCTGAAATACGGCTAAACAGATGAAGCCCAAGCAGACTGATTATCAAACAAAGATGAAATATGATTTAAATTAGATTATTACAGAAATTTAAATACAAGTGTTTATTGCTAAGTGCATTGCATATCTGGATTTGGTTTACTAGGCCTTAAGCCTACCGGTACTCTGTTACTGAGTGCATTCTGCTCAGTCAAAAAACTGAGTATGCCAGTCATTTAGGGAAAATAGCAGAGCCTCATTCTACCAAATGCACTCGAATATCCGCGAATTTTTTTCGGAGGCAGTGGCGCCGGAACGAATTACGGTGCCTCCCCCGTGCCCAGCCATTTTTAAAAGTGGGGGCACGTGCCCCCCGTGCCCCATGGAGTCGGCGCCACTGTTACGGCTAGCGGCACCCACTGATATTACCAGAGTACTTAGCCTAAGCCGCAAACAAAAATAGCAGTAACATTTCGTGTTCCAAAATGCCACTATGACAAATTGTAAAGACAGTGTGACCACATCAAAAGCTGGGATAGCCAGGGTCGTAGATCCGCAAGGAAAGTGCGGAGGCGGCGGATCGAGGCCCGATCGAGTCCCTGCCCTCCCTCGTCCTTCCCTTAGAAGTATAGGCCCCGATAAATACAGGTACGGAGTCTACGGGCGCTGCAAGCTCCCCCAACGAGGTCTGGGGCAGAGTCTCAGCCGAAATTAAATTTGTTGCATTTTAGCCTTAAAATCTGACATCTGGTGGCGCAATTTTAAGTATTTTACAGAGAATTAACTAACTAAATGTCGAGAAAATTGCTGCAAGAACACCGATGCCATGTGTGGGCGTGTGGCACTGAGTGAAACAGATTTTCACAATCCTGCATGCCAGTCCTCCTCCTAATTAGCAACATAAAAAGTTGCGTCTAACGACACGACACTACAAAAATGAAATGCCTATACCCCAAAAAGGAGAGTGGGCACACATGGCGTCCCCTCTACTTCAAAAAGTATGGAGACATGTTCCCTGTCAACCCAACGGACCTGCGCCCATGGAGATGGCACACGTAATGTTCGTCCGTCACACCCTTTATTTGTTATACCGTTACTGTCATCAGTTCAACGAAACTGAGACTGAATTCGATTAACCCAGTACCGAAGTTATTGCTAAAATAAAATAAGTGATATCCTCAAAACTGTTGTTTACAACATACAGGGTGGCCCACTAAAAAGTAAGCCACTCTGAATTATCATTACATCGTATTGAAAACCGTCAATCAGGCTAGATTTTAAAAATAAAATTTGAGTGTAATAAAAGAAGCACCATAATATTATCAGTTGGTATTACATATTCTATGTGTGACCCAAGTTGTGATGCAATGCAACTTTCATTTATGCAGATTATGCAAATGACGCCAAACGTCATTCATGCGACGAACATTGCATTGTGAAATAACGCGACCATTAAGTGAGGAAACATCAAACGTTTGGAAAATTTCGTGTGCAACCAGTATTTGACAAAAATGCTGAAGGTATATGCAAAATATTTACCTATTTTGCGTAGTTATATTATAATTTCCGTGTGCTGTTTTTGAATAACAGTGTATATGATGTTACTGTGTTTGAAGATACAATAATCGGCGCTATTAGTAAGATAAGTGTATATATGTCTTATGATAGAATCACAACTGAAAACTTGGGCGAGATAAAAAAATAGAAATAAAATAAAACTAATTTCCATCTAAAACATGGTTTTGGAGTGGAATTCACAGCTTACGAATGCCAAATTATGAAAGAAGTAATGTCGACATCATGTAGGCCTACGTTATATGACATATCGCAGTTTTGCGCCTTGCGCAAAATAATTTAGGTCACATATCAGGTATCATAGAATTTTTAATACCATGTGATAACATTACAGTTCTTGACTCTAAACTTAATGAAAAATTTTTCTAATTGGCAGGCTTTAATACAATTTATTAATGATTCTGTAGTGGCTCACTTTTTGGGCCACCCTGTACACGTATGTCAAACTTCGTTACGGATGACGTTTCACGAGTTCGTTTGTTGTGTTTGGCGTTTTGCTGCAGAATCAACTGCAGCACCGTGTGAACTGTGCACAAGACTATAGTGTTTGTTACATCGGCAAGCAATACTCGTTTACTCTGAACATGTTGGACTTTCGTAACTTGGGCGAAATGTTAAAATATCGAACACAAGTTTTCAACAATGAGTAACAACAGTCCACACGTTTTAAATTCGAGCATTCACAGTAATTCTTCAAAAAAATTATATACAGAACCATGCATACTTACTTATTACAAACCAAAGCTAGAAAAAGCTACAACACAGACAATAAAAAATACGTTGACGTTCACAACTAATGAACAGATTACTCAAACTAATATAACACGAATACCAACTGATATTTTCGTAGGCGACCGTCGCGCATTCGTCAGATCACGAGAGCATTATGCCTTCAATAGTCACGACTTGAACAATGAACGAGCAACGACTTATCACTGATCGTTTGATTTGTAGGACACAGCTTTGTATGTATTTGAGGTGCTGGTGCGAGGTGACTATAAACAGCAACATTAAAATATGATTTAAAGTGACAAACACAGTGGATGAATATAGTACAACAATTTAATGCACGTTTACTGCACTAAATCAGCACAGCCTGAGCCAGTTTTTTTCTGTTGCCAACAAGTACACTGCACCTTAAAATAACAATTTCTGCAGCTCACATTAAAGGAAACTGATGTTTGTCGCCATTCGAAAGGTATGGATAACAGTTAGGTCTGCAGACCAAACCTATCATTGACCTGCAAGATGCCACTCTCCAACCACACAGCATTATGATACCATTTTACACTGTGTGTATACCTTGAAAAACACTAGTTGGTTTTAAAGAGCAGCAATGTCAGAAATAGTAGCAGAAAAATGTACGTGGTCTTTTCAGAAGTCTGTGTATGCAATCATGCATGCATTTCGTGTTTTACAACGAGAATGATCAGACGAAATGCTTTTTATGCAGTCAACTAAAAATGAGGGTAGCCAGCCTTCTCAAACGCAAAAAAAAAACAAACACGAACAAGAATTTAAAAAGAAAAACAAGACAACACTGCAACTGAACCTGAGACCTTCAACTGTAAAATAACCACTGGAACTCGAAATATTACCCCCGCCTCCGAAATGACCTATATTGTGTCGGGTGGGGCGTTAAACTCTACTCACTCACTCACTCGAAATATTACATGAAGGCATCAAAAAGACTGAAACCATTGCTGGAATATATTTAGAATCAAAAGCAAAACCGCTCATGAATAAGTAAGAGATCATTCTGCAAACCTAAAGTAATGATAGCATTTCATATTAAGATATCCCATCAAAAAACGTAAACGTGCACATTTTTAATCGCTGTTTCCACTGTGTATGTACTGGTTGGATAGAACTTAATGGCACTTTCGGCACAATTATCGTGTGTAAACACACAATTCCATTAAAGATTGACATTAGTTAGACTGAAGTATATAAAAAAAATATTACACTTTGACAAATGCAATAATATACGTGAAAGCTGAGAGATTGGAAGGTTGTTTCCTACTGTTGTCATATTTGGCAGCATTGTAGGAACAGATGACAATGATGTACATCTACTACTAATGATAACAATAACAACAAACTGTGTCTCAAAAAAGTACTCAATAGTGCAATGACCTGAAAAGTTTATTTATTTGTAACCAACGGGCAACAGGTGACAGAATACTAATTATGCGTCACATTTTTTTCATAAAAACAACAATAGTTTGTACTAGTGATAAATATGACTGAAATGTATAAGACACAGTGTGTTATTGCAATTAACAATTTCTAAACAGAAAACAATTCATAAGCAGAAGTCAACTGGAAGAATTTGGTCAACACAACATCAAGAGATCACATCTGTGAAAAAAATCACTACACCAGTTCGATAATATGTAGCAATAATCGATGCCACTTTTTACCATTACACAACACATCAGCAGTGGCAAATGGCATAATAGTGCATAATGTATTGCAAAAGTTGCCCAAAAAATTTAACTGCAACAAATATGGGACAAAAAGACAAAACAAAAATTATTCACCAAGTATGCAATAAATTAATCGACTCTGCGGAAGTCAGTAGTGTATGTACACTGTGCAAATGAGTCTGCAGCAAATGCAAGAAAGTGTGCTGTTCATCGTCATAACAATGGAGTCTCAAAAGAATTCACTGCAACAGGACGAGGCATAGTCATTGACCATGACAGCTGTTCAGTCTGTACAGCAGACACAAAATGTAACAAAAACATTGCAAGTTCTCAACAACAGCAGCAACAACAACATACTTTGCAACAACCTATAGCAGTTGTATCCAAAGTGAACTCCAGGATGCAGGAGGGAGAGTGACAAGACATGAACTGTGCCCAACTGACACAACTTTTATTATGTAGAAAAAGTATTGACAGCCAACTTCATGACTGATACTGACAAATATAATAAGTACGAGAAAATACACAATTCAGTACAACTCAACAAACTCTAACAACAAAACATATAGAATGCCTCTTACAATATCTGGCTTATTCTATAGCTCACAAGGTGAGCCAACATAGGACGATTAGGCAGGATGGCAATTAAGTGGTGTCAACTCAGCTAAATTGTGAATCCTAACTGGATTCAAAGGCAAAAATGTACATAGTCCAACGGAGATATTACAGTGATTAATCAAACACTGTTATCCTCACACAACACAGCATATCGTCGAGATGAACGAAAAGACACTTTTGCACGACAAGACACTTTTGCAACTCACACTCACTTCGCTCTGGAGATATAGATCTTCAAGGCTTGAAGACAGGTCGGTCAGTCATGGCTGATGATGATGCTTTGCTTGCAGTTGACAACCGACCGGTCGACATGCGACTACTTGCCACAGACGCTCGGCTCATTCGACCTTCAGCACACAGAAAGTATGCACGTGAGTACATGGCATTTCTAGCATGCACAATGAGCCTCCCTAGCTAGGCTGAGCCGAATAAACTAGCACTTCTGCTGTATATGGGGCACAACTATCTGCATGGCTGAGCCTGTGTGGACTTGATGACAAAGTTTAGTAGCTTTGTAATCAAGCCCACATTGGACTCTTATGTTGTCTAGGCATTTATGCATGAATAGCAATGTCTCCATCAACATGGCTGCACAATAGCATAAATGGAAGGACAGTGTCGACAGCAATACTAAATATACTGGGCCAGTCACTCACATACACAGTGATATCAGCCAATCCTGCTAAGGAACAAATTTTTATAAGACTGGGCTTAACGACATTCTCAATTGTAGTGAACAGGCAACAACAAGTTTTTACAAATACAAGAATCCAACTAAAAAAACTAAAAAATAAGCAAAACACTTGAAGCAAACTCACTGGTCGATCCTTTCTCTTGCAGAACGCTGTCGAGATATATGTCAACCTTGTTGATGTCATCAGTTGTAAACTGAGTTTGATCTGCTTGTCTTGTCACTTTCGCCTTCACACCCGTCAACTCTGATGGTGCGGTTCCAGTGACCAGCCCTTCAGGAAACAACTTCAACACCACTTTCAGACCTATAACAGTCAAACAATCAAACTTGCTCTGCATCAAGTCCAACAACAGCAGTTTACTTGGAAATTCGAGGTAATGTTTGTGCAAACACAATCTGTTTGTTTTTTATCATTCAGGCATTGAAGAATATCCCACTTCACTCTTTTGATTCACGGGTTCCAATTTTCAAGTGGTTTGTTATAACTGCAACTTCCCTGTAAAACAATGTGAAGATGAAGTTTACTCTCTGTTTCAGTCTGTGTGCTGAAGACTGGAAAGTAATGTAAAAAGACTTGGTGTAAACTTTCGACAAAATTAAACAATCTTGACTGCAGTAAAAAGCCGAACATAAACAGATACTACGCTTCACCGCCAGACAGCATGAAGACATTGTCGTAGCCTCGTTGCACCAGTGTTGCTGCAGCCTCTGGAGCAATCTTTTCATCATTGTCGTACAATAAGATTACTTTCCCAGTTTTATTTTTCTAACAAATTACGTTAAGGTATAGAGTGCTCTGAAAGGACTGTGCTTCAACAATATAAACATATAAAGTAAAACATACTGGTATGTACTGTGCTAAAACAGTATTCAAGACTGCTGTTTGAAGATGGGCACCTAACAAAATATGTTACGTTACAAAGCAATGCATATGTGAAGGTTTCAAGCATCAACATCAATTATGCGCAGTTATACGCAAAACTAAATCGTTTTGATTACTTCTTTTACTTATATGGCACATCCTGTAACATCAAAGAAATTTCACGTTACTCTTAGTCGCACTCTTCACAAACAACTAACATTGTAACGTCACAGCAATCCGAGATGCAAACTTCAATGTGCTAATCATTCGGTGCTGGTACAACAATACTGAAGGGTTCTGGTTAATGAACCAAATTTGCATCACAAATGTTTGCATTTGAGCAGTCACAATCTACCATTTGGAATGAAGCAGTGATAATGAAATGGTCAGCACTAATTGCCTGCCAACTGAACACAGCAGATCGAGGTCAATAATTTACATCAGATATCTACGAAAAACATACTGACCAGTTATTATCCACAAAATACATGTATCTGTATAGCTCTGGCAGCCAGCAAAGCCTTTATCAGCTCAATTAATTAATATCTGACGTGCAAAGGAGTTGAACGTGGAACACAATGGCAGCTAGTGTAGCATTGGAGCACCAACACAGCATAATGCAATTGACTTATTCTACATATATTGTGCCCAGAATGCAGCACAGATGCAGAAAAAGGATACGTAAAAAAGCATTTCTTTTGTCTCGTAGTTCATCGCTCGCGACAGATACGGTTTCGGGTAGCTCAACGCTACAACAACCAACCACACAAGTCACATGACACAATGCATTAATACATACATAAAATACAAGTTAAACCATTTCATGTGCCACACAATACATTTTCTGTTACTGGCAAACCACAAAAACGTGTACAGTTTTTTCGCAGATGTCAACTACACCAAACTGTTACATACAGTTATGCACATATCGAGTTTGTACAGAAAAAAAGTTTGTCACTTATTTGTCGATGTTACGGGAATTTAAGTGCTGTCCATTATGCACAGAACAAATAATAACCTTTTAAACAGTGCAACATACCCTACAACATTATATGCCGCTACCATAACCATAACCTTCTCTTTGAGGAGAATGGTGTCAACAGCAACAGCAAACTTCAGACCCAACCCAGTTCAAAAACACAACTTTCTTCAACTTTGCACAGTGCAGCCCAAACTAACCTCAACCTTTTTAAGGCTTTACAAACCTCGGAAATGGTAAAATACTAAGTGGTGTGGTTTTTAAAATTACGTTTGTCAACCACACAAAAAAAAGACAGCTTCATTACTAAGTTAGCAAAATGGAATGTGACACATACTGTACGTGCATCACATAATTGCAAGTCAAAGAACGATGCAGAGCATTACCTGTAATTAAATGGCAAGCATCGTACTCATCACGATCTCGGATATCAAGTATAAGGTACGGACAGGCATCATCAGCTGGACTAACATTGGACTCAGCAGGTGGCTGGCTTATGTCCATCTCACCGATGCCTCTTGTGACACTATGTACACAATAGGTACCAACAACACACTGTATGCTCAAAGGAATCAACAACAAAGCAGACACTGCCCATTCAGGCTAGGTCTGCTCAGAACATAGGAAGCAGATTACCCATTAGTAACAGTCAATATTTAGGCAGTTGTAATCATAACAAAGAAAGTAAACTGTGATGTTATGCACAATGCTGTTGCAACTATAAAATAGTGAAATCAAGAACAGAATGAACTGACAAGGATTTACTGTATTTAAGTAAGTAAGTAAGTAAGGACATTAATAAATGGCGCGATAATATCGAAATGTCACTTCTGTGCTGCGACCTCGTGAATCAGTAAACAAAACAGTTTTGAGATATTTGCAGAAAGTGTCCATTGTCAGATCGGTGTTACACCAACATCCATTGCTGAAGTTAGAATCAGTCTGTATCTGTACAGCAACTTATTTAGCAGTGATACTGATAAAACTGAATGGCAAATTATAACTGAATGACTGCTTTACATTTACAAGAGTCAAAGTCAAAAGTATTTTGAACCATAAACAAAAATGGGATGCATTTTACAAAAGCAGAATTAAAATATAATTAAAAACAGAAAGTGCGTAATACGTATTTACGTAAATACTGGTATTATCTTCACCATTACCCTGTTAAACCTGGAAAATTCCTAACGCACAGGTTACAAGAAAAATGTGAAGCCGAGGTCAGACCTGAGCAATGTAGATCGGCCAGTTTCTGGTTCGCCTTGGTCACAAAAGACAGTGTCAGCGAATGGAAGAGATGGCATGGTGCTGACGTCACCATTGTGTACTCGCATCAGTTCCAGGTCGGCAGTTTCTGGTCGTTCGTCCTCCATCGGTGAAATATTCACTACAATGTTTAACACACAGCAGTGACAGTGTGCTGACGACCAGCAAGCAAACATATGCACTAGTTTGAAGGCTCATTTCAAAATGGAAACCTGGGTTGAACGGTACAAAAAAAGCTTAACACACGTCACGTTGCTGCTATCGACATCCAACCTCCTCATCCACAAT
>Ga0056116_1000778_pt1 | contig 11526 bp, 10 predicted proteins | sample WorMetOlspDAHAB2_FD_67352 | JGI IMG/M metagenome (GOLD analysis project Ga0056116, IMG submission 67352) | Marine gutless worms symbiont microbial communities from Max Planck institute for Marine Microbiology, Germany - Olavius sp. DAHAB.2 ...
GAAGACATCCTGGCGTAGCACTTTAAACTTCCTTCCGCCTCCACTGCAGCAGAATAGCTGTTAGCAAGCAGTAACGCTTTCTGGGCGTGTAGTGCAGGAGCTAAGTCTCAAAAGAGCCCTAGAAATAGGATTTCGTAGCACACCCAGTACTAAACAGGTTTGACACTTGATTTCGTTCCGGATTGTAGTTTTTCGTTTCAGTTCTCGTTCCAGCCGACGAAAGTCTCACTCGTCGAGCAGACGTAATTCACTCAAGTTGATGACTGGTGACGTCGGCGTCGACTTACTGGCGTATACATAATACATTGCGGCGTCGGCGGCGGCGGCAGCGGCTGCGGCGGCGGCGGCGGCGGCGGCGGCAGGCAATGGGTGGACAGCGGGACAGGTCGACTGTATAGGAACAGACTGCAGTGACCGCCACCACTTTGCCTTCCTGAACCCCGCTAATCATTACTATTCGGACCAGCCAGCGCCAGACCATTATTACACAATGTAGTTTCCCGTGATCCATGTAATATGCGCCTGTCCATTTGCACGTTGTATATTCCCAACGCCCCGATTCTCAATAGACTTTGACACTGTCGTTTAGTCCTTCTTACGTACATGCTTACTTCCTTAAGTGATAGTTTTATTGACCAATTGACCCGTTACATGTAAAAAAACAGCACGCACTCATACTCATACAATCGTGGGTTGGATAAAATTCGTAAGATCGTCAAGCGTAGACGTCTATGTCTGTTTGGACATATTGCAAGTCTTCCGACAGAGGCTCCTGCATCTTCTGTTCTTTCATCTTGTTGTGCTGCAAGTGACGACACTTATCGACCTGGCTGGCGTCGCCCACGTGGTAGACGCCGCATCAGTTTTGCTCTACGCCAAGCACGCACTAATCTCAACCACTGGCGGATTCAAAGGGGTGATGAGCCCCTCCCCCCATTTTTTCTCTCCAATAAGCCGCCTTTTCCCGTATAAAGTTCGTTGTGTGCATTTGTGATAAACGTCGACAGGACTGATTATATTGTCTTCCCCATTCAAATTTTGTGATCTGCCACCTATCTCAACCTTCCGGTTTCTGATGCTTTGAACCTTGTCCTTGATCGGAACTCATGGCGAGCAGTCGCAACGGCATCCGGGCTATGCGCTGCGTAATGATGATGACGATGATGACGACGGTGATGATGATAACGATAAATGCAACAAACACACGCTGCGTAGCACACTGCGCAGAGTAATCAGACCACGCAGAGTAAATGGCATCCAGAAAAAAAACAGAACACAGCCAGAAAACAATAGTTTGGATAACAAACAACTCGCAATCGTATGCAAAAAAATCGTATTAATTATTAAGTTCGAAAGGCGTGCGGTTGTGTAGTGCGTTCGTTTTCGGAAATCCTAACATTTCGCCCGGCGCCTCCGCATATCTGCAGGACAAGTTTCGGCGAATTTTTACAGCTGCACAAGCTGCATATATTTCGATAATTTTATTGTATCTGCCGCACGCTTGGCGTTGTCGCCTATTCGAATGTCGAAGCCGAAACTCAAACAGGCCGCCATCGGTTGAAGAGCACAGCAATATTTTCACGACACAAATTTGATTCCAACCGCACGAATGCAGCTGCAATTATGTGTAGACGGTCTGAACGCTAAAAAGCCGTGCTCGCACATGTTGCGCCATTCGAGATATTGCCATTCGTCGACGGACCTGTGCGATAATCGTGCTGTGAATATAGTTGACTATTGCGTGACATGTCCGACTACGTTAGAGGTCGCCACCAGCTGAGGCAGAACCGAACGCTTTTTCCGCGGACGAAATCAATGACTGACTGCATCAATGTGGCGTGGCCGATCCACGAATTGGTCTGCTCTGCTCCGGCAATCGTAGAACTCGTTTCGCGCCGGCTGCTATGAAACCGTTTAATGAGAAACCGTTGAAGAAACTGCCTCCATTATAATTATGCTAGACGATATTATAAATATACACGGTGGTCCCCACAAATAAGCCACTGTCGATTTATCTACAAACTGTTTAACATTAAATTAATGCTTGCCAGTGAGATTAGACTTTTTTCGTCAACTTAAAAATGTTAAATAAGCACTTGGTATTCGGTATTCTATGCATGACGTAATTTACGCATGTCAATACCGTGAGCGAGCCGTGAAGTTGCGATATGCGCATGATGAGGTAACTGATGTCAACACTCTCTTTAGCGTCAGTTCGCCTTCACAAGCAGTGAATTACATTCCTATAAAACAGTTTAGATTGAAATGCATGTACAATTTTTTTATTTCCATATTTTCTCTTTTTCAATCTGTCAATTTCGAATTTATCTCATTCTAACTATTCTAACTATTACGACCAAGCATAGCAACTGATGACGTCACGAATTAGGTCTAAGAACTAATTGCCAACTCATGTCGTTCTAATGCTTCTTTTCTTTTCAAATTTGACGAAATAAGGGTAACCTCATTGGCGGATTTTCATTTCATTGTGAATTCAATGACAACGCGTGGTTTACTTTTGGGCCCACCACCCTACCTTTGGTCGTCTATACTCCTGTTAACTGAAAGTTATTTTAGATGTACATGTTGCCCCGGTGAAATTCGGGAAATTCCCCTTCACTTGCATGTTGCCTTCCCTCTTGGGAACTTAAATGCAGGGAAGCCTTTACTCCTCGCCCTTTGATAATAAAATATGATTCCCCAACACTGCTACTGCATTCCAACTAATTCCTTGACAGTTTGACATACATACATACATAAAATGATTTAAATGGCGCTCATAAAAGAAACTGTCTCTAAGCGCCTCGGTTTTCATATCGAATTAAACAAGTAGGATTTAAGAAGTTGTTTAAACACAGCAAAACTTAAGCCAGGCTGTCTGAGTGCGGACGTCAGACTATTCCACATTTTTGATCCGGACGTTGAGAAACTTCTATCCCCGAACCGAGTGTTAGTTCGGGTGCGGGGAACGACACAGGTGCTGATGTCGGCAGAGCGAAGATGACGGTCGTGTGTGCGTGTGTGTGTGTGTGTGTGTGTGTGTGTGTGTGTTTGTGCAGTGTGGCACTACGTGGTTCAGGGACTGTTCGGAGTCGGCCTCATTGTGCTGCTAATCGCACTGAAGACTGCGTCATTCCACGTCTGCTGCTGTCACTGCTGTCGCGATTCGTACGTCATAGCCACTGTCATCGGCTCCATGATCACCATCGGACGTACGTGTTATTCCGCGTTTAGTGACAACACAAACCAGTAGGCTACACAGGGGCGCGCAGTGGCGCCGACTCCATAGGGAATGGGGGCACGTTCCCCCACTTTTACAAATGGTTGGGCACGGGGGGGGCACCGTGAGTAGTAGAACAGCAAACAAGAAACTGACCAAACTGTACTGACCATCACAAATGCGCTCACCAAAACGACTAATTGTACTTTTAGAGCCAAAAACGTGGAGGGGCGCGACCCAAAAATGTTTTCCGGCGCTTTGCGACGGACCGGTGTCCCCCACCCCCTTTCAAATGCGTCTCGGCGCCACTGGGGTGCGGGAACGTAATGGGCACCATAGGGCAGTTGCCCTATACCAACTGTGTGATTGGTAGGGCAAATTATACATTTTGCCCTACCAATATTTCTTAACTGCATATGGTAAACCGGCAGCGTAGTTTAAATTTGGTAAGTTGATTTTCATGAAAATCATCGAAATTGCTGCCAACAGATGGCATAGTTTGAAACTAAAATGCACCAGACCCCCTAGCTGGCGAAATGGAGGGGATGGGAGAAGATAGAAAAGAGGGAAAGGACGAAAGGGGAGGAAGGAAGGAATGGGAAGAAACTGAAGGGAGAGTAGGAGGGGCTTCTTCTAAGGGACAGGGATGGGAAGGGGAAGGAAATGGGAAGAGAGGAGAGGAAGGAAGGGGGGGAAGGAAAAAAGGGGAAGAGCCTGTCCTACCAACGAAAATAGTTCCCGCGCCCCAAATACGAGTGCATGTGTGCAAGCCACTAACCAACCAAAACCTAAATGCAATCCAATCCTTATAACCTCACAATTAAACGGCACCCACTAATAAGCATCAAACTGAAGTAGCGTATACAAGCCAGAGACATTCATACGAGACAATGTTAACGCGTTTTACTGCTTTTCGTTTTCATTGTCCAATTCCTGACGTTACGTGATACGTATAGGCTACACTGTTTGCCATTAACATTAAGTAAGTAAGTAAGTAAGTAAACGTGTTCTCGATCGGCACTGTTAAACATAAGTTCAGTTTTCATTTAACACCGATACTAGTCACGATAGTTCATGGAACACGCCGGTGCTAATGTCATGAAATGAACGTGTCCAACTGTGCAGTGATGTATTAGCGACCATGCGAATGCGTGACCATTACTCCGAGTTTGCGAGGAGACGCTTTTAACGCTGAGCAGCGCGGAGCGAGGTGCGATAACATTTGCGTTGCATTTTTATTACACCCATGCCGTGCTCAGGTGCCCGTGCTATAGCAACAGCCTCTGTTCCATTAGTGAGCCTTTCAGACTTCAAAATTCACTATAGCAGGTTGATTTCTATCGGTATTATTACGGCTTACAGCAGTGGTAGGCTTACGAAGTCGTCTTTTGGGAGGGAGAAAGGTGGATATATTTTCCTGTTGTTTGCCCTCCCCCTCCCCCAGCCCACTTTTTTGTTGGGAGCCTCACTGTACCGCGGAGTAGTCTTCACTTTCAGTCACTTCGGATATTCATTGTGATATTCGCAGCTCCCCCGTTGCGTTCTAAAACAAATATCACCCTATAGTATTAAATAGTATCCTACATGAATACAGAACTCAAAGAAGCAGGCTGGATTAACAAAGAACAGGCAGACAACTAAACTGCATGATGAAACTGCATGAGCTAGCAAGGCAATGTTACAACTGCCTCCATCTCTTCACAATCCATCCTTGTTACTTGGACAATTTCGCCGACAACTAAAGACATTTCTGTTCCTTCAGGGCTATACGGGTCCGCGGTATCCGTGACTGCATGCTAGGCTGTTATTTAAGATATGCGCGCCTCAAGTTCTCGGAACTTAACTGAATCATGGTGGCGTGCAACGACTGCGTTAAAAACGGAATGCAAAATCTGTACAGCTGATTGTTCTTGGTAATTAATTATTGCCATTCTATTCGTACGAAACGAATTCTTACGAGGCAAAGCTGGAACAGGATATCATGTGTGTTATATTGCAAATATAATTATCATGTATTGGGCGTCCAAAACCCATGGCTGGGTTGTTCCCGCCAGTTGTTCCCGTGGTGGTTTCTGCAGTGGCTCGGTCGGTGGCACGAGAGATTAAGTGACAGAAAAGGTATAAAGAAAGAAAGCTTATTCCAGAGCTCCGTATCCCAAATGACGGCGATGACCCCTGATTCCTCGGTCCTCAGCCAGACACCAGTCGAAGCTGCAGGGCCATGGAATGGACAATGGGCCAGTGCGTCGCACGGTGTGCCTGTTTACCTCCCAGTCTATGCTGGTACCAATTAAGTTATACTTATTGGTGAGAAAAGCACGTGCATGCGTATGCGAGGCTTGCCGAGGGCCGTATACTGGACAGCGCAGTTGGTGAGAACTGAACCCGAGACCTGATGATTGCGAGTCCAGCCACTGGCGGATCAGAAATTTTGAAAATGGGGAACAGGAGACATAATGTATCGTTGTCATTTATTTATCGCAAATCCACATAATGAACTATTATAGGCGTTTTATACGGGAAAAGCGACTTACTGAAAAAAATTCTGAGGCAAATAGGAGGCGGCACCCTCGGCTACCCCGCCTCTTTGTATGACCCGCCACTGAGTTCAGCCATACGATATCGAGCCACATGGTGGAGGAGGATTTCAGTATCCTGTAACGACTCTGGGATTGGCCAGGCCACACGCCGTGCGATCCAATTAACCATCACTGACATTTAAGTTCACCTCGATCGTCTTTGACCTTGACCTTGATCTGTGATTTGTTGTGGTCTGTTCCAGTAATACTCATCACCTTAGCACTGGCGGTCTATGGAGCGGCCGCCTCAATCCAGATGGGTGTGTTTGTCGTTGGCGACGGAGGAATCTTCGACTGGGCCTACTACCTGTCGCTAGGGGGCGTCGTCGTCGCACTGCTGGCCGCCATCTTGTTTCTCATCGAGGGCCAGCGCGGGCCAAGCGACAGCGACGGAGACGGCGAGGAGACGGCCAAGATGGTCTAAGGTCGGCTGGCTCCACCCCAGCCCCGCCCACTGGAAGACATTGCGCTGCTGTTAGCCCCGCCACCGTGCGCCGAGTGGGCGGGACTTCGGGTTCGCGCATGCCCGGCGGAAACCGTCGAGTTATGTGGACCTCGTCTCGCGTGACTTCGTCTCGTCTCGCGAGATTTGAAATTCTAAAAGTCCGGATGTACGCACACGTGCAAGTTTTCGATCGTAACAATAATCATTATGTCTTCTCGCGACGCTGTACAAAATGTTTCGCGCCTGTCCTGCCGTCCGCGTTAGGCTCTGCAGTACATTTGGTACACCGACTCTGGTTCAGTAGGTACATTGGTCCCTTCTGTATTTCTGTCCATCTTATTTGGGTTAGGCTACTATTACAATAGCGATTCGTTTACACTCCTGTTTGGTTGAATACTCATCCATTGATGGAACGTCCACATGACCTAACATATGAACTACCGTATTCTTATGATAATTTCTCAAACTAACTTTGGAATTTCTTTGTTTGGATTTTCCTTCTTGGAGACGCCCAACATAGTTTCCCGCCGCTACGTTAGGTACATTGAATAAAGTTAAGGAGGCAAGTGATCGTCCCGCCCCGAGCAGTTTGCACAAAACGTGACTAATAGCAGGTGTACCAACTGTTGTGTACCAACCAGAACTGACTGTGTATCAGCGGTTTCTTTCTCGTGCTGTGGTTGCACATGAAGGGGCGAAAGTACAGTAGGTTTCAGACCACAACGTCATATTGCCATTAACCATGCAGTCAATCAACTTATTAAGTACAGAATCAGTGACATAGCACCAGAGTTCACGCAAAAGTTGGGCCGTGAGATCACCATCAGTACGAATCGGTTGTAAAAACTTGCTCGAAACTGCTAACAAGTTCAGAGAGAACGCTTATCTGTTCTTACTGACCGTGCCTGGACAGCCGATGCGGTCAACCCGTTGCCAACTATTACGACGTCTTTGTGATCGGCGCCAATTGTGATCCCATCGAAAAAGTGTTTTGGTCGGGAGGTGCAGTGTGACCCACAAACTAAAAGAAACTGGACAAAGACTGCTCATCGCACGCACAGGATTCACCTCGACCTTGTGTTGTGTGGTTGCGCTTTGAGCATTGGGCTTATTGGAGGCCTCAGCTCGTTGTGGCCGCGCACTCACAACTCCCCTAAACAACAACAATTTATTTTCATTTTGACTTCTCACTCTTGACAAAACAATTTCCTGGCGAAACGTGGTGTCAGGTGTAACTGAATGCTAAATGCGCTTTAATCGAGAATGCAATAAGGAGAAGGTTCTTGAGTGCTATAGCCTGGAATATTTGCTGGGGCCTCTGTGCGGTGGGACCCGCATATAGACCTAGGATCCCCATCTTATCCGGGCATCCCCACCCAAAAGTTGTTTGAGTTGAAGGTGAAAATTTGGGCCTCCTAAAATCTAAAATCCTGGCTGCAGATACCTTAGACTGGTGCATAATACCGACACTGATTGTCCAGCGAACAGTAACAGCGTTCATCGTAGAACATTTCTTAGCAATACTGTGTCTGAACGCGGCGTCTGCTCTATATGTAATAATAACTTTACGCGGCGCGACTTGAGTGCGCGAGTTAGCGCTGTTTTGCAACCGGATTTCAGTCGCTATTATACAGCAGAGTTAGATGTAGGTCGAGTTGTCGTCATAGGGCAAGTTAATTGTGTAACCAATTTCATTCACATTTTCAATAAGCGGTGTGCAACCCATTTTGACGAACTCGTACAGTTTTGTTTATACACTTTCCAGCGATATCGCTATCCGTCGTTTGCGTTTATTTTCATCTTTAGGCCGCCGTCGTCAACATTTTCAACAACGATTCAAAACAACTGCCAAGGCTATCCACAAAACGGCAGTCAGATGTGTCTGGCATCAACAAAATGTTTGCTGCGATGGTCAAACTTTTTAAACAAAATGCCATTCATGATTCGGACGATTTTTCTCTCTAAGGTTGTGAACTGATACAGCAAATACATAAGTCAGTCGACGAATGAATAAAGAAGCATGCAGATGATTTGCATCCTGGCTTTGTATCTTTGGCGTGGAAATCTCGCGTTGGCGGCGTAAAATCTCGCGAGACTTCACGGCCGACGAGAATTGTGGTGTGCGTGCGTGCGTGCGAGTTCGTGTTGTCAGTCATCGCTCTGCAACGGTGGTCGGTCGACTTCAATTCCCGGTCACGTGCACCGTCACGTGATCCTAGCCCCGCTTACGTTACGTTACGTATGATGTGTTGCTTACGTTACGTTGAAGGTCGTTATAGCCAAGTGCACGGTTCTTTTTTACTGCAGCGAAACTGAATTTTGAGGGAATCAGACTGAAACTTGGTTGCAGAATAACTGAGTAAATGTGCACGACCACAGTTAACTGCAAAGTTTTTGCACTATTTTATTTCCCCCATACATTTTCTATCTCTATCTTTCCCTCCCGTTCCACACCCCTGTCGGAAACATATTACATGTACAGTTCCTATGACCACCAAAAAACTGCCACTTATAGTGGGATTGTGACGTTTAAGGCGGTGTCACGCTCGATATTTTTTCCACAAATGCAGTATCGTTTTAAGTTAGGGAAGAGTCGAAAGTTTGGAAAGTCGACTGCTAGTATTATAGACGATATCCAAAAGAACAGACATGGAAGCGTTTCCTTATTGTAGAGATTGAATGTGGCGTGGTTTTTACTTGTTTTTCGAAAGGGTAATTGAGAAATTTGATCCATTCGACAGCAGACTTTTTGACTCACTTGTCTGCGTATTTTGCGCAGTGCTTGTAGCATGACAGGACGAGTGGATGCACGGGAGGACAACATTATCGATGCGTTCGTGATTAATTGCGTGATAGACTCATCACTAATTGTGTTCGTTGTTAGATTTGTTTACAGAGTGCGTGGCCACACTGGCATCGTACCCGGCTTCACTCGTACCAGTAAAATAAACAACTCTTACTTTTAGAACCAAACTTTTGGGTGCTTAGAAAATGACGTAAATGAAGATCTTCATAGCTTTTAGTTAATTACTACTTTCTAATTTATGATATATGCGCGTATGTAGTTGCTGCTTTCAAGGCCTTACGCCCACCAAACGTAACAAACTGCTGCCAGACCGGAAGCTGTTAATTACATGCGCGCATAATTTTGCAATGACTTAGAAAGTGGTCTGCTGAAAGTTCCTCAAAATTTCCACCCAAATCGTATTTAAACTGACACTTCGAGTCACGGGCTCAATAACCCCATCGGCGCGGGTATGATTTTGCATCTGGTGAGTTAACCCGGGTACGACTGAGCTGGCGCCTGCCGGAACGTTGCAGCTAAACTCGGTTGTTGATACGCTTTACTTACTTATATTCGGCATTCTCTATTCGCGCGCGCGCGCCATTGTGTGGTTGGTTCGTTGTCTGCTGCTGCTGCTTCGCGAGTGAGTATTCGTGCGTGTCTAAAACTGTCCGCACAACGAAACGAAACTGAAACGAAACAGTTTCAAAACTGTTTTGAGACTTGTTTTGTTTCAGTTTCGTTTCGTTGTGCGGACAGTCTGTGTCGTTTGGCGGCGGTTTGGTTGTCTGCTTGTCATCGTAGTACTGCTGTTGTCGAAGAATGACCACTAGTCTAAAACCCGTCCCCACTTCCAAACAAGAACAAATTACTCGGAAGTACTGTAAATCTTACTTGCATAATAGTTATACATTCCATGACGCGTAGGCTATTGAACATCTGTGATTTAAAAGGCATGGACAGTCGCTGGAACTGAAAATTAGAGTAGATTAAAAGTGGATTACGTAGTGGGCCTATTTTGGAGCATGTAACGGAAGGATTTGTGTTTTGGTGCCATGGTGATGAATATTTTTAAAACGAAAACTAGTTGTCAGTGTTTAGGCTAAAAAAACACCGAGATTTTCCCCCAGAGTTCTTTCTATTGACATATCGTCCATTTAGTTCTGTGATAGTCGTGCTTTGGCGCTGAAAATGAAGCAGGCAAAATCGATCGAAAAAATACTTCCTGCGTGTCACACCGGTACAATAAACACAAAACTGCGAACGTTTTCAACAGTGACTCGTTTGTATATTAAACATGGCCCAGTTTTGCGGGCCATGTGTCAACACGAAGTGCTGGGCCTTTATGTCAGGGTTTTGTGATTCGGGATGATAAATGTTTACCAGCTGCCCATCACTAACGCGAATAGTTTATTGCCCCTGTGCGTGAGTCAGGTTTTTGCTGTTGGCTTGAACGTCGAAACGCAATTTGTTGTGTACGCGTAGGCTCTGTATGTGTGTGTGTGTGTGTGTGTGTGCCACTTTACCCGCTTGTACAGTCGCTACATAGTTGAACTAACCGCTAACGTTTCGTGTCCGACGCGTATCGACGGAAGAAGATGACGGGAAAAAAAGTGCACGCGTATGTGAAACTGAGAGCGGCATATGCACGAACGTTTCCAACGATGTATAAATGTTGACGAATTCGCGGAGTCGTCGCCAAGTGGATGTAGCTATTGTTGTTGTTGATAAATCTGTTGTCGTATCGTACGTCGTAGACTGTGTAGTAGAAATGCATGCATTCAATGCAGAAATGTAGCATATACATGGAGTTATATACAGTACAGTTCGTGTATACGTAGCGGTGTCGAGTCGACATCGGCGGCGAGCCGTTCCCAGCCACCCGTAGACTGAACTCACCGGAACTGGAAGTGGATTTGGGACAGTCGTTGGCCGACACGTAATGACGGATGCTCCGATCGACGTGACGTCACGGACTTTTCCGGAAGCCGCGGGGCCGAAGACCACACTGGACTGGAAAGGGAGAGTCGCGGCGAAGGTGGGAATGGGAGAGTGTTTGTTTCCGGAGAGTGTATAGGGGGCCTGGGTAGCGTGGTATTTGTTGGAAAAGCAGTGTCACTGAATTGTCGAAGAGATGGGGAGCGGTGGCTACCTGGGGCAATGCAGTTTCCATCAAAATGGGAAACCAGTAGCCAGTGAGGGGGGAATTTCCCCGGCCTCTATCTATCAGTATTTCGAAACTACCACCATAAGTGTCGGAGAGCGGATAAGAGGTCAGTGTGGTTTCCTCGCGAAAAGTCGAATTCTGATACATTTGGATCAGAGAAGGCAGGTCAAAATTTCACAAACCTTTCTGGGGAATTTAACCGCTATATCGTCTCGCCCTGTCCCCTTCGTTCACGGCGGTCATGACGACGGGAGCGCCCATGGAACAACGTTCCAATTGTTCATTTTGCCCCGTTCAGTCAAATTTATCCTATAGTCTGATCGGTCGTGA
>Ga0056116_1000779_pt1 | contig 11524 bp, 5 predicted proteins | sample WorMetOlspDAHAB2_FD_67352 | JGI IMG/M metagenome (GOLD analysis project Ga0056116, IMG submission 67352) | Marine gutless worms symbiont microbial communities from Max Planck institute for Marine Microbiology, Germany - Olavius sp. DAHAB.2 ...
AACTAACATAGAATCACGCCCTAAAGAGTAAACGCTATCAACCAAGAAGAAAGATCACGATTTTTCAACCGTGATTTTAATGTTGATAGCGTTGGAGAGTAAAAAAATATGGTATCGTAGCCTTTTGAATTCCAGATATTAACGATCCCTACCGACATAACAATTTAAAGCGATATGTGTTCATTATCGTCATCGTTTTGGTTCATTAATCCAGCGGCATTCGCAACTTAAGGTGCATGCCATGAAAGCAGACAATAGTACTCTATTGTCTGCTTTAGCAACTGTACTTATACAGACAGCGGACCAAGAAATCTCTGTCACAGAGATCGACATACCTGTGCCACTTTCCCACCCACGCGGATCAAGGCGCAGTTCTCTGCGGTTCTGCAAATAGTTTCTGTCGGCAGAAGGCCGCTGTTGTTTTGCGGAAGGTTGCGGAAGGTTTTCGTTTCGATTGCGGTCAGTACGGTTCCTTCGCGGTCTTCGCGGTATATCTGCGGTTTCCTGCGGCTCTCTGCGGTTGTAGAATCACACAGAAAACCGCGGCTTGAACCGCTTAAGTAGGAAAGTAATATTCGGAATATAGTGCTGTCGTTGTGTCGATTCCTAAGCTCGTAGTGTATGTCAACCCGATCTGTCAGCTATGGCTGGAGAACATGTTGTTCATCGTTGCTGATGACTTTACGAAACAAAGTGTCTTCAGCATTTTCGAGCATACAGGACACGGTTGGTGGTGGGTTGCTGATGGAGATGTATCCGATCTGCGTGCATCGCCCCAAAAATGAGTCAATCAATCAATCAATCAATCAATCAATCAATCAATCAATACTATTTTTATTGTGCACACAAAAGTTGACCAGAGAGCTGGCCAACTTTGCCGCACGTAAGAATAACTGAAACAGAAATAAAGAGAACTGAAACATAAAATCCGACGAGCAAATAAATCCAGTAAACCGTCTAGAGCCGTGAGATCGGTCCGACAGACGGAAACAGAATGAGGTGTGGAGGATAAACGAAATAGCTGCGTCTCGTGACGATTTGCGATACTTAGGCTATTTGAACGAATGAATATTTTCACTGAATCGGACCACACAGATCCAAACCATAACACAGCGAAAACGAAACGGCGGCGAAACCGGAACGTCACGAACGGGAAATGTGCGCTCACATAGATCAGTCCGGCGTTGTATCGCGAGCGCAAGTTGTGCAGAACAGACGCTTCGTTGAGGTAAGTCAGGTTGGCCATGTCGTCAATCTTCTCGAACTTTGGCGGATTCATCTGCTGGATCGTATCTTTCTTGATCGTCTTCTCCTAAAAACAGCAATCAATCAATCAATCATGAATTCTTAGAGTGGTCTGAGTGTTTACAACACTGTTAGGTCCACTATAGATAGTGTGTATAGACACAGAAAAAACACTCGATAGACTGTGTCGTGTGCACAGTAGCTATACAAAAGACACTAAGTCAGCTAAAGTAAAAGAGAACCTTGATTAAGTCCGAAATGAAGAAGTCACTGCGCGGGCACCACAGTGCTTTAAACAGTAACCATAACATTTTTAAAGATAAAGTAGACAATAAATAGCAACAGTGCAGTACATCGACCTATGAGAAATGACAGCCACTATAGCCACTACACTCTCGCCATCTATCGAATAGAAATATTTTAAATGAACTAAAATAACGAGATAAAAAAAACTGCCGTACATGCCACACTGAACTTACGTCTTGGTTGTCAGTAGAAACGGTCACATCTTCGCCTTTTGTGCTGATAATCTCGGCCTTGATGTAGCCTTCCTTCTGATCAGGAATCCAGCACATCTTTTTACCATCGAACGGCTGGTTGTGCTCCTCGGCCAACTTCCTCGGATCAGGCCGGAGGAACTGGAAGTCTTCGTCAGATGACATGGTGGTCGCCGAAAGTTGAACGAATCTTCTCACTTGCTATGAAAGCACTGTCAAAATACATTATCGTTGACCAATTAACTGTGTTATTTTCAGAAAAAAAGGTATATGGTACACTTTCTCGTACGTACGTCTGTAAAGTCACGATTAGATTTGCCAATGCCAGGCTACATTTTGACATTATTTTCATGTGTATTTTCATACGCTGTATCATTGTCAATAGTTGCGGTCTGACAACTATCTAATAAACGAATTGTTGTTGATTGATTGATTGATTGATTACCAAGCTTTGTAACATACGATAATCTTTTCAAAACGTTCAAATAAGATACCGTACATGAATAGTGTAGCAAGTCATAAACCGGTTTCGTCTTAAAAGAAGCTGGTTAATCTTAATGCCGTGAGTTTTCAATTATTGAAAATGATTAGAACCCAGTGAACAAACGAGTCCTTGCCACTTTTTAACAGTTTAACAATTTCAGCTCGATAATTCTTTCTAGCGCGATTGCCGCAACAAGAGTAACATAGCGCAACCAATTTCGCGCACCGTTTACTGGATACCACTGATCGTTCAACCGAAATTTTTAATTTCTTTCAACTATAGGTAAATCGCGATTGTTAGCCGAGGCAACTTACCTGCGACGCTTGACGGGCGACTTTGCTATTGCGACTCGCGAGTGGCGCGCTGCCGTGTTGTTCTGCTGCTGGCAATAAGCAGCGTGCACGTACAGGGTGGCCCCCAAAAAAGCAAGCCACTACCGAATTATCATTTAATATCCCACCTGAAACCCGTCAATGAAGCTAGATCCATGTCTGAGTATAAACGAGGCACGAGAATAATAATATTATTATCGTTTATTGCGCCAAATGGCATCCACAGTATAAACAATAGGCCTACACAATACATAAAATACATATTACAAACGTTAAAAATATCAGTTGACATTAAATATTTTCTGTGTGACCTAATTTAGGACGTCTTCGATCACGCTGCTTTAAGCAACGATGTGGGAAAAATAAGTGTATATAATAAAAATTTGAAAAATGCCTGAAAAGAGAAAGTCAAGCAAATTTTACACGAATTTCCATCTAAAATATGGTTTAGGAATGGAGGTTGAAGCCCGATAAGGCGAATTGATAAATAGTTAATAATAATAAAACGACAATTTATAAGACGCATTAACTACAAGAGCGTCATACAATGTTCACTGCTCCTAATCTGGAATCGCTTATTGCGCCTAATGGCATCACACAGTATAAACAATAGGCCCACAAAATACAAGTGAAGTATAAAGGCATATAATTCGAGTGTGAATTTGCGATAGATGACGACAGGGCTGATACATCATCGTCCGCCCCTCGCTTTAAAAATTCATGGGTCTATCACTGGTTTAGTGGTACGTAATATACAGTTTCGACGATAATGCAATAGTGATGACGATACGGAAAATTCACAGGTCCATGTTGCTCAGAGCGAATTGAAATCGAGCGACTTTAACCAGCAACTAACTACAACTGAAGTATGTATGTATGTATATTCTTTATTTCAGGCAGCTCGGCCCATAAAAATTAAAACAAGTAAACAAACGTATAAGCAGACAGATGGACAGACAGACCAAAAAAGCAAACTACATCTATAAACTACAGTGTGGTCCAAAAAGTAAGCCACTACCAAACGATGAAAAAAATAGTGTTAAATCGTATTGAAGCCTAACAATGAGATTTGATTTATCGTCAAATTAAAGTATGAATCAGCAGTATAATATTATTCGTTTGTATTAGATATTTTATGCGTAACCTACTTTCTGACCTCAATAACTATGCGTGACTCGCAAACTGGCCATATGCATCACATACGGTACATGATGTCAGCGCTTCCTCTGGCATCAGCTCGCCTCGCCTGTGAATCTATATCTAAACGATCTTTTTGATGGAAATTTATGTAAAAAAGTTTTTATATTTCTATATTTTCTCTTTTTTTCTGGTTTTCAAACATGATTATTGATTTTATCAGATGCGTGATTTTACCCGTATCGCAGCTTCAAACATAGCAAGTGATGACGTCACAAATTAGGTCACACATAGAATATTTAATACAGTCTTATTACAATGTTGTGCTCATTTTTTGTAGTCGAAATTGATGAAAAATTCTAGCCATAATGGCGGGTTTTAATACGATTTAATGATGATTAGTGATAGCGGCTAACTTTTTGGGCCACCCTGTATAGGGTTCACTACAACGCACAACGCAAAATGTTCAGTCAGTTCAGTTAACTTCGCACGCGGCGGCTTGATTGAAATGCGAGCCGATCCACGATCACACAAGCTGAGTCTGGCAATGTGATTCGATGAACTCAGACTGCCCGTCTCTCTCGTAAGTGCGGCATAGACGTAACATCATCGTTCATCTCGCCGCCGCATGCGGAGCGCGCCTGTTGGATCTGCTTGGCGGTCACACGTCTGCCTCCCATAGCGACGGCTGCTGCTGCTGCTGCTGCCAATTAATTGCCGCATCTGCTCTGCATGTTCATCAATCCGGGGCTGCGCGTTATATCCGCACGCACGTGACGAGAGCGCCCCGCCTCACGCATACATGGAGTGCAGAGACGTCACTGAGCCGAGGACAAGGCCACGCCGCCATGTTGGAGGTATACTAAATGCCCCCAAACATTAGCGGTTTAGAACGACGTATGATCGCACACCTCATTATGTCATCATCATCATTTTATTTGTTCAACCGATACTAAGTTAGATTTTCATACGACAATACATGAGCAGGACAGACTAGGCTGCAGAGCTCTTATGGCTGCCCTAACAAAAAATATAAATCGAACACAGCAATATAGGTTGACGTAATTACAATAGAACTTAAATAGCATGAAATGAACAATAGGCGTTTCTGTAGAATAACAGTGTTATAATTAAATTACAGCATAACTCAATTCGTGTCAATTTTAATGCTTTTTATCCCTGTTCTTTTTAGACTACACCAACCCGCATCTATTTCTGTTTTCACAGCTGGATATTTCTGGCTTCGCGTCACTAATGTGTGTAATTTCTACCCAACAATGTTGTCACTGCAACTTCTGTAATCTGTTTTATAAGAATCTGCTGTTAACGTCTCTGAATTTATTACTGTTTCTGAAATGCTGCGTTTTTTTAAATTTTGGTTTTGGGACTTATGTTAGGGGTCTTGTGGCCCTTTGTGCCAACTTTGGTGTGTTGCAATCATGTTGCTGTTTCAATTGTTGTTGGTGATGTACCGAAAAATAAATAGACATGCGCAGCGTGTACAAACAGAGAGTTAACTTGCGTGCGGAAATCGTGGAAATTCTTATGCAGTAACGTTATTCGCAAACCGTGTATTTCGAACGGTGTGTAATTCAGCAGGCAGCAGTTTGCAAGCATACACATGTCTGTGACGGTACACTGCCGCAACGTAGTATACCTCCAACATGGCGGCGGTAAGCACTGCGTACAGAATGGCGTCACGGTCACCCCGAGTGCGAGGCCACAGCAGACGTCGGGAAACAGAAATGACGAACGCTGACGAGTTCTATGGGAAACGGTCGACCTGCAACGGCCACAACTGGCATCCGCTTCGCCGCACGACGTCCTGGCAGCATGTGACTGGCTGCAGCGGCGTTTCTGTTCTTCTAGTACGGGCAGGGGAGTCGCCGCGTCGAAAAAATTCGGGGTAGACTTAATAACTTGGCCTGGGGAAGATGTAGGCTCCAGAACTAATCTTCCAGAGTGCCGCCGCCCGTGCCGAAGTCCGAGAAGAGGTACTCGTGCTGTCCTGTCATGGATGGCACCAGAGAGTAGCGCTCCTGCCTTGAGTAGCCGGTCGTTGGAGACCTGTTTTTAAAAGCAGTACAACCAGCACTGTTTGCACCGGAACCGCTTGCACATTCGTAGTGTCAAAGTCCTCAGCTTTTTGAGGTTGACAGTCATCTGGAAGAAGCAGCACAGCCATTATAAGTACCTTACCTAGCATTGAATTCCCGGCATTCGTGATACATCTAAAAAACTAAAGGTGTCGCCCGCGATGGACAGTACTGCGTATTACCAGAAAAGCGTTTTGGAATTGTACTGCCCGTGATGTGCAGACCTTGGAACTTGCCGACTTCAGTTGTAGGCGAATGCTAGGACGGCCACATTCAGATTATGTACGAAAGCGACTGGCGATGCGAGCTCTAAACCAGAGTTAAACATGTGTCTATTTTTCGACACCCACTCCAATCCATCAATTTATGGATCCAATCCAATCAATGAATGGATCCAATCCATGCCCAACTCTGCTCCAAACCTGACTAACCCCTTACTCTCTCTCCCCGCCCGTAAAAACTCACCGTAACAACCTCCGGCAAAGTGGGGTGAACGTGTCCAGCCCAGTCCACCGCATGGCCGACGCCCCCGAGTATTATGGAAACCGTAAACAACGCCAGCGGTCGTAGCGGTGCCGTTCAGCCCCAAACGCGCCGGCAGCGATCGAGTGACAGGCAGCACAACTGACGGTCATCCGCCGAAGACTTGAAACCGCGAACTCATCGAGTCAAAGTATTCGCTCCTTGCTCATCGCGTTCCATCTGCCCGACTGTCGCTGAACGATTTGTTCCGCTCACAAGCCGACCATCACAATATTCTATACACGTTCTGTAACTAATGAACTCGTTGTGTCCCCAGTTAAACTGTCCAATATCTGCACAAGTCAAATAAAACTGAAATAAAACAGTTCGATTTCAGCCGAAACGAAACGCTAAAAGATTCGTAAAACGTTTTAGCTGTTTTAACCGATCACTGTCGGTATCCGCTCTTTATGGCTTGGCGCGCAAACAGCGGATACCGACTGTGACTGGCTAGAACAGCTATAACGTTTCACGGCTTTTTTAGTGTTTGTTTTGGCTGAAATATAATGTTTTATTTCTGTTTAATATTTGTTTTATTTCGATTGTGCGGACAGCTTTACGGCGGCCTCGCTCTCAGCTGGTCCAGTCCAGCCATCTGTAACAGTCTTCCGGAATATCTCAGAGACTTGGCACTATCTCTTGATGTTTTTTGTGAGTTATCTCAAGACATTCTTTATTTGATTTCAACCATACTTTATCTCCCAGCTAACACCACACACTTTTCGAGTCTTAGCAATTTTAGCCAAACGGTTTCAAGTGCGTAGGCTTACTTACTCACTTGTGTAAAGTGAATTCGGCATAATTATGATCAGATTATCTCAACGGCTTCGTATGATGCTTTGTGTTCTGTTTTACACATTTAATGTGAAAACCACTATTTTATCAACTATGCAGCATGTGAGCGGCCTCCAGGCCCTTTGTTGTTCAATAAACTTGAATTGACTTGACATAAAATTCCGCGACAAATTTTTTTCAGCGGACAGCACGTTTCCACGACAGAATGTCACCGCGTGTGGTTTCAGCCTAAGATTCTACCGCCGTGGGACTGTTTGCGATGTATTAAAACGGTCAGCCGACTTAACGTCAGGAGACGTTATTGCTGCTATAAGGTGAAAATAAATTTTTGTGTTTTCTTGTGACTCCAATTTCCACTATTAGAGTCGCCTGAGTAGGAAACACTTGTTAACCGAGACATCTTCGAACGTGAGACTTCCATGGTGTACAGGGTGCGGCAAAACGTATACGACTAAGATATTTTTTTCGAATTTTACCAGCAATCGCTTGGAATTTAAAGGTGTACTTTTACCAACATATTTATTCATCCTATATGCACATAAAAGTGCTACCAGTATATAATTAGCTTAAATAATTCTAAAGTTATCAGCATTACAATGGTGTCGCCCAGTGATTTTTGCACGCTAAAAAGCTTTCGCACTAAAACCCATGCTTGAAAATCGCGCGCAGAACTGCCTGAAAAACAGCGGTCCGGATATTATTTCGACAAAAATGTGACCTTTAAATTCACCCCAATTGAACCCTCTGGATTATCACGTTCGGAGAAATGTTGGAGGTTTTTTTAAAACCGAAGATCATCGCCGAACTGACGGAAATGCTGCAGGTGACAGCGTAACTCCAGGTACGACAGACTAAGCTGTAAACAAGTTTTCAAAGCGACTGGAGTCCTGTGCTGTAGCTAAGGGTGGATACTTACACTATTCACAGTATATGCAATGTTGTGCTGCTTTGTATTTTAGCTTATACGGCGTAATTTGCTGTGCGATTGCTTGGGCATTTTCAAGTACGAAATCGCGATATGGTATCACTGTAATGTTAATAACTTAAAAACGCTGGAAGTTAATTATATGCTGATAAGACTGCTTTACGCACATAGGATGACTAAATATGTATGTAAAATTTGGCTCTGAGATTCCAAGCTAATGCTGAGAAATCTGCATACAAATTTTGACAGTTTACGTTTTGCCGCACCCTGTAGTCGTGAGCCAGAGAGACGACAAAATCAATAGTTCTTTTTTTCTCATGAGAGTAAATAATGAGCAATCATTCGATGGAAGGTTACTGATCGACGATACTGAAAGATATACACTGTACACGAACCAAACAGAAACGAAAAAAAAATACTTTCGCAACAGTATATACATATATAGGTATAATAGTGTAAGTTAATTGTGACCGACACAATATTTGCAGAGCAAGCACCGGCACACATCAAAATAAACTTGTTTATTGCGTTAACACTTTTTTGGTGTCATCGATTAAACAAGTTACATCATAACACTAACAAACAATGACAACAGTAATGTGATCAATAAGAATAATAATCATGTCGTTATTATTATTATTCATTATTACAAATTAATATTGTCGTCGTGTGGATTATTATTACTACAATTGGAATAAAAAATACCGCTATACGTGTGGCCTAATGTCGACAAGCACTACTGACCTATTTTCAAAGTAATATCACGGATGGACTTGGCGTGTAATTTCTATAAAAATCACTGTAGCATTTCTGATCACGTTTTTCGCCTGTCGCTGCAGCAACAGCTAATGAAATGTGAAAACGGAAAACAGCAAAATTCAGACACACTTAACTTGATAAAAGTGGCATTGTTTCCAGAGCACTGCAAAAATTTAAACTGCCCAGTTTGGAAATGTGTTCAGTCCCGATTATGGGAAAATTCCGAAGCAAAAATTAAATTTTAAAGCTATTTAATGTTATTTCAGGTTGAAGTTAAAGTTATTAACGTTTAAAAAAAATTAAGTTGATTGTTATTATAACATGATGAACTAAGTATAGCTTCTTAGTAACGTCTGACAGGACTTCAACAAAAGTAAGTCACTAACAAATAAGCAACGGAAATATCTGCCTGTGCATTTTATCTGAATAAAAGATGTTGATGTTTTAACGGGACTCCACATCATAAACGAAAACTAACTTTTTTCGATATCAGAAACATGCCAGTTTCAGGGTCATAAAAATGCGACGATTGCTATTTTGAGCTCCTGACGTTTCACGACACTCAATATATTGTAGGCCATACGCTGCGAGTTTCATGCAGTTTTTGACAAGTACAATCGTGACGAATATGCTAACTCGGTCACTGTTTGACAAATTCATGAACAAATTTCGAGCAGTTCTTTCCAGGTATCACTACCACCAGTATTGTTGCTGCCAACAGACTGTCTGTAGACTACAGAGTAAGAAACAGCCGTTTTCATTGTTATGATAATATTAGCTAATGAACAATGAACACGAATTCAGCCACTTAACGACTGAAGTTAGTGAACATCGATAAAAGGTATCGCTTTATTGGATCACCCTGTAATTCACACAATGCAAAATTGCAAGTACGCCCGTCCACTCCTTTTAGAAGACACGATCATGATCTGAAGATGCATCTGTAAATTTCTGACGACGGCGGGGAGTTCATGTCTGCACAAAAAGGCAAAATAGTTTGCACAAAGTTACGGGGAATTGTAGTTGTCTCAAGACTCTTCTTGGGAAGGTAATTCGCCCCCCTAAAAGGGGCCAATCCCAAACAAAACCCTGTACAATCGCAGCCGCAACATCATCCGCGATGCGAACTGAATTACATTCACTTCATAAACACACACGCACATACACAAAAAAATAACAAAACCAACATTTGAATAACACAGTAACACACCACAACATCACTGCAATCGATTACGATCCGCTTGCAGCCAACGTTGAGCGATACTGTCAGCCACATGACAGAAACTGGTTTTAGAAGTACACACGAACACAACGTATGCATACTGTACATATCAACATCACACAGTACAGCAGTCGCATACAGAGTGGCCCAAAAAAGTAAGCCACTACCAAATGAACAAAAAATTGTATTAAATCGTGTCAAAACCTGTTAATTAAATTAGATTTACTGGTCAAATTATAGTATTATTCGTTGGTATTAGATATTCTATGCACGACCTACGTTCTGACCTCAATAACTGTGCGTGACTCGCAAACTGGCCATATGCGTCACATACGGTAAATGATGCCAGCGTTTCCTCTGGCATCAGCTCGGCTTAGCAAGCTGTGAATTCTATATCTAAATGATCTTTAAGATGGAGATTTATCTAAAAATTTCTTTTATTCCCATATTTTCTCCTTTTTTTCTGGTTTTCAAACATTATTTTATCAGATGCGTTGATTTTACCCGTATCACAGCTTCAAACACAGCAAGTGATGACGTCACAAGTTCGGTCACACATAGAATATTTGATACAGACTTATTATATACTTGTGCTCATCTTGTAGTCGAAATTGATGAAAAATGTAGTTTTAATGGCGGGTTTTAATACGATTGAATGATGCACAGTGATAGTGGCTTACTTTTTTAGGTCACCCTGTAGTAATTCAGACCATTCACCATTACGGAAATAAACATTCAATTCTCCAGCGGATGTTGTCTTTGGTTCTCTCGTTTATACAGTGTTCGTGCACTGGTCTCATTACACCGGTAAACTTCGACGGTTTTAACGACTGCCATGTCGACTGAAAATATATATTTATGGACAACGTGACGCAGATCGATTAGTCTTACTCCATCTCTCCCAATATAGTTATCGCCATATCTTAATTATCGTTTCTACCATACTAACACTGACTGAATAATATAATATTAAAAACGCTTTGAAAGACATGCACGTCATATCTGTATTGCAACAAAAGCGCTTATAGCTTTCTACAAACGGTAAAGAGAGGATGATTGGACTGCCGACAGTGATGCATATGAAATCAAACAAAAGCAATGACCTTCCTCGAACAACTTGGTTCGTCCTGTTCATAAACGGCGTGACAGCGGCATCACAGGCGGTTGCATAGCGATTCGCAAGAAGACGACTTAATCCGTTGATTCGGTTGAGCGCTGCACTGCAGCTTTGTCGAACTCGCAACCAACCGTAGTATTTTTAACGATTTCGGCAGACGACAGATGGTACGAATGAAGTGCACAGCGAGACGATAACAACGTTCAGTGGTCGTTACACTCAACGCCGCATTGTCAGGAGGTCAAATACAGTGTGCTTCCTCCTCAAAACAGTCACATTTGGCGCTTTATAGGGCCAGTCCCCGAATGCCAGGCGGCCACAAACCTGGAGCGATAAAAGTCAGCGTTCGAGCTCTATTATTATTATTATTATTATTATTATTATTAATAACAA
>Ga0056116_1000781_pt1 | contig 11515 bp, 7 predicted proteins | sample WorMetOlspDAHAB2_FD_67352 | JGI IMG/M metagenome (GOLD analysis project Ga0056116, IMG submission 67352) | Marine gutless worms symbiont microbial communities from Max Planck institute for Marine Microbiology, Germany - Olavius sp. DAHAB.2 ...
AGTGGTCACTATTAGCCGGAACCGAAGACTAATTACAGTAAGTCACAAGACGAGCGACAGTAGGTTACATGCGACTGTACATTTATTTACAGAACTATGCCCAGAACGTCTCTCATTGCAGAGTGCACTACAGCTACTACCTCCACACTCTTTCCCTAACATACAGCACTCCTCCGCGACACCGCGCATACTCACTGTCAGTCATTTTTCCTAGTTAGTTGGGTGAGTTAGTGAGGTTTAACGTCCCACTCGACACATAATAGGTCATTTCGGGGGACGATTTTACAGGCTTCATAGCCAAACCAACAGTGTCAAAGCACCGAGGACAGAGTAGCTCCATCCACTACATCCTTCACCGTAAACCCCGGCCAAGAGCGTGTCATCGGGTCGCCACTGTGTGGCTCCGACTGCACTATGGAAATTCGATTGTATTTACTGACTAACAGTGTATTTTCCAGGTTTTGAATTTGGGGGTCTCAACAGAGTCTCTGGGGGAGGGGAGCCAACGTCTAGTAGGTAACGTTTATTAGCATGCAAATTTATGTGAAATGAAGTAATAGTTACGTGCACCATTTTCATTACTGACAGTGGCGGAATTCTATGGGGTGGGGTGGCGGCCGAGTACTCTAAACGAACGTTTCTTAATACACACGACTATAGTAATTTAGGCTTCTGCAGTAGCCTCATATAGCCGAGAATAGCATATACACTATCAGGATACGTGTAATAACTCTTAACACCTCCAGTGGCGGACGGTGTTGGGGGTGTCAACAAGTTTTAGGGAGAGGGTGAACACTCCCCGTGGGAGGGGTAGATGACTGACTGATGTACTTTGCTGTTCCGATCGGAAGATTGAGCTGAACAAGAAGCGCGAGGCTGAGCTGCAGAAGCTGCGACGCGACTTGGAAGAGGCGCAGATTCACAGCGAGTCGCAGATCTCGGCACTGCGTAAGAAGCAGCAGGACTCCGTCAACGAGATGTCCGACCAGCTCGAACAGCTGTCCAAGGTCAAACAGAGGTCAGCCGTCACGACCGTCAGTCACGCCTGTTACTGGCTTCATTTCTGGCGTGTAAAGTAATTTCAGAAACGGAACGAAAAGGTTATGCGTTGTACACGGCCTATTGACTCGGTGCATTGACATTCATCATATTTGTTGTTACATCTGACAAAACCAGTGGCGACGGAATTAATTTGAAAGTGGAGGCACCGGTCCGGAGCGAAAGTGGGGGGCACCGATCTGGCGCAGCGCCGGAGAAAATTTTTTTTCTTGGTCGTGTCCCTCCACTTTTTGGCTCTAAAAGTACAATTAGTCGTTTTGGTGAGCGGTTTCGTGATGGTCAGAACAGTTTGGTCAGTTTCTTGTGCGCTGTTCTCCTACTCACGGTGCCTCCCCGTGCCGAGCCATTTGTAAACGTGGTGGGCACGTGCCCCCCGTGCCCCATGGAGTCGGCGCCACTGGACACAACGCAACTGTTTACAGGTAATATATGGATACATAATACACAACCCAGCTAATAAATACAAAGTAGTGCAAAAACTGTCTAATTAAATGTTTAACGCACACTTTTAATGCTATTGCTGGCAAATGGGTAGCATGTTTGTCACTGTCGTCATTATTATCATCAACTTACATGCTACAGCCGACAGTGTACAATGCAATTTAATCCTAATACGTGGATGGCATCAGGGACTGGACTCTGCCGGAGAAGGAAACCGATGTGTAGGGATTTACAGCTGTTGATTACGGTGAAAGGAGCCAACGCAGACAACTGGGAAATGAAGCTTTCGTGATTCCGTCTGTGAGTTATACGGGGGGGTGGCCCGAAAACTTTGCACGTTTTTGTACGCCTTATAACTTCATCAAATATTGAAAAATTTTAAAACTTTTTTCACTGACAAAATCAGGAGGAGAAAATTTGTAATAATACTATCACTAAAGATCCAACCACACCTCAAATGTGTCGCTGTGTGAAATGTCAGTGTATTAAAGCAACAGTTGAAAACAATACTTTTGCAACAACACATTTTGAGAAATTAACAACAGGAAACAACGTCTTTATTGTTTCAGTTATTGTCTAAAGTAACTGTCACATCCTGTCACGTAAATGTTCAATGTGTAGGTTTCTTATTGTTGAGACGTTACAGGCAGGGCGAAACTGGCGGCGGACGTCGCCCGGAAAGTTGTAGGCGGGAAGAGTTTAGGCTAGAGCGTTACAGTGATTAAAATAGAGAAAAAAAATCGGAAGCGTATTGTCAGGTTTAACCAGATATTTGAATAATATTTGTGTACGTTAATGTGTACGAAAACCTTCGTACAACTTTCCAGGCGCCGCCCGTCTTCCTCCGCGGCACAGTGCAGTCCACCACAACGTCAGTCTGAATCCAGAAAACGATAGAAATCTATAACGTCTCGATACTCATTATTCACGCAAGGGCGGCGTAGCTTGGTGGTAAGGACGTAGGTCTTCGGCTGACGGACTTTCCATGATCTGCGCCTGATCTATGGTTGACATGTGACCACTTCGTGGGTAAAGTGGGTCAACCAGCCAGGCCAACTCAGCCTTCCATCCTCCGGGGTCGGTAAATGAGTAGTGATATTTGTAATTACACGTATTACGAGGGTGGCGACAATTAAATGGCAGACCAGGGCTGCTTATGGCTGTTAGCCGCAGGTGTGGGACCGTGGGCGCGGGCCTAGCCTACGGTCTATAGGCTATACGCTCGCTCTGTTTTTGACAATAGCGTATTAGAGACGATTTCGTGACTCGTGGCAATATGCTATACACAGTTTCAAAAAATGGGGGAAGTCGAGTTTTTCAAACGGTGCGACACAGTGATAATTTGGCTGGCGGTGACGTGGTGTTGTATAGGGTTGAGAAGGAGAGAAACCAGGTGAAGACGGAAGCGGAAGACCTTCGTGGCCAGATCGACCAACTCACCAAGGCCAAGGTGAGTCCACCACGTCGCAGCGTACAATTGTGTGTGTGTTTTTTTCTTTTTTTCCTGAATTTTTATTTGGTTTTAATTCGATTTCGTTTTTGTCTGGGAATTTCTGCTTACGTCGGGACTAATAAATGCTTAATTTCAAATAAGAATGCTGTTTCAAATATGTTTTAGTATGCCGCATGATATTCAATAGATATTTTGAACCGCTTTAGTTCCGTTTTAGGTAGTTGCTACATGTTTATATGCGTTGCTCGTTCATTCTGTCCGTAGTTTTCGCTCACTATTCTGTTTTTTTTCTGTCATGTGACCAACAAAGATGTTGATAAAAATCTTCAGGATTGGAGACGGCTCCTTCGCTTATGGCGGTCCCGTAGCTTAGAACGAACTTCCTCAACACATCCGTTCCGTAACAGAATTTTTAACCGTTTTTCAGTCGGCTCTCAAAACATTTTCATTATGACAAGCGTTTGATGTTTTGTGTGTGACTGTATTTTATTTGCATTTTTATTTTTCTTTCATTTAATTTTAATCGCTGTTTAGTTTCCGTTCAGTTTTATTTTCATTTTAACTATCTTTATAGGTTTGTTATGTTTTACGTGGCGCTTATGCTCGTTGCGTGATAAGCGCTTGAAAAAATTTTTTTACATGATGATCTCGTGGTTACTGGACCTTAACACCGTATTTCTATTTCATCGGTTTTTGCTTATTTTCTTCTGGTTTTAGTTACTGGTTATATGCGGCAGACTAAGTTGTAAACTAAGCTCGCTGCGGGTAACTTTTAGGCGCACGCGACGCATTTCTTATTCGATTTGATTGACTGGATTTGATGCGATGGTGATAGTGATGATGATGATTCGTAAGCACTGAGTCTGGGTGGTTGCGATCGAGTAGGGGTAGTTACAATGACAACGGAAAAGTAGTATGAATACGTGTGCATTACCTCCGACACCAACCAGACATTAAATAACGCTAACCCTAACGCTAACTGTTCTACTAAACAGCACGCAGTAGTAAGCATTCAACTAAATGTAGACACATCATCTCTGCCTGTTTTCCGAAGCCGTCTGAAGACGCACCTCTTTTGGCGCTCTTTTCCGTAACTTTTGTTCAGTGCCTGCGAAGTGACTCTTGTCGTTATTGACACTGCAGTCGTTCACCTTACTTACTTACTTACTTGCATGTGCTACGAATCCGCAGAAATTCATACGAGACAATGTTACATGTTCTGGCACTCCGTTAGGCCACTCTAAAAATTCGTGATTGATTGATTGATTGATTGATCGACTGCCGCTGCACGGTGTTTTACTGTCGTCATTGTCGCTCTGTCGATCGGGGGTAACGACGGCGGCGTGCGCATTGCAGACGAACTCGGACAAATCGGTGAAACACCTCGAAGCGCAGATCTCGGAGATGTCGGCCAAGCTGGAGCAGTCGCAGCGCGACGTGCAGGAGCTGCACAGCGCCAAGAGCCGCGCCCAGTCGGAGACGGCCGACCTCACGCAGAAGCTGGAGGAGGCCGAGAGTCAGGTCAGCCAGCTGAACAAGCTGAAGCAGACGCTGACCAGGTCGCTGGAGGAGGTGAAGGCGTCGCTCGACGACGAGAGTCGCATGCGCGCCAAGCTGCAGGGAGAGAACCGGAACCTTCAGGCGGAGTTGGAACAGCTGCGCGAACAGGTGCGCGACTTTAATTTTTTTCATGAAAAACGCGCCTTAAGTGTGTGAGTAAATAAGTAAATGTCGATTTATATAGCTCGATTGCGTAATACGGTGACACCTCTAATGCGCTCATGTCTTTAATGTTCGGCAAAGAAATGCCTTTTCAAGTCCCACCTAAAATGTTCAGACTCGACGGCCGGATCACGCAACGAATCTGGCATGAGTTCCAAACCGTCGGACCGGCGATTGTGAAAGCTGCAGTTGGCATACAGCAACTGAGACAAAATGGAGGTATAAACAACACAGGGTCGGCTAATAAACGTATTTAAATTATCTGCGATTATTATCGATATTGATATCGGTAATATTTATTTCCAGTGGCGTAAACACACAAGCTGCGTAGGGTGCGTCAGAAAAATATGTAAATTTTTAGTACCTGATTTCTGAGTTATTTAGGCCTGTACGTAAAACTGGCTCGTGCTCGATCGTACGAATGAAACAGAACGACTTTTCGCACCCCACGTTGCAAATTCCTGACTACGCCACTGTTTATTTCGCCATGAAATGATCGCCATAGAAACGCACATGCGAAACAACACATACTCATACAAACGCACAGACATTACGCTACTAATAATTGCTGTTATTATTATTATTATCGCTCAGTAGTAAGAGACACTGTGTCTCTATAAATTGTCGAAGGGGCATTTTACAGAACACTGTTAGTCGCTAGTCGCGTGAATATGATGCGATGGAAAGTTCATTGTGAGATAGCGTCCAAAAAATGTCGGATAGCTGTCCTCTGTTGTAACTGTATCAAGGCAGTGGCTCCGCGTGCAACTTGCTGTTGTAGTGTAACTTTAATATTGTTCGTAACAGACAGTTGCATTATTCCTGAAATCCTGAAAACATATTGTATGGGTGGGCAGCAAAGTGTGGTTTTTGCCCCTTTAGTGGCCTTCCAAAATGTATCAGCAGAGGAAAGGTTCATAGCTCAGTCAGTAATGGTATATAACAGTGAATTAAAAAGGTTAAATGAGACTTTATGAAAAGAAATTTATCGAGTCAGCAAAAACGAAAGACAGCGATTGTTGCTGGTGGTGACGATGGCGATGCTGGCACACCTTGCTGGTTTACCTGCATTGGCGACCAGGTGGAGGAAGAGCAGATTGGCCGCGCCGACCTGCAGCGCCTGGTGCAGAAGGCGAACAGCGAAGCGGCGCTGTGGAGACAGAAGATGGAGAGCGGCGAAGGTGGCGTTCGCTCGGAGGAGATGGAGGACATGAAAAAAAAGTTCACGGCGAGACTGCTCGACACCGAGTCGCAGCTGGAGGCGGCGCTGTCGAAGGCGGCCAGTCTCGACAAGGCCAACCACCGCCTGCGCGCCGAGATGGAGGACCTCTCCATTGAAGTTGAACGCGTACGTGGTGGCTACCGTTCTGAGTATATCAGTGTTCGAGAACGCGTGTGCGGGTTTTGACGTTAAAAACGAAAAAGCGCAAAAAAGTAGGTACAATTTATGAGAATGTTTAATCGGTCGGCAAGTATTGTTAAAATATTCATCATGATCATCGTTTTATTTGCTCATTAGATTTAATAAACACCAAGTCGAAATTTTGCGCCCGGTTCATTAGCGCGACAGTTGCACGGCAAAACGCGAAGTGCTGTAAATATCATTTGTACTGGCGGTGCAACGAAGGTTTGTTCTTATTTGTGAGGTCGTGGCAAAACTACTGCTAAATATTTTAGCATGTCATTTAAAAAACATGAGAAGTCAACGTTTTTCGAAATTTGGAGAAAAACGCAACACAGGTTTTTTCGAACGCTGCGTTAGTTCTGCGGCCAGTTGTACGATGTGGTTTCGTTTTTTACTCATTAACTTGCCCTAACGTCGTGACCGACGATCTACAGATGATCTATGGACCGGATTAAGTCCTCAGAGAATTCGTATTTTTCTGTTGCCTTTTATAAGCTCCTGGATTTTAGATTGAACGTTTACACGTTCTGTTTACATTTCACTGTGCTTCTATTATCTCGCAGCGTTGCCATTATATTGTGTATTGTGTGCTTTAGGGCCGGGTTAAGGAATTTTCGAACATGTTTGTCCGAACAGGAGCCCCACACTTTAGGTACCGCCACACATATGTGCCAAAAAATTTATGAGGTCAAAGTTGCCTATTAGTAAAACTAAGGAAAACAGCGCGGAACTGGGGAACATACTAGTCGAAAGTATGCACTATTGTATACGCAAGTTCATTCGGTCAATTTGGCCTTTCATTTTGATCTTGTTGGTAGGTCCCACAATATTTTTTTCCGAACAGGGCCCTCACATTTTCAAATCCGGCCCTGGCGCGCCTTCGTCGAATTTAATGTTTATCTTCATATTTATTTTAATTACCGGAATGGTGCGGTTTGTGTTGTCGGCGGGTGCAGTCGACGGCGGTGGCAAACCAGGCAGAGAAGCGGCAGCGATCGTTCGACAAGGTGGTCGAAGAGTGGAAGCGCAAGGTGGCCGACCTCCAGGGCGAGCTGGAACGATCGCAGCGCGAGTCGAGGGCGCACGCTGCCGACGTCTACAAGCTGCGCGCCCAGCTCGACGAGACGCACGAGACCGTGGAGGCGGTACGCCGCGAGAACAAGAACCTCACCGGTACGAAACTCACCCCCCGGGGGAACGTAATGGGCAGGTAGGGCAGTTGCGCTACCAGCTATGAGATCGGCTGGGCAAACTACACATTTTACCCTACCAATGTGTCTCAACCGCATACTGTAAACCGACAGCGCAGCCTGCTATTTTTTGATGATTTTCACGAGAATCAACTTACTAAAGTTGAACTTTGGTAAGTTGATTTTCATGAAAATATTTGAAATTGCTGCCACCAGATAGCATCTTTTGAAGCTAAAATGCACAAAATTCGATTTCGGCTGGGGCTTTGCAGACCCCCTAGCCGGATTTCAGGGGCCTGCTTCTAAGGAAACGAAGGAGATGGGAAATGATATAGAGAGAGAGAAGGGAAGGGGAAGAGGGAAAGAAAGGGGCGGAAGGGAATGGGAAGAAAGGAAAACGGGGAGTAAGGAGGTCTTCTTCGAAGGTACGAGGAAAGGAACAGGAGGAAAAGGGGAAATGAGGAAAGGAGAAGGAGAGAGAAAGGGGAAGGGGAGGGAGAAGGAAGGGAGGGAGGGAAAGAGCCAGCCCTACCAGCGCCCCTGACTCAGCCCTCTCGACGCGAGAAAATTTCGATTCAAAGTGCCTGCACAATTGAATTACAACAGAAATACAACAGCTTCGCATATTTAACATAAAACACTGATAAACAACTCTAAAACAGCCGTGGAACGTTTTAGCTGTTTTATTTTAGTATTATTTCAATTGTGCGTGCACTATTAGGCGTCCGAATTCGCCGTGCACGAAATTGCTGCTTTCAGACGCCTGCTAACGACTTTTTTGTTCGCATGATACTGGCGCATAGCGCATTAGGGGGGATTCACCGGTGATTCGCTATACATTGACATTGTGGACAGGATGACGCCACTGTCACCTCATGTATGTACTAACAGTCAAAGGTAGAAAGGTGCAGGTTTGTTATTATGTCAATCACATTGGCTCCTTGTACCGGAGCTTATCCAATTCAAGGTCGCCGTGCTGACATACAGTCCTTCACGGTTACGCACCACGGTACCTGGGGCCGTTCACCCCTACTGCTGCTGTCCTGGTCGACGGGCACTGCGTTCTGCCGAAACCAATCGGCTGGTTGTGCCTCCAGTTAGACCGACCACCGTCGGTAGCCGAGCTTTCCGGTTGCCGCCGCTCAAATCTGGAACTCGCATCGTCTCAGCTTCCACGTTGCAGTCCTTCAGGCGTCACTTGAAAACGTTTTCACTACAACAGCCTTTCTATAGCTTCAGTGGACCTTGTAGCGATTTCGGTTACTTAGGCCACCCCAAAAAACGCACCGATTGATTGAATCATTATCGGTGTTGGCAGATGAGATCCACGACTTGACGGACCAGCTTGGCGAGGGCGGCCGCAACGTTCACGAGATGGACAAGGTGCGGCGTCGCCTTGAGCTGGAAAAGGAAGAGCTTCAGGCGGCGCTCGAAGAGGCTGAAGCCGCTCTGGAACAGGAGGAGGCAAAGACCGGCAGGGCGCAGGTCGAACTGTCCAACATTCGACAGGAAATCGATCGACGCATCGCCGAAAAGGAGGAAGAATTCGAAACCACACGGTTCGTTCTTTTCAATTCCGCCTTATGACGACGTGCGGTGACAAAATTATGACCTCCTTCGTGTAGCCAGAAAGATGTAGGCCTACAGGATGGCCCAAAAAGTAAGAATTTATCAAGTATCATCATTAAATCGTATTAAAAACCGCTTAAGGCTAAATATTTCATCAACTTTGACTATAAAATGAGCACAAGAATACAATAAGTCTATATGAAATATTCTATATGTGACGCAATTTTTGATGTTATCACTTGCTGTGTTTGAAGCTGCAGTATAGGTAAAATCAATGTAGGCTATATGATAAAATCATGATTGAAAATCAGAAACAAAGGAGAAAATATGGAAATAAAGAAATTTTAATAAATCTCCATCTGAAAGATCGTTTGCAAATGGAATTCACAGCTTGCTAAAGCGAGCTGATGCCAGAAAGCTCGCTGACGTTATTTACCTTATATGTGACGCATATCGCTAGTTTGTGGGTCAGGCATAGTTATTGACGTAAAAAAATTAGGTCGCACACAGAATATTTAATACCAACAGATAATACTTAGTAGTGTTTGATCGATACTTTAAATTAACGAATAAATCTAATCTTATTGGCAGGCTTTAGTGCAATTTAATACGATATTTTATAATATGGTAGTGGTTTACTTTTTTGGGCCACCCTGTATATACAATTGAAAATACTGACTGTGTAATCAGTGAATTTGTTTTAATTTTCGAACATCTGTGTGAGTTATATATTAAATAAAAAAAATATACGCGAATCTACGTTGAATGCGGTTGAAAAGTGTAAAACACTAAAAGCTGGTGAAAGTACAAGAGAACAGTTATTCTTATTAATAACAGCTTCCGCCATTTGTAACGCTTGACTCAGACAGCAATACCGCCGTTTTTGACAGTCACTGAAGACGTTTTTATTTGTGAAGTGGGATCACAGTGCAGTGTTAACCCCCTACCCATTTAACTGCGCTTTGAAGTGAAGTGAAGTTTTATTTGACACCACACGGATACAATAGTCAAGCATGGAAATACAGCATAACAGTGCTGTATCAAACTGGATGGCTAAAGAAAAAGTTTAAAAAAAAAATAAAGTATCCCCGTTAAGTATAACCAACCAGTTTACAAAAGAATAATAAATTCCAATACAAGACAACATAACTACCTAATTATCTAATGGACAAGGACAAAAGGCATAAAGGGAAAAATGAATACAAGCAACGGAATCATACATACATATCCAATAAAGAGGATTTCACTGATTTCTTAAATGAGCGAAAACTATTTATTGTTTTAGTTTAAGGAGGTATCGAATTCCGTTTACAAGGACTACTGTGTCTCAGTGATTTTAAACGTTCGATCGTTGTAGTAGATAACACTCTGCTTATCCTTGCGTGAGTGACGACTATTGTAAATTTTATTGTAATTTTTAGCTTTTCGTAACTTTTGCATTTTCTGGCTGTCTGTCCGTCTGCCCTTTTTCACATTTTAAATGTTCTACCTTCGTGGTGAATAAACGTACTATATTGGAGGCGCAATGGGCGTTTGTTGTTGCAGGAAGAACCACCAGAGGGCGCTCGAATCGATGCAGGCAAGCTTTGAGGCGGAGGCTCGCGGCAAAGCGGACTTCGTGAGGACGAAGAAGAAGTTGGAGCAGGACATCAATGAGCTGGAGGTGGCACTCGATGGCGCCAACAGAGGACGCGCCGAGGCCGAGAAGAACGTGAAAAAACTCCAGCAACAGATCGTTGAAATCCACCAGGTCGTTGACGACCCCCAAGAACGCCTATTATTTGCTGAACGGACAAACGGTTGTCTGTTCGTCCGTCTGTCCGGTTGTCAGCTTGACCGTTGTGTCCGTCAGGGGCATCCATCATATGGATGGAAAGGATCGCGATGTTTCATTTAAAAAAACTTTAAGGGGATAAAAATCCGGGATCAACCAATAAATACGAAATAAATCAACCAATAAATACGAAATTTGGTCAGTGATCAGGAAAATCATTAAAATTATTGCCACCAGATGTCACATTTTAAGGCTAAAATGCACCAAATTCGATTCTTGGTGTCTGTCCGTTGTCCGTTTTTTTCGTTCAGATGGGGTTTGACACAAAACGCGCATGTCTGAAATAGTCCGGTCATTAATTCATCCAATTATATGCGTGCATGGGCACTGACTGTCTCTGGATGTCAATAGCGCCCACATAATGTAAATAAATTACTGCCGGACGGAATGTGTTACTCATGATTGCACATATGTTTGCATAAATTAATTAATGGGTTTTTTCTGTTCGATGTTCTGGTTTATTTCATCTTGTTTTATGTTTCAGTCCCTCGTTACTCGCGGCAGACAGTCTGCCGGGTCTGTGGCTACTTTGCGTCTGCTATACATCTCATATATCACTCACCTATTTATCCATGAAAATTCAATAGTGATGTCCCCTTACAAATCTCTTGATTGGCAGAATAATTCAGCCGCGTTTTCTGGCCGAGTGTCGTAATAGGCGGCTGATTCACAATAGTGTTTGTTGTTGGTTTTTCTTGTGTCGTGTTGAATTCAGTTGCGTGTCTTTTCCCTTCTCTTTGTTTCTGTCTTCTTCTCTGTCTGTCTACTTTCGTGAATTGCTCATTTTCCAATACATAATATTTTCAACCTACTCGTTTATGTTAACTTTTCAAAAAAAATTA
>Ga0056116_1000783_pt1 | contig 11498 bp, 9 predicted proteins | sample WorMetOlspDAHAB2_FD_67352 | JGI IMG/M metagenome (GOLD analysis project Ga0056116, IMG submission 67352) | Marine gutless worms symbiont microbial communities from Max Planck institute for Marine Microbiology, Germany - Olavius sp. DAHAB.2 ...
GAGGCGATCACCACGCTGATTCCGGCACCGAGGCCGCCCGGCCGTCACGACGTCGTCTTTCCAGACATGCAGCAACGCCACGATCGGCTTCCTCTGCATCGCTACGTGCGCGAACAGGTGCGTCGGCGTCGCTCTCCGCACGACCAGTTCCGCGTCACCAAGTTGCTGCTGACAGTGTCGGTCGCTTTCCTGGCGCTGAATCTGCCGCGCCACGCCACGCGGGTGTACACGCTCGTCGTGTCCGCCGATCATCGCTATCGACCCTCGCTGACGTTCCTCGCCTGCGAGAAACTGTTCAACGTCGTCTACTACGCGCACTTCGCCGTTAACATTGTGCTCTACGCGACGGTTGGCGGTAACAAATTCCGATCGGCGCTCAGACGTCGCTGCCGCTGTCTGTGCCGAGATGTGGCTCGCTGACACACATGCCATCAACAAGTGCAGGTGTTCTGCGTAAAAGACGTTACGTTGAGTCCGATCGTGTATAACAAACGACTCTTGCTATATTGCAGTTCTTTCAGGTTATCTGTCCGACTGTTCGGTGCTGCAAAGCATGCTCGAGTTGCGTGCATTTTGTTGTTCGTCGGTCAGAAGGGTTTCTCAAAAGACGTCGACTGATTTCCATTAACATCAAAAGTCAAGTCGTACTATATTGCGTCCTCAAAAAAACTGTGAGCTTCTGTTCCACTTTTCCGTTTATAGCTAGATGAACATGGGCGAAGCTGTTGGGAAAATCCGATCTATATTGTTGCATGTTTTGTAGCACCGCAGTGGCGCCGGAACAAATTTGAAAGTGGAGGGGGGCACCGGTCCGGAGCGAAATTGGGGGGGGGCACCGTTCTAGCGCGAAGCGCCGGAAAAATTTTTTTGGTCGTGCCCCTCCACTTTTTGGCTATAAAAGCACAATTAGTCGTTTTGGTGAGCACTTTCGTGATGGTCAGTTACAGTTTAGTTAGTTTCTTGTTTGCTGTCGTTCTACTCACGGTGCCCAGCCATTTGTAAAAGTGGGGGCACGTGCACCCCGTGTCCCATGGAGTCGGCGCCACTGTGTATATGTATATGTAATTGTATATGCCTCTGTATATAGCGGCATTAACATGATTATAACGATGACCTTCAGACTGCACAGAATGCTACAGAAAAAGAGAGAAATGTCGTAGGCAGAACGTTTCATTTTTTCGAGCTTGCCGAAAATGACCGAGTGTAGTCTAAGATGGAGTAGGCTGCGAGTTTCTGACCGTTCTTGCAAGTACCACCATTGACTCGCGTCGATTTATAAGGCCATCTGACGAAGTTTCTTGTATATACTTAAAATTTATAGGATAGCGTATAATATTAGTCGAAATTCGGATATGCGCGTCTGCCCCGTTCGCGTAAATTGTTGCAGTCTGGCAAACATTAGTTTGGTAGATGAAAATGGGATGGCCGCGGGTTCAGACTGTTCCTTTATCTGACGGTTAAACATGGCACTGAGTTCAACGTTTGTTGCACGTCTGATAGAAAGACACACGGACAAAAATAACGCCGAGCATCGTGCAGTAAATGAAAATCGTTTGATCGCCACACACAAAAAAAACACGACTGCCGAAGACTGGCTTCTGACAGAATTGCAATCGTCGGCAGCGGTCGGCTTAAAAGCTCACCTGTTACAGTTGCTAATGGCCCGGAAACGACAGCTATCCTACTATGTCGAGTTCTCTCGTATAGAGTCGACGTGCTGTATAGGCTATTTTTCCTTTTTTTCGTCACAGACGTTGTTCTGCAGCGCTCGTCCTTTTTCAACCTATACTCATTTATTCAACACTCGCTCTTTACTAAAAAGAACTCACTGTTTGTGGCTAAATTTATTTCTCAGAGACAAAGTGCAAACGAGTCAAAAACAATACACCCTGTTGATAACTTCGCGAAATGCTGCACTACTCTGTAAAACCGTAATATTTCGAAAATCGCATAAATTCAAAAATACATTACTTGTGTTTATCAATGAAATCGTATGAAAACTTGTCAAAGAATCTAGATTTTACGCTCAGTTGGTATTTAATATTCTATACATGACAACTTCGTGACGTCGTGAATTACTGTGCATGAAGTTGCGGCATAGGTAAAAAATAAGCGTACACAATAAAATCATAACTGAAAATCCAAAAAATAGACAAAAGATGGAACTAAAGAATTTTTTATTATGAATTTCTATCTAAACGAATGTATGGATTGGAATTCATAGCTTACTAAGGTTAATTACAAGAGGGAGCTCTGACGTCATTTTCTTTGTTTTACGTACATTGCAACTTTGCGGCTCTTGTACAGTAATTGGACGTCATAAACTGGGCCATGCACAGAATAGTTAATACCGAATTATAATTTATAATGATTTATTGACACTTTAGTTTGACGAAAAAGAAATTAAGTAAGTAAATCCGCAAAAAATATCTTCAAAACAACGTCCTTCAGTGCTGCACTTTTTAATTTATCTGATTTTTGAAATATTACGGTTGCATAGGATATTGCAGCACGTACACTGTATTTGAGGTACAGTGGCTTTAATGATATTTTGGTAGCAAATTTTCTGCCGAGTCTAGCAGTAAAAGAATTTTGAAAATCGATTAACATTTTGGGAAGTTACCGACATGAGTATACGGTGTCTTGTTTTTTTGACTCACAGTGTATTAATAAAAAGACTGCATCAAACAGCGCAACCATAGACGCACGCAACACTGTGTTTGGTTCTTCTTTGCTTCAGCTGTAAATAAGCTTTATAACTATATTCTTCAGTAAATAACATAACGACGGTAATGATTGTAACAAAAATCGTAATAACGCCAATAAGTCTCCTATAGTTTAGCCTACCGAAATGGACAGGCTGTGTGTGTGTGGAAGTGTTAACACTTCTGCGGCAGGGCATTAACGTAAACTGCTGCAAACTCAATATAGGCCTACAATGAAAAACTGAAAGTTAACGTCATCACAGCGGAATGTTAGTTACAGCAGTGTTAACGGCGACATCGCATTCCCATGGGAATGGTAAAAATTCGACCCCCCACAAGATCCAAACCCCTCAACTGATTACGATAAAACTTTGCAGAATTACGTATTTGAGACAAACGCGTAACCCAAATTTGGTACAAATCGGCCGTAAGGAAGCGTCTGGCCAAATACGTGAAATATTAGGCCTCTTCTTATTATTTCCATTTTCTTTTTTTCCCTGACTCGCCTACTGAAGTGGCCCTTCGGCCGATTTTGACGCACAATGGCTCAAATTACGCGGAATCACGCAAGGATGTGCGTTTTGGGGGTCCGCACGATGGCCGACCACATTTAGTGGGTCAAATTCCTCAAAAACCCTTTTAAAATATGGCGTGATCAAGCAATCCCAGCCAAGTCAGAAAAAAATGAAAATTTCAATATCTTCAAAACCGAGTAATTTGTTCTAATGAAACTTTAAACACTCATGACATTACAAAATACTTAACGTGGATAGTCTTAAATGACGTCATTACAAATAAAAAATGGCGGACGGACGCCATCTTGGATTTTGTAAAAAAAATAGCCATAACTTTGCCCCATGATTGACGGCTTTGTCTCAAATTTTGTGTGTAGGTACAAAATAGCATCATAAATCGAAACACTTGGCCAATAATGCCATCTATACAGAATTCAAGATGGCGGCGGCCGCCATTTTGGATTTTGGAAACACTGCTATAACTTCGCCTAGGATGGACGTATTTCGCTAAAATAATGCAACAAATGTACAATATACTACTAGAAAATAGATCGTGTGACCAGAAACGAGGTTAGACCAAAATTCAAGATGGCGGCCGCTCTCATTTAGAATTTATTTTCGTCAGTATGAAAACTAGCCTTAAAATGGAAAGCGTGGCCAATACCACCATTTTTGCAAAAAAACACAAGATGGCGGCTTCCGCCACATTGCATTCTTGTGCGTGCCTTTAATAATAATAATAATAATAACAATGAGGTGATTTATACCGCGCAAATTCGGCAAGGACGCAAATGCGCAGTTGGTAGACAGTACTGAAGAGAAAAATTTTCAGTTTATTTTTAATATGTCCAGTGTCATGTCCGGTAAATGTAGCACAACCGGCAGACTACATAAGTTTGTTTGTTCGTCATTTGGTGATGTTGGAAAATTTAAAAAAAAATTCTGAAAAATTCAAAACTTTGATACACAATTAAGCGTCGGAAATTACGACATCCTAACTAACAAACTAACGTAAATGAAGTTAACCACTGAGCGAAAATCGCTAATAACACAGCAAATATTGATGTACAAAACCACTGTTTATACGCTAGTTAACGGCCGCATTACACATCAAAAACAGCAAATATCAGAAAAAAGGTGACATTACTCAGCATCACATTTACACTTTGGCAATGTCATGCTGCGTAATATCACCTTTTTTCTGATATTTGCTGTTTTTATGTGTAATGCGGCCATTAACTAGCATATAAGCAGTGGTTTCGTACATTAATACCTATTACATCAAAAAGTAAAAATGTGACATACAGTGCGTGCCACATAGCCTAAATAGTTGATTGTTTACTCATATCGCCTTTTCCACTAATTTTTTGTTATCGCCGCTAACTAGCATATAGTGCTGCAGTTTTACAATGATGTTGGCTTTTTGAAATTAAATAGAGTGGATATTTTTTTGCACTAATGCAAACAAAACTGCCTTCTTTCGAAATTCGTAATGGACACCGCCGTCGTCTTATTTTGTTCAAGGATGACAGTTTCTGTCGTGTAAACAGTCGCATTAGAAATCTTTATTACCAAAGGGTTGAACAAAAAACAACAACATCAAACAGGTAATCGAAATACAAAAAGGCGCAGGCAAGCAGCTTGCGCAGCAATAAACAGTGCCGGTGTCACTGTGTCAACACAACAGCAGTAATTTCGCTGCAGAGTTTACACAGGCATTTGCGTCACGGCTTTCGTGCGTCACTCGTTCTCGATCCAGCTTGACGCTGGGCAGTTTACAACAAAATTCTTCTCGACAGTGTTTCACCCACATATGCCCGATGTGTTGAGTAGTTTCAACAGGGAGGCGATTTGTTACAACATCTGTAGTGACTGCGTCCCTGCAGCCATCAAACATGAGTTAAATATGTCATCAGTTATTACTTTGTCGGATCAACTTAAGTCGGCGGCCGCCCTTTCGCTTCAAGTTTTTTTTGCACTGCAATGCTTTTTTTGCGAAAATTTCTCTTGAATATTTGGCTTTGCTATTACTTTGGCATTGAAAGTGCTATACCCACGCATCCTTTAGGGGCGTTTTTCCGTGTGCATTCATTCATTCTTTCTTTTCAATTTATTAATTTATAACTTACGTCGGCACAATATTTTTCCGTCTAATGAACGGACGAGTGGTGACTTGTCGATGTGAATGACCGAGAATATGTATTCGTACTTCTAGGAGGTACCTTATCGATCGATGCTGTAAGTTTTAAGCTCTAGGCCCATTACTCGTCGGATTCTTTTCAGCACAGAAAACGACAGAAAAAAACGGAAAAGATACAAATTTTAAACGTGAAATGTTGTGGCCATGCTATATTACGTATTAGCTCTCTTACATCACATATTTTATGATTTTGTTCACCACAAGGACATAATCAACTGAGCTAAATTAATCGCAAGCAGTTTGAATTTTGGCGCGAAGAGGGAGAGACAAATTTAATCAGTATTCCTGATGTTGTTATTAACACGTCGAGATCCTGTGATGTGCATGTCTATTTTAAGCAAAAATGGCCATATACAGGCCGCTATATAAACGCATCTCCTCCGCTCATGCTGTTACTGGATGCTGTGAGCATTATGCGGCGAAGCAGAAACCTCCAAAGCGCTACGCCTTATTTCCTCCATTTGGCAACAGGGAAGGAAAAGCGAAAGGATGAGCGAAGCTTGATGGTGGACTACATACAGTATGTAGGCCTAATAGCTTTCCGCTTGTCTAAATGCAGCCGCCTCAGCACCATAGTGTGCTTTTCATATCACAGCTGTCAGCTCGTACATATAGGCCTATAATTTGCGATATAAATCTTTCCCATGGTCTGGCATACAATAGGGCTTACTTTTAACGCTTAACACGCACGCACGCACACACACACACACACACACACACACACACACACACACACACGCACAAACGACATCTGGCATATCATCATTGCGAAAATTCAACAACCTGAGTTGATGTGCCTACAGCCCTAACATTGCACTTAAAACATTAATTAGCTTATCAAACCTCACTTTTTATTCATTAGCGGTAACAACCATTTATTGAAATGTTCGTCATCATCAGTAGGTTCATATGCCTTAACATTATCACGGCCGTAACACTTTCATTGACGTGACACGAAGGGAACAGTAACGTCAATGAACTGAGCATGAAACTGTAGGCTATACGTCGCCATGTTGCAGGAATAGGCCAATCTAATGAAAACAGAGTAAGTAAAATGTGGAACATCATACTCCAAATCTTGCTTCATGATTATTCGCATGCGATGGATGTTGGGTGGTGACTGGCGACTTTCCATAAACAACAGTCGGCAGGCACGGTGAAGTTTACGACGATACACTTCTAAGTTCTACAATATACTATTCCTACAAGATGTCGACGGCAACTTCCGTAGTCTGTCCAGAATGTAGACTGATGCACATTTTAAGATCTTTCATCATGTCCTGGCATACAAAACCTGAAATTTCAACTTGGCTACAAAGTAACGTAGACGTGATACAAGACATAGGCCTATACGTGATCGCATAATGTTTCTATTCTACGTACAACAGGCCTACAGGTTGTCCCCAAAAAGTAAGCCACTGTCACTAATCATCGTTAAATCGTATTGAAGCCCGCCATTATTGCTAGATTTTTCATCAATTTCGACTACAAAATGAGCACAAGAATATAATAAATCTGTATTAAATATTCTATGTGTGACCTCGTTTGTGACGCCATCACTTGCTGTGTTTGAAGCTTCGATACGGGTAAAATCAACGCATTTGATAAAATCATGTTTGAAACCAGAAAGAAAAAATAATATGGAAATAAAAGAAAGTTTACATAAATCTCCATCTAAAAGAGGATATAGACATAGAATTCACAACTTGCTAAGGAGAGCTGATGCCAGAGGAATCGCTGACATCATTTACCGTAGCCCTATCTGACGCATATCGTTATAGTTTGCGGGCCAGGCATAAATACTGATGTCAGAAAGTAGGTCACGCATAGAATATTTAATACCAACGAATAATATTATAGTGCTTGATTCATAGATTAATTTGACGAATAAATCTAATTTCACTGACAGGCTTCAGTGCGATTTAATACAATTTTTTAACATTTAATAGTGGCTTACTTTTTTTGGGCCACCCTGTATACAGGGTGACTTAAAAAGTAAGCCACTGTCAAAAATCGTCATTAAATCGTAATGTCAATGAGGCTAGAGTTTTTATTAATTTTAATTACAAACTGAGCGTACAATTATTATAAGTTTGTATTAAATATTCTATCTGTGACCTAATTTATGACGTCATCAGTTGCTGTGTTTTAAGCTGCGACACTGGTAAAATCGATACATAGGATAAAATCGTGACTGAAAACCAGAAAAAGGCAGAAAATATAGAAATCAAAGAAATTGTACACCACTCTACATGCAAAAGACGGTTTCGGAATGGAATCAACGTCTTGCTAAGGCGACCTGATGCCAGAGGGAGCGCTGACATCGTTTACCGTGTGTGATGAATATCGCTACTTTGTGGGGGGAGGGGCGCTGAAATCGCAAAACCTGACATCGCGAGACCTGACAACTCGGCACCATAACGCAAGGGTGGGCATCGCGAGACTTGTTTCAGTGTTCGAGTAGATGCTCACTACAAGTTTATGTTTGCTGCAAGGAGTATTGTATGAGCTGCTCATCGAATTAAAGGTTTTTAGTTCTATTTCTTTCTGTATTAGTTATTCCTACGTACGGCAGACTAAGTTGGCCAGCTCTCTAACTGGCACACGCATAGCACACGCTTCACAGAACAGCGCATGTCCACACGGCAACCGTGGGAAGCCAGCACGTGGCGCCACAAGGCACACTTCGCAACAGTCGTCCGAGGTTGTTGCCGCGGCTGCCGTTGCCGATTCCGACGCCCCTGAAGCTGTCGCTGCTGACACGGGCGCCTGCCTGTCCTCATCTTCGTCCTCGCTGCTGCTGCTGCTGTTGTCGTCCACCAGCTGTAGGGAGTCCGTATGAGCGCCGACAGAATGGCTGACTGCACGGCGTGCACGCAGAAACTGCAGTCGACTATAAGCGCCGCTGTCGAACCGTGACACACAGGATTTAATTCGCTTATCGTTCAGCATGTTCGATTCAACGATCCTCTAATACCGCTGTTTCATCTGGTGCCGTGTTGTCCAGTCTCGCGATGTCAGTCCCCACAATTTTGATGGTCTCGCGATGCCAGGCATCGCGTTTCAGTCGCCCTCTTTGTGGGTCAGGTATAGTTATTGACATCAGAATACCAACAGATAATATTATAGCGCTTGATTGGTACTTTAATGTGAAGAAGAATCCTAATTTTAGTAGCAGGGTTTTAATAGGCATACAATACGATTTTTGATAATTTGGTGGTGGCTTACTTTTTGGGGCCACCCTGTATATAATTAATGATTAATTCTTAAAGTAATTTTCGCAAGCTATTTAAATCAGTAAGATGAGAATGTGTTCATTGAAAGCTAATTTATGTCGAACAGACGAAACCGATCGAAACCTAGAAATCTAATTTACCGCAATAGCACTAATGTTTTTAATCCCACGTTGGCATATACAACGGGGGCACTCCCTTTATAAAGCCTTATGGATTTCAGTCACACGTCTGTAGGCCGCTTCCAGCTGACATGTGATTGCAGAAAGTAGAGACCCGGGAGACTTACAAGTTAACGAAAGTCCTGTTACTTTGATGTCAAAAAGTCAAGGTCATAAAACAACAACAGAAAATATGGCTCGATCGACCTCCGATGAAATTTTTCATCACACTTTGGTGAAAGTGTTTTATGACTTATACGAACTACATTATTAATTACATGAATATGGTGGAAATATTCGAAATTCGTAGGGACGCCATGAGCTGATCGGTCACAATCACCGCCGACAGAAGCCCCGTCTTATTGGTCCGGCCAACGCGCGCCTCACTTGCGTGAATTTCTATTAAAATGCGAGGGAACAATTACGATATATTATACACAAAAGAGAACCTAGCAGCTTAATGGATTTGCTTCTCGACGTGTCATCGTGTATCACATCAGTATCATTCTCTTCGCTACATAATGAACTGGCGGGCATCGTCAGCTTACGTTTCGTCATAAACACCTTACTTCAGCCCTAGACCAATCTTAAACTGAAATGTTAAACCGGTAATTTTCTCTATTTTCTCCACGGAAAAAAGTGAATTATGAATTATGTCTTATTGCAACATTGCACCGTTTTGTATTTAGTCTTCTTAACAATTCAGGTTTCAAATTGTTAGCTATTTAAACAATATTTTACCCGCTGCTTATAGTTTTAAGTTTTAGCCTATTCCTTTTGACATTGCGCATCTCTGTTTTGTGTTTTATCGGTGGTGTCCTTGTTATAGCCCATCACCTGCTTTCTGCTGATGCGAATTGACCTGGATTCCACTATAAATGATGATCAAGAAGTTCCAATTTTACTGTCTGTGTCGTTTCCTGTTTACGTTTGTTATTCGTTTCGCTTTAAAAAACTGATCATCATCGATTGTGTTGTAGGCTACCGTACTGAAACTAAGTCTGTCGGATCAGTTCGATTGGCCAAAGACATCGATCACAAAAAATGCCAAATCTATTCCATCTGTTTGCAATGACAGATAAGCCGAAGACAACTACATTGTATGTAGGCCTATGTTGGATGCTGAACAGCTGGAGCAATGATTTTAGCTGAATCACGGTGCATCATCAGGATAATATTTTAGCAAAACTCTACGCATGGTTTGAGTTTACGTATTGCTGGTATTCAGTGTGAACTCTGAACAGAAGTAGGCTTACACTGTGTGAAGTATTGATTCAGTACATTCGCGACCATATACTAATGATGCACATTTTGATTTCCATTGCCAACATACAAATGGGAAGAACGTTCGCCTGCTTGCGTAATCGGTTTAGCCTGTATCCAGGTCGATGCACTAAGCTTTGCTCACCTGCTCATTCGATCAATGTTTCACTCTCTGATATTCTCCTTGTACATAAAACGTAGGCCTAGCTGCCAAAGCATAGGCAGTTGTCTGCACACGTGACGCACAGGATGACCCAAAAAAGTAAGCCACTACCAAATGATCAAAAAATCGTGTTTAATCGCATTAAAGCCTGTCAATGAGATTAGATTTATTCGTCAAATTAAAGTCTGAATCACGCACTATAATATTATTCATTGGTATTATATATTCTATGCTTGACCTACTTTCTGACCTCAATAACTATGCTTTACTCGCAAACTAGCGATATGCGACAGAAACGGTAAATGATGTCAGCGCTTCCTCTGGCATCAGCTCGTCTTAGCAAGCTGTGAATTCTATATCTAAACCATCTCTTAGATGGAGATTTATGTAAAAATTTCTTTTACTTCCATATTTCTTTTTTTGGTTTTAAAACATGATTTTATCATATGCGTTGATTTTACCCGTATAGCAGCTTCAGGCACAGCAAGTGATGACGTCACAAATTAAGTAACACATAGAATATTTAATACAGACTTATCCGGAGTTCATATACTAACAGAGATGAGACAGTCTTATTATTGGCTACTGCATGTTAAGCAGCAAAAGTGAGTCTCAAATAATAACTACAGCCATCACGTTGCCAAGAACAGAAGTCTCATTATGCAGCAGCATTAATGATCAATTATGTTTTCCCCAGCTTGCTGTGGAGTAGCCATGCGGTCTTCGTCGTAACTTAGTCTCTGGAGATGGACAGGCGGATTTAGCAGCTTCCGAGCGCAGTGGCGAGGCCAGAGGTTATGCAGTGGTGGGTCGCAGCGGAGGTCTGGAGCGGAGCCCCCTGCAGGGTCCAGGGCAGGGGGGTACCCCCTAGTACCCGAAATATTTTTTCATTGATTCTGTACAAATCTTGTGAGTAGCCCTGGAGGAGAGTGGGGGACAACCTTCCGTGGATTCGCCACTCTCCGAGCGGCACGAACATGAAACAACTGGTTAGTAAGTCCATCGATTGGCGTCAAGTACCGTACTAGTCCACACGACCGCCGCTCCGCTGTCAAGATCTCGCGGAGGTGTTTCAGAAAGTCTAATGCAGCTGAGTCGTGTTTCGGCAAATGTATTTATCACACACTCGCACGGTAGTGCGAGAGTGTTTTAAAGGCGACGAAGCAAGTCAATAGAAAAGGCCAAAATTCGACCCCTCGCCACACCAAAACCCCTTAACCGATCTTCACAAATATTGGCAGGCGTGATTACGTCCTGG
>Ga0056116_1000787_pt1 | contig 11494 bp, 10 predicted proteins | sample WorMetOlspDAHAB2_FD_67352 | JGI IMG/M metagenome (GOLD analysis project Ga0056116, IMG submission 67352) | Marine gutless worms symbiont microbial communities from Max Planck institute for Marine Microbiology, Germany - Olavius sp. DAHAB.2 ...
TACTCTGACCAAGCTCGTTATATCAACTTTTACGCACATGTAGGGTGCTTTAAATGTCACATAAAACTGAAATAGAGAGTCAAAGAAGGTTTAAAATGCTGTAACACAAATTAAGCCGAAGTAACATATCAGTTCATAGTTTCCAATTGTGCCGATCTGACTCTATCAATTTTTCTGTACCTTACAGTCAGATCACCGATCTGACCCTATAATTATCGGATATACAATGAGCAAAATGTACAGAAAACACGGGACAACCTAGCAAATGTGTGTCAGAACCACACAGCACATAAACAGACTGTAGACTGGTGAGCAAACTGCCTCTACCTGAAGCAATCAATGAATTAATCAATCAATCAAACAGAGAGCTGGCCAACTTTGTCTGCCGCACGTAGGAATAACTAAAACAGAAAATAAAAGAACTGAAACGTAAAACCGATAAGCAGATAAATCCGGGAAAAGGTTTAGAGCCATGAGATCAGTCCGACAGAAAGAAACAGACAAAGGTGGAGCATAAGATTTTCTGAAAAGGCAGGTTTTGAGCTCACAGTGAAACAGTGCATAAGCGATGGAAAGTGACAGCAGTGTGTTGCAAGTTAAACCGGCATGTTCAAATGAAGATCGCTGAGAGGGGGATGAGTAATTCGGATTCGCAATGCATGTCACCATGAGTATTCATTAACGCGTAGTTTACAAATCGTGTAGACCTGTGAACTTCCGCAGAGCTGCATAAGCAAAGAATAAAACAAATCACATCTTACACGCATTCATTCAATCGTTCATATTCATTCATAAAATATTCACTCAAACACAACACAGAAAAGACACACAAGAGTACAATAGCGATAAACGTGAGCGATTTAAACAACTGGATACGGATCATAAACAAATACAGCGTATCTCGCAGTTACTGTCCCATGTCACACACACACACACACGAAGCCAATAGTGGACCGTGTTAACAGGCTGACGCGTTAAAACCACGGTGGCGAGAAACCTCGTAAAAACGAGCGAACAACTTCGAACAACTTACATTGTAATCGTTGTCTAAATGTCTCAGTAACTTCTCCTTAATTTCTTGCGGAGAGCACTGCATTTAGATGGCGTTTCGCGTGCGCAGACATAAAATTACTTTTGCGAACAAATGCAACACTCATTGAAGGATTACGAACATAGCAATGGCGATTTGCACTATACACCAGCTACGTCGCTCGAGAGCTCACTGCTCGACTGACAGGCAGCCGGCCTGCTGCTAGCGCTGCGAAGGCAACCTACTGCATTGTGGGATGGAACGACTAAAAATAGTAAACTCGACAGTAAGTAAACATAAACTGTAAAAACCGTGGTGAGCTGTAACAGTAGTGATTTGCACCATTACCCGTTTTTGGAACCGAGTACCCGGTCGCAGTTACCCGGTTACCCGTTACCCGGTTTCCACCCGAGCTCAAGATATAAATTGCGACTTGCGGGGACTGGGGAGGTTTCAGTTTTTTTATTATGAATTTATGACGACACGAATGACGTCACACTTCCGCTTACGTAAGTAAGTAAGCAACGCACAATAATCGTGGCTACTGGCTAACCAGCGGGCAGCGGCGACTGCCAGTTAGCAGCAGTGACGCCGAACGGCAAATGTTTTTTTTTACGAGCCATAAGTGAACTACAGCTCGGAAACTATAGAATTATTGACTGACAGTACTACTAACATTCGTGAACACATGTAAATACCAGCCCAAAACTGGTGGTATTGTGTACAATGGTGGCGAAAACCGGGTAGTTATTACCCGGTTTTGGAACCGGGTAAGGAATTTTGGACCTGGGCCGGGTACCCGATGCCGGCTACAAATCACTAGTAACAGTACCACCGTGACAGTACCACGACAGTACACAAACACAAACGAATGTGCAGCCACAAAATTGCACAAAATTGTTGACGCGCTCACGGAGTGTAATTTTCTAGCTGTGTGATGAAATAATTTGCTTTAAAGCCATGCAACTGCATGCTGTTGAATTGGATTTGGATGTTTGAACTTTCAAGTGTATTTACTTTAGATTTGTCGTTCAAGGGCAGTTAAAATTTCTGCAACTGTGAATTAGAACGTCCCAAATGTTCATAGTTGAAAATCATCTATTCTCTCTAATGCATTTTTGGGTCGGAAATCGGCTGAATGTTGCATGGACACTGGACAGGGTCAATGTAAAAATATGGGAAAATATTGTATGCTCAATTTTACAGACTACTGGTAAAAGTTCTGAAGTAAAAGCGTCTATGTTACACACACAACAGCTAGCAAAGAAGTTATGACGGTACACTGTTTTATTTCCCTACAAGATTGAGACAAGTGACAACGAATGCACAATTTTGCTTATTTATGTACAATTCGGTGAAGTGGGCGTGGTTGTTGACAAAAATACCACAGTTCAGCGATAAAAACATGAAAATATTTTTTATGCGAAAGTTATAGCCGTCTGAAATTGCAGTAGCTTCACGCCGTAGAGTTCTTGTTCGTATGCACAACTTTATAGCAGATTTTGGTGTTAAATTGTTAGCGGATGTTTTACCACGATCGTCTGAAGGACATTATCTGAAGTCACTAGCTGACGAAAGCACATAGGACAAGTAACGACGTTTTTCTTGCGTTACGATTATAACTCAGCAGATTATCACGTACAGCCATTTTATATGTGTTCCGATTAAGGCAACACTACCGTATCGGTACTGCTCGATTAATGTCAGTGGATATAGACACCAGCAACAAATACAACAACAGATCTGGATCTGTTGTTGCTTATTCAGCAGAAGTTGCGCATCGTGCAGTACCGATACGGTAGTCGTTCGTGCACTGTTGAATTAAGCAGTTTTACTGCCCCTTTTGAACTGTTATATATTATTCTATTTAATCGTGAATGTTATTATCTGTCAACGAGTTTTAAAAATGAGAGCTTACTAGCGCTGTTATATGTCTGTCAGGGGAGAGGGATTGACCTCTGCATTTCTTATAATGGCGCTATACAAATTTTATTATGGAATTCCTATACTATTGTATTGTATTGTATTTGTTGCTTGATAGATTGGGGTTTAGCATTACCTGCACTCTAGTAACCATAACAGGAATTGATTCTAAAGGCTACATACTGCATTAGATGTAGACAACAGTCGCAGACACAATGCCTCTATGACTGTCTCTCAATACTGATATTATTAACACTTCATGTTAGACATTATACAATGCAACTAATCATCGCACTTCGGCTTCTTGTACCTGTGATTTTAGATTGAAAGTTATAAAAAATATCATCTTGGTTTCTCCAGTGGTCACCTAACGAGATTTGAAACTTAGTAGAATCAGCGAGTGTGGTGCATTTTCCAACATAACGCCAAAAACCATTCATCCTCATCGGCCTATGTGGCCATCGTTAGAAGAAGTGTACAAGTTTCACAAACTGCAGTAAATCGAGCTACACTGAACCCGATCTTGTGCAGCGGTGGAATACGTGTGTTAAACAGCTGCCTCTCGTGATGAAAGTTCGTTAACACTCACTTATACCGCTTGATACAGTTGTTTAACATACACGTATTTAACAGCAGCTATAGTACTAGCAATAAGTGACATAAGTCCAGCTTCGTTTGACTATCCATAGCAGCAGATCACTACACCTATACGAGTTTATTTCACAATAAAGCAGAGTTATACAATAAAAGAAGAAAAATACAAAATCACAGCGAAATCTGGACTACATAGTACATGCAAACCAAGCAACATGAAATTCACCATTCACTACTAGGTGCCACAAAATTTTTCAAACAAACTGTGTTTTACATAGGTGATACTGTCCAGTGCACTGACTTCACAGTGCTTACACAATTCTGCATATTCTTTAGAATGTACATATACAGACATAATACATGTAATAAGTAATAACGTCATTATCAGATAAAAGCATATTGTGTAAAAAACATAATTTTCTTTCATAATAAATTAGCTCCAGGTTTTTCTTACCCAAACACATCATAACATCTCTCACTGATTCCCAAGGCTTGTTGGAAAAGATTTTTCTATAAACCGAGTTCTCATAAGCATTAAATTTCTGGAGTACAGCAGTACTCACCCTATACTCATACCATAGGACTTGCAGCATTAAATAAATGCTGAGGTATTTTTAAACAGTTAAATAGAAGTAGGGATGTACCGAATATTTGATTCGTATTCGCTTCGGTGCCGAATAGTGGTCCGAATAGTGTTTTTGTATTCGGACAAATAGTGTCGTCAGAACGAATACGAATAGTTAGCCTGTACATGCATAGTGCAGCTATAGTGACGTCTGCGGCGACTACACTCAGTCAGTGCCAACTGTTCTCGCTCAGACCGCCTGATTTTGGGAAACGAATGAAGGGGAGAGGGTCATGGCTAGACAGCATGCATGCACGGCCATAATTAGCGACGGACATTGTATTGATGTATTGTATTTTTTTTGTTTGTGATGCTGCCAGCTGGCGTAATAAATGAATAATAAGGAGGAGGAGGAGGTGGTAAATATCAGAACAGCAGGTGCAGCGTCAAAATGCTCAGCTGCCAACGCTATTCGTATTCGTATTCTTATTCGGCCGAATAGTTCACAGAACTATTCGTATTCGGCCGAATAGTCAAAAACCACTATTCGGTACACCCATAAATAGAAGGCATTGTTTGTGCTCCATAAAAGAAGAACGAAGTTAAATTTTTGATCTATTGATAACAACAGAATTATTAACAGTTGAAAACTCATTTCCAAATGATGCATCTTTGTTGAGAGATGCAAGACAGAATCGTGAGTGCAGTCTGTGCAAGTGACAGTACTGTAAACCCAGATTGATCAAGCAATGAATCAGTCTATCTCCCCTAAAGGGCAGAAAGTAAGGGCTTACTAGCGCTATTTTCTGCTTATTGCAGACGGAAAATAGCCTACAGAATTTTGTATCCATCCCTGACGGACAGAAAATAGCAGTAGTAAGCCAGTAACACTGACCCTATTCAATTTGGAATTGCTAACAAGATATGGCTTTGACTGTTTTAGATTATATTATCAGTTCAATGTTACATTTGCACTACTGAACTGAACTGTTAGTGACAATGTTTTGGTTTTTAATTCGATTTGTTGATATGTTTAATGCAGTGTCCTACACCTTGAAACGAAAATTCACAAGGTTTTACAGTGTTTCAGCACATGCTTAACAAGCAAAAGTTTATGTTTCTTACTGTTAAAAAAAATTTTTGTCAGGTGCAAATAAGGAAGATAACCGCACGGTTTACATTAAAATACATGTTACTGCTGAGATAGAGAGTAACAGAAGTATATTGAAACATTTTTTTCCAGAAGGGTTAGAGAATCCAGCTGGATCAGAATGTGGCAGATGCATCAAGCATCAACAGTTTTTGAAATAATTTGCAGGGAATTTGAGAAAAAAGGGATATGTTTTTCTGGAGTCCCCCCGCTATGAGCCTCGCCTGTAGATTGGCTGCACCTGAGGCCACAAAAGGTAAAGTAAAAAATAAATAAACTCTTGTTTTTCGGCACAGAAATGGAGGACAACGACGAAGCACTGACGTTTACGGCCGACTATGTGTCCGACGTTGGATCGGTACCAGACGATAGTGTTTCCGAGGGCAGCGACCGACGCTTTGCGACGTTCTCTCTGTCGATGAGCGACTTTGGTGATTTTGACGATCGGCGCAGCGAAGTCGCACTCGACGACGACTGGACCGACGATGTCGTCGACGTGAGCGAGCCGGAACGGACACCATTCTGGCGCCGAGAAAAACGCCTCAGTCGAATCCTCGGCATTTCGGCGGACGAACGCTGCGAGAAGCAGCTGATGCAGGGCGGCCCGGTCACCGATGACCTGCTGCAGGACATCACCGTCTCGGAGCGGTTTGCGCACCGTACGCGGCGGATCGACATCGGGCGGTCGGAGTCGGCCGAGTTTGACTACCTCGAGTCGGGCCCGATGAGGCGCTGCACGTCGCTGAAAAGTTCCAAGACGCCGCCCGGCACGCCGCGCCACAAGAAGGCGGTGCGGTTCGCCGACGCGCTCGGTCTCGACCTCGCGTCAATCAAACAGATTCTCAACCAGGAGGACCCGCCGATCGTGCCCGACTCGGCCACGAAGGGACTGAACGTCGACGAGCGGTATTTCGCTATGTGGCCGTTTGCGTACGGCGGGAAGGGGTTTCCGGAGCCGGCCGCCCCCGTTCAGCGGGTGCGCCATCTCTGCGCATGCTTTGCACAGCCGGGGTACTCCCCAGACTTCGCCCGGCGAATCGAAGAGCGCCGCGTATCGCTTGAGCACTGTACAGTGGACGACGTCCTGCTCATGGTGTCTGGGACGATCCGCGTCGCGAACATCTCGTTCGAGAAGCACGTCGCCGTGCGCTACACGATCGATGGCTGGATGACGTACACCGACGAGCTCGCCAACTACGCGCAGGGCGGCGCCGCGTCGGACCAGTTCAAGTTCAAGATCCACCTCCCCGACTACTTCGACTTCAGCAGCCGGATGGAGTTTTCGGTGATGTACGTCGTCGCCGGGCAGACGTTCTGGGACAGCAACTTCGGCGCAAACTATCGGATCGAGTGCCACGTGGAGGAGTCGCCGCTCGCAGTCCGACGAGTTGACGCCGCGGCGCGACTCGCCAAAGATACCTCTCGACATCCGTTTTACTGAACGTTGCTCGAGACCGCATCTCGGCCACAGTGTTGTTTATGGCTGATGTAGGTAATGAACCGAGTACTGTAATGTATGTGTGAGAGTGTCGCAATTTTGTTGCAGATTCGGCAGGTGCCTGTGAACCGCCTCCGTCCTCGGCTAAACTTGAGTCATTTTTGACACTTTGTAAAGGAGAAATTTGACACTTTTTGATAGAGAAAAAAATTCCATGCAGTTTTGCAGTTACATTATGTCGAGTAAGTATTTTCACAAATTCCTTGCCTGTGGTCCTCACCCCCTCCCCCCGCCGGCTCCCGGCCAAAATATTTTTCCCGATTTGATTGTGTTGTGTTCTGCTAGAGAAGACGTAATGGGCTTTTACATCTTACAGTACACTACACCGTTCCTGAGATGAAGCCTAAAAGATATTCATATCACCTTACCATGGGTTAGTTTGGAGTTGCACCTTGAGCCTGAACTGCAGTCTCGGCCTTGGGTCGAGTCAGCTATGGTGCCAGTACAGTCCACCCAGAAGAATAGGTAAAAGGTAAAGACGTAAAAGGTAAAAGAAAAAGGTAATGCGCATATGGTTATTTGGTGTTTAAGTAATCAATATATTCGCGCATTCTGTGCATTGAAAGAGATGGGCTAATGTCTGACATAATTACAATAATAAAGTGAAATACATAAAGATAGTATACTGTATTATGGTTGCATATGAAACACAAACAAACTGACTAAACGCTGGTCATCCACTCCTGGATAGGAGATGTACGAGGCTCCTAGGGTGTATCCGCCTCCAAAATGACTTGTTATTGTGTCGGGTGTGGCGTGTTTATAAGGTGTTTGTGTGTTAATAAGTTATGACCATGATCTGGGTGAAAAATGTGGTTGAAAGTTGAAGGTGCTAACCGTACAGAAGTTCAAGAGAGATAGTTGGGCATCATATAAGGAGCTATATCTCATAGTGCTGCTCTGATGCACAGTTGTTGCAGAAGAAAAATTAGTGAGATCGGTAATGGGGAATTTATAATGGTAGAGGAGTATAAATTATTAACCTGGTACATGTTTCTGGTACTGGCTTACCCGGGATGTCACTGAGAAATGGGCGTTTCTGTTGTGCTTGTTGTTGTACTGGCAGTGGATCACAAGTTTTGATTCGTTTCACGTCTCTAGAGTATTCATCCGTGTGCATAGAAAACTTACCAGGTTTGCAGTATTATTCGGAAATTTGTTGCAGGGTATTGCGGAGACCATTATTTTGCGGCTTTGGAATATACAAGCTGTTTGCTGTCGTGTTCTTTCTGGGTGCAATGTCTTGTCCGGCTTTTTCGATGCGTGCTTTCAATTAACGGAACGAGTATCAAAAGTCTGTGTGCGAGTTGCGACCATAAATTTGAAGAAAAAAAAGTTGCGGAGTATTCCCAATCTAGATGCTATCCCGTGACCCGTACATAGTTGGCCAACATGCTAACCACCTAGGATGTGTTGTTGAGTGATTGATATTTAGTTGTTTTTTCCGTGCAACACATGTTTGGAACTGAACTGCTGAAGAGAAAGTTAGTCAACATCGCTGTGGTAGTGAAGTTTTGTCGTTTGTTAAAGTAGCAAAGCATGTGGCTTATGCGTACCGTTATTATTGTACTGCAGTTTCTGATGTAATCGCGACAGTAATTGAACATACTGAAGCTAACATGTCCAACTGTACAACTTGTCCGATCCAGAGCTGCGAAGCAAGCTTGTTCGGTTTTCCCATTTTTCGGATAGCGTGCCCAGAAAAGTCGGGAATTGTGGTAGTACATAGAAATATGGACAGCAGGACAAGATCGTTGTCCGTGGTGCTAAACTTGTATGTGAACAATTTGACAGTGCTGTTTGTATTCACAGCAAAGTTTTTTCTGGCGTCCTTCATCCTGTTAAATCCCAGTCAGTCAATCAGTCACTGCCACAGAGGTCTTTTGACAATTCAGTTTTTTTTTTGCAGCCCATGCCTCCTCACTTTCTGCGGTTTCCCCTCCTAACCATTTTGTGCGTAGAGTTTTAAAAAAGTGAATGTAATGCTAGTCTCCCCTGTACATACTTGGCACCTCATCTTGGGTCACGCCGGGTGTTGGTGGCTGTTATAATGGGAAAGCTGCTGGTTTGCACTAGTGTCTTCCACACAGTTTTCTGTATCACTTCGTTATCTTTGTTAATGCACAGTTTGGAAGTAGTGACGGAACGTTGCAGCACATTACTCATGTTTTGTTCGAATATTATCATCCGCGCAGCACTACTGGCTGCAGCAAGATGGCAGTCCGTAGTTACTTAAAAATAGGGGGCTGCGGAAATTAATGATTTAATTAAGCAAGTAATTAGTAGGCCAGTGACATTATACAGTGCCTCGAAAAATTGCACTGGAAAATTTGGTTATAACCGAGTCATATTTTAACAGATATTGAGTATAACGAGAGTGTTGTCGTATTTACTTAGCAATTAGCGTCGATTTTTTGAAGTTTCGTTTTCGCAGCGTATAGCGTATTTAAGATGTGGTGAAAATTGGCATACAAGACGTTGTATAAATTCCATTCTGCTTACAGCGATGAACAATTTGTGCAAATTAGCTACAATTTTCTGTGCAGTTTTTTAAACACGGTGTAAAAAGCACCGTTGATTCACAGAGTCCACGTTGGGTGAAGTGACGTCAGTGAACTGAGCATAAACGACGCTGCCATGTTGTAGGGCAACTTCCGTGAATGAGGGAAAATGTGGATCTCGCGCTTGGATTCTTTCCAAACTTTGTGTTCTGAACCGTGTAATTCCACACGCAACTGAAGCAGGCATAGTCGAGTACTTGACGTTACGTTGTTCCGACGCAGTTGCCTTACGAGATGGCCACAGCAACCGTCCACTGGATATATCGACGTCATCATCACCCCATGTGTCCTAGACTTTAGGCTTCATTTTTTTGTAAATATTTGTTGAGACCACCCCTCTGTAGTCACTGATTGTTTGTAGGCTGCTGATCTGAATGTAACAGACTGTTGAAGCGTTACGTAGTGGTAGAAAATAGACTAAGCTGCCAATGGAAAGCCGAGGAATTCTCCCACCCCACTCACTGGCTTCATTTTCCGACTCACGTTTTGGAAACTCCACTGTTGGGGAAGACTTTTGGCAACTGTCGTCAAAGATTAACTGTAGCAGGAGATATCCAGAAAATTTGGCTTTGGGGGGGTTCTTTTCATTTTTAAGTCCACAGCCAAGAAATGGGCAGCGTTAAGGTGACAAGGTCTGTAGTCAGTTTAGGTTGAGATAGCCATCACCACACAGTGCTTTTTACTTCACAACAGCCCCCAACTGCTCGTTTGGGGGTTAAATTTAGTTTTGGAGGGGATTAAGACCCCACCTGACCTTGCGTGGCTACATCACAGACTGTCAGCATTTTTTAAACGCCATATGCACCAAGTAACGGCAAGTGCAAAACTGTACCGGTAACGGTTGTAAATGGATTATAGTTTTAGTATGTATTCCTGTACGTTTTTTTCAGCAGATTTCTGTTCATAAAATAACGAAACATTTGTTGGCGTTTTCAAACTATTCGTAAATGTTCGCAAAATCCGTAAGATGTTTCTACTGCATTTTGTACGTAATTTTGGTGTTTGCGTTGAAATTCTTAAATCGCACGTGCTGGTATTATTACTTGGTTGATTGCTGCAAAATGCTTTCTCGTGTTAATTCTTGTGCTGTGTGCACATTTTGGCACATTTGTTCACTGCAGTTATGTCTGACCTGTAACGTATATGCAGTCATAATGATATGGCTTAATGTTGTTTTTTTGCATCGCTGGACATGCTTATCATTAAATAATTGTCGCGATTAATTTTTTAGTTGTTTTTATCGGATATTTGCTGTTCTGTTTATTTCGATTATGTTAGTTCTCTGCACTGTAAAAGAAATGTACTGGGTCCTTTTTTTGTAACAGAAGCAGTGGTTAAAGTGCAAAAAATGGGGAGTCAGGGAGCCCACTACATTTCCAGGATTCTGGCAGAATTGGTTTAGGCCCCCGTGGTGTCAAATTGGGCTGTTGCATTTTGTTTGGCCTCATGATATTTCATTACATTATATTTTAAAAAATCTCATATGAGCATTGTGATCACACTGTGAACAAATGCTATTATTCTAATATCCAAAAACGGGCTCAAAACGATAAAACCAAAGAGTTATTAACAGCTAAAACAATTTATAATAGTTACTTTAACACACTGTTAGCACACTGCAGGTTAATGCTATAAACCCATTTTATCTTGTAAGCAGTGATATGTCTTTTTTGCTATCAGGGCTTTTAAAGCTGCTCAGACCGACAAACTCACCATTGGTTCAGCAACAAGGCTGTTCCATGGCTACATCTGCTTTTCGGCGAAAAATATCTGTTAGTGAGTAACTTGTGCGATAATGTGTTGTTGTGCGACTTGCAAGTCAGCGGCATTGTTTATTGGAACGTTGTCGATGTGATTGCATAGAAGTTGTAGATTCACATGTTCAACAGGGAGAGTGACAATGACAACCCAAGCAGTAACACGGAGGTTTTGTTTGTTACTCCAAGGGTGGTTGTTGTTTAGGATGGCCACTCATCCCTTAAAGCCCGCAAATTTTTTTCAGAGCCCTTGAAAGTTGCTGAATTTTGCCGAATAAGCCCTTGAAAATGCTTGAATTTTGTTACTTAAAACCTCGTCTGTTATATTAGCCTTATTGGAAGTGTTTGACTGTAAGCTGTGGGAAGTTGACATCAATGTTGATGTGAAATTGTATTATTATTACTATTATTATTAT
>Ga0056116_1000788_pt1 | contig 11488 bp, 10 predicted proteins | sample WorMetOlspDAHAB2_FD_67352 | JGI IMG/M metagenome (GOLD analysis project Ga0056116, IMG submission 67352) | Marine gutless worms symbiont microbial communities from Max Planck institute for Marine Microbiology, Germany - Olavius sp. DAHAB.2 ...
GTACAATCACAATGTTATGAATATGCATATACCTCTTAAGCCTGGATCCCGATAGTGGCCAGGGCCAGAGCAAAGGCCCAAGAAAGGCCGCAGTTCCAGTTATTGCTTATCGTTCCTTTATCTGAAAACGCGTTCTACGGTCTCTGTTGCGCACGCAGTATATAGAACTTCAACTTTAAAGGGAAAATCGATTAACGAGCTCAAACGGGGGCGTCATTTAGGGAGGGGCTGGGGGGTCAACGGACCCCTAAGGATTTCTGATACCAATACAATTTACAGGAAAATATTGTGCCCAATATTGTCCCAATATTGTGCACAATATTGCGCCAACATTGGCCCAATATTGCTTGCCAGCAGGGCTGTAGCGACTGCGTCATCCAACCTCTGATTCACCGCTCCACTGTTGACAGCCGAGCATTTTTGGTTGCTGACCCTCAGGTATGGAACTGCCTGCATGCATCGGAGGTTACGTCGGCACTGTACGCTCATGGCGACCTTCGATCCGCACTCGACTCAAGTCGTTCCTGTTCACGGAATCATATATCCTGACATTCGACTGATCTGTTTATAGTGGACCTATAGTGTTTTAAATACTTATATATAGGCCATTCTAAAAATTTATGATTGATTGATTGATTGATAGAATTGAGTAAAAAAGCCTCTTCCATGCTGTTTTTTTTTTGTTTCAGTGTGCACGATCCTGACAATCCGTGACAATAATTAGTATTCCATCAGTTAATACAAAATACGTGACATTCTCGGCTTAATTATTTTGGCTGGTTAGTCAATTTATCCTTTAAAGTTTAATAATAAAGTTCTTACTGCAGTCTACAACACAAACCTATAAATAGAACGCTTTGTTAGATAAAGGGGCGATAGGCAATAACCGGATCTGCAGCCTTTCTCGGGCCCTGCTCTGGCTCAGTCACTGGGTGCACTTCATAACGCCACGGGGCTTGAGGCTCAAGGGACATATGAATATTCATTAAACTGTGATTGTACGTAGCCGGCTACCCGTGAGACGCTTTCATCGGAACAAGGAACAGGAAGTCTGTGCGTTTGTTTGTAAACTTGTGTTGTCGATTGAAATGTGAAGAATATAACACGGAATCAGTTGGTGACATCATAAAATTTGCAGTCAGTCATTCAAGTAATGTGGTCACTGACTTTGTGGCTTGCCCCATTAAAAAGACAATTTGGGTTTTGCTGCATTTTTGATGTTGACATGGTTTCCGGCCGGTACTACTAAAGGCTTACTGGACACTTCGCCGACAAGCCAACTCGCGTTCAATCGTTTCGCGGACTGGTCAACTCGCGGACTAGTCAACTCGCCGACAGCGAATTTTTTTGTAACAGTGAAAATCAGCTCCGCCACACCAGATTTGATGCTTATTCAGCTGAACAAGTTCTACTGAATAAGCAACAGATCTGGTGTGGCGGAGCTGATCAACAGTGTATCTGCAGCTGATCTACTGTATCAGTCACTTGTAAGACCCAAATTGGAATATTGTGTTCATGTATGGCGGCCACATCTCAGAAAGGATATCGACTTGCGTGAAAAGGTCCAAAAAAGAGCCACTAGGTTGATGGTTCGAGATAAGAGTTTGTCATATTATCTAAGGTTAAAAATGTAAGCAACGGTGTAACTGGATGAGACATTGAGTGACACATATCAGCATCCAATCACAGCGCATTAGTGTCAATGGCCATCCGTCCCTCCCTCCCCCGTAGGCCGTTACATTCATCTCATACCAGGCACAACGGAAACGAATGTAAACTTATCGTCGAGCAAGTTTCGTGAGGGAGGCAGCAGTGGCAGAGGAGGAAGAGATTGCATTCGACGTTAATGAGATGCTTGTTGACAGCTTTGATCTACCGCCGGGCGTGACATCTGATGAGCTCAGTCTGTACGTTGCGGTGGACGTTGATGTCCATACTGCAGTTGAAGTCACTGATGAGGAGCTGTGTGCTGGCCAGCAGGCAGCTGAGACGCGTTAAGTTAGTAGCCGCTACAGTAAGTATGCTACATTGCTAAAAAGCGCTTACGTAGCGTAAACTCAACGCACCGGATTCCAGTAGCCAGTTTCTATGACGACCGGCAATACAAACAACAAAAATGGCGTTAGGATTAGTTTTATTAGTCTTTTCTTAGGCGAATGAATTGTACAACTCAACTTGATGGCTATCACCACCCACCGATCTTATATACATGGAAAATAGCGAATAGTTGCCGTGAATATTCACGGAAAATAACGCCTTGTGTGATGATCATACCGTGTTGTCACCTTATTTCATTATATTACAAATAATTTCACTCAGAATAACAAAAATTCTCTATGTTTATATAACGCCTACAATACTGCGTAAAATATTAAATAATAAATGCACAAAAAGCATACGTCTGAATATTTTTGGCAGAAGCATCCATTTCCGTGGACGCCGCCATCTTGCTGATACGAGGATGGTAGACAACATTTTTTGCGCTCGCAATGGCTACGTAGCATAATGTAGCTGGCTATCGTAGGCGTGTAACTTAACGGATTGGCTACCTTAGCCATTCGTAGTGGCTACTAACTTAACGCGTCTCTGGAGATGTTGACACGGATGGTGAGATGAGCAGCGAGGCCACTGGAGAGGCAGACGATAGCAGGCAGCAACCATCACAGGTCACGCTGTCCAATGCACTGCTGTGTCTGGATACAGTATGTGCATACATGGAGATGGCTGACTATGACTCATGCGAACGACTGTATGGACTGATCTATAGGGATGTATTAAAATCACGGTAAAAAATCTGCAACATTATGGCAGGTTTTTGAAAAAAATGTGGAAAATCACGGCAAAATCAAACCCTATCTCTAATTCTAACTCTATCAAATATTGGCAACGTATAAATAACACTTAGAGCTATTGTATACTCCAAAGTTTAAATCAAACATTTCGGCAAGTTGATCAGTCTGCGACTTGACTGACCAGGAGTTGGTTTGTCAGCGAATTGTCCTGTTACCCCTTACCCTAAGCCTAACACTGTCGACTGTTGAAAGTGTTTGTTGTGTAATCTACTGCAAATCACATTTATAGCGATTACTTATTGCAAATTTTAAATCAGACGTTTCGGCTGACCATTCTGCGAGTTGACCAGTCCGCAACTTGACTGACCACGAGTTGGTTTGTCGGCGAAGTGTCTTGTTACCCTACTAAGGACTGCAAAGGAACACAAGGGAAGCTCAGAAGGGTCAGGGGGCAATACTACCCTGTCAGTACTGCTTGAAAAATGTCACTGGATATAGACGCCACTCCAGATCTGTCGTTGCGTATTCAGTAGAAGTCGCACATCGTGCAGTACCGATACGGTAGAATTTTCTGTTTAGGGTTAGGGTAAGGGTTGTGTTATATGTTATATGAACTCTATCTTATATTTTATATTTCGTTATTCCGAATAATACACTAATGATAAGGTAGTGCACTTGATATTCAATTCGTTGATTGTTATTTTTAGACAGACATATTTGTTTATTTCAGCACTTTGCTTATTATTTGTGTGAACTTTTGTTACATTACATTTCTTAATGGTTTTTGGAGTTGTCCCTTGCATTGTTTAGTATGACCCATTTGGGTCTGGCTTAAAATCTGGCTGGGCCTACAGACTAGTTGCAAGCCATGCCGATGAGAACTAACCCCAACCCTAACTTGTTTATAATCCTAACAACCCTAATTTGTCCCTAACCCTAACGGGGCCAGGTTTTAGGCTTATAGCTGGGCCAAATTTTAGGCTTAGCTGACGATTACTGGACAAGCCAGTTTATGGTCAGTCAATTTGCAGACTTGATATGCCAAAATTGTGATTAGATATTTGTTCTAAATTAGACTTTAGAAGTTTCAGTTTGCGAAAATTAGTTTTTTGAGAATCATCCTGTACTCTCCTATAGTTATGTGTTGTCACAGTTGTATGCTGTATTCTGAACAAGCTATATTGATTAAATCAAAAACATGTTGGACAGTTGAATTCAACACTTTTTGACTTGCATTGCAGAACCAGTACTTGTGAGGCAAAGGCAGTGGAGTGTGGCCTTATGTTTTAGCTGTACTTTATGAGTCTCCAGATTTATAGCCACAGTATTGGTCGGCCAATGTAGTAAGCACAACATTAACTGTAGCAGTTTTTCTGTGGAATGTTGTGCCTGTAGCACGTGGCAACGCATTGTTAAAGATGACTAACCGAGCTCGTGAGATAAAAGCTGGAGTTACAGCAGAAAACCAGTTTCCATATCTGTTGACAATCGATCAGGTACGTTGATTAATTATAGTTTTGACTATAGCTAGTATTAGGTTTTGGTCTTATGATTAGTTTTTATATTTAACTGCACATTTGTGGGCACAACATTGTCACTTTGTTTTTGTTGTCCTTCTAACCACTGCTTATTAAATGTTAATTAGTTGACTGTCGTTCTGGTTTGAAATTTTTTCACTTTTATCTTAACAGCTTCAAGTTTGGTCATGCTGTTTGCTATTTGCTGTTTGCTCTTTCTGTGTTGTTTTGTGACATTTAATTCTGTTCACATACTTCACTAAATGTCATTTCTTGAAGTTCTGCCACTATTGTTCAATACAACTTTGCAGTTTGTTAGACATTTGATCCCACATGCATCTTACTATGATTATTTAGTTGAGGCACATTTACAATATAAATTTATTAAATGTGTTGGTTTTAAGATTTCAGTATTTTGCTCATGATGGGCATCATAGATAGCTGTGTACATAAGATTGTCATAGGCAGATGGCACCCATGAAAAACAGGACATGACTGGCATAGTCATAGTTCTGTTTCTATTTCAGGTGATATTTCGCCCATCTTTTGATACCATCATTCCATAGATTGATACAGTATTGTCATTGTTATTATTATTTGTCATATTACATAATTTATATGCATAGTGATACTAAAACAGACCTTGTAATTATTGTAGAGCCAACCACTTGGTGCTATTATACAGGATATATGCGCTCAGTGAGTATATTTGAATATTTGAATTTCATGTTTTCTTTGAATTAAGTTTTTATGTGATAGATATTTTCAATGATATATGACTGTTGTTGTCTACTTAAAGATGACTGATATCCTTATTCACTGTGAACTGAAGCCTTCTAATAGGCCTAATGCTTAACCTATGGCCTTACAGTGGTGTACGTGAACGTGTGTATAGGAACATTGCCAAGGTAATGCATGTTTGTATCTTGAGAAGTCTTTGTACAGTTTAATTTTGTTTTGTCGCCTATATCTACAATGCTGGCCATAATTTCTGTTTATTGTACCACTGCAACAACAGTAATACAATTTTCAAGTGACAAAAAGCTGACTCATGTCTGTTTTGGATGAAGCAACAAACACAAATATCTTGTAAATTGCTCTGTAACTAGTTTTGTGAATTTCTGTCGTTGCACTTAATATGCACGAGTGTGTTTTCTGTTGTAGTTGGAACCTTCCAAACCCAACTGATTATGCATTGCAGTTTAACAGTCCTAGTAACCATGGTTTTGTCACTGAGCGGGTGAGTCACTCGGTTATGATGGAAATGTTCACTGTTGTTGCTGTTGGGGAAGCTGGTATTAACATTCCCAATGTTGTCTTTAAGTAAGTAAGTAAGAGCATTTGTATAGCACACTAAAAACAAAAGTCAATAGGTGCTTTAGTGTGAGTACACCTTGGATGGGTCACTGATGAGTTGGGTATGAACAATGCCACCAGTCTACAGAATCTGCAGTTCTTGAAGATCTCCATTTAAGGGTTGGTTGATTTGTTGGTATTTGGTGGCACTTTTATATCTCCAGTTAACTTAGCATTTTGTCTGCTTTTTTATTTTGTGCATTTTTAAACAAGAACAGCTCATCAAGTGTGGAGGACAATGGATTTCTGTGCAGATTGGCTTTGTATAATGTAACCAGCCCATCTGTTTCAGCCTTCTTCAAAAGAGGTACTCATTGAGCTACACTGTATAAAATTAAGCCAACTGTGATGAATGATATGCAAAACTGTCTGACAGACAGTCTAAAAAACCATAGCTTTACATACCATGAGTACAATTTGCAACTCCCTCTTTGATATAGCCACATAGCATACACAAACGTGAAGTTCTGACTTGCAGCGTTTTTTTCGATATGCGCCTGATTACTTCTTCAATTAATGTTGATTTCAGAATCGAACTGAACTTCAGAATGGAACTGTGATGAAGCTTGCCTTATCTCCGGTAAATGTTTTTTATGTACTATATGTTCATGTGGTTTGATCCTGTGGTCTGTAGAGCTCAAACTGTTATTCTTGTTGTACTTTATATTGCTGAATACATGTAAGTAACCACTGTTATGCAATTGATGAAACTTGGATGCCACAATATTTAGCAGAAGCTGGGTTGTTTGTATGTTACGATGACTCTGACAGTGTAAAGAGATTCGAGCACTCTACTTAAAACTGCTGTGACGTGTAAGTCTTCAGTTATTTTTTCTGCATTCGGGAGTTGACAGTGTTTTTGTTTATCAGTTGACTGTTCTAAAAAAACTTATGCATGTCATGTATGGTCGTGTCATTTTTTGCTAATAGTAATGCATTTACTGACAACTTTGGCCCATGATTTGCTTCGCTATCCTTTGTTGTGTGCTTTATTGCCTGATATTAATGAATGTATGTATGACAAATTCAGTATTAGTTTGTATTGACTGATTTTGGTTTGTGTTATACTGGCTGTTGGGTTTTTATTAACATTATTGAGCTGTGTGCTGCAGACTCGAACAGTTGAAAAGATCCTCGAACAGTTAGATTTAGGTCGTCCATCGGCCGAGCAAATGACTGCTCTGAAACAGCTATCAGAATTGTCTGTTGACAGCACTTTTGCACAGGAGTTCATTAATGACGTTGGACTTCAACTAATCATCAGCAGGATTGAAAATGAATCCTGGTCAGCTTTTGTTGCACATTTCTGCACTTTGTTTTTCTCTGATTGATATGAATTCAGTTAATCGTCGATTTCTAAAGCAAATATTACTCAGTTTATATATCTGTGTGTATTTTTGTAGCATATCTTTGAACTGAAGATATTTAGTATTGAACCCAAAGTCTACAGTGGGTAATTTTGAGGTTTTAACCCTACTGCATTGGTCTACAACATTCTTGGAAGCATTTGGTGACAAGAAAAGAGGTGTTTAGAGAACATGGTTTGAAGCAAAACTCTTTTCTTGAAAAAGTTGTTGAAGACAATGGCATAACACCAACAATTCAATGCGTATGAGTGTTATATGGATTAAATCATTGTTTCAGTTTGTTGGCTGATTTTGGCAAATGACGTACGTTTTGCCGGGTGATATGGTACAGGTCTGGAGAGTTGTTAGCATTTGCTCTGAAGTCATTTGTAGAGCTGATGGACCACAGCCTTGTGTCCTGGGATCTTCTGCAGCCAAAGTTCATTAAATCAGTACGTTCAGCTGCATACAAGTGGCAATTTTGTCGTCTCATCATTATTTTGTTAATTTGCGAGAGCATTTCATTAAACTTTCTTTGAAACAGTTGTAATATTTGCTTGTATTGCATAGAACTTTTTTGATATTGTCCATTTACCACCGAGTGAAAACTGAAACGAAAACAATGTGGAAGGTTTGCAGTTGTAGTTTGCTGGATGTGCTTGTAGGTGTCCAACTGTGTGACGCCCAGTAAGGCACTTGATAATACTACATTTCAAGCAGCTCTTGAAATACTGGAATCTGTTGTGTTACACAGGTTTGCCATTTATTTCATATTGCCTGTAAGTCTAATTGCTTTTATAATAGACGTCTTAAATTGTGCATTCTTTAATGCTGGTGTGGACAGAACTTTTGGTGACACTTGGTTGTGTCGGCATGCTGAGGTGGTGTGACATCGGAAAGTTGTAAAAACGGTGCCACAATATGGTCTTGTATGAATTTCTCTGGATATGTATGACGTGACTGTATTTAGTTGAATGCTTACTATTGCATGCTGTTTAGTAGTAGTAGGTCTAAAGCTGAAGTAAGTGGTTTGGATTTGATTTAGTGTCTGATTGGTTAGTGGTTATGCACACGTATTTATACTACTTTCCATAGTCACTGTACCTAACCCATGTAGACAGGGCAGCCATCAATATTGCATATCTGTAATATAGTTTCTTCCTTTGCATAATAATCCAATCCTGTGCTGGCAGCAGATTCAGCTTTGTTTTAGCAATTAGCCAATAAAGCATCGTGTAATTTTTTTTGGACAGACCACAAACATGAAACGCATAGCAAAGTTCAGTATTACTCATTATACTGAGTTTGTGTTTATAATTATCAGTATTGGTCATATATGCTGTCTAGGTTTCTGTGTCATTGTTTATTTGTTGCACAATATTCGTACAGGTTGATACTCGTATTCCAGATGTCACACTAAATATTCTCTGTTACATTCTGCTAAAAATGTGACTACTATGCATTGTTACAGGCTCTGCTGCTGATTCATTTGCCATGATTGGACCTGCTGAGTGGATACTGGATAGTCTCGCAAGAACTGTAACTTATTCCCATTGTCTCAACTTTTAAACAACATCTCATGACTGAACTGCCCAGCTATCATATGCTCACATTTATCATTGTTTTATTAGTGTGTATTTTTTTAAATTATCATCTTTTTTGTTTTTTTTTAAATTTCAGTTATTTTTTTATTCGTCTCTTAATTGTTTGTGACTGAGAATAATGTATGTTGTTGCTGTGGGCTTGCAGTGATGCTAGATGGAGTCAGGTCGTTCAGGATGTGTCTCACACAAGTCTTGTTCCATTTCTTCAAAAGTGTGTTATTGCTGATGTGTTTTCTGCTTATTTGCATGCAGTATTATTCTCATAGCTGTCGTTTATGTGTCTGCCAGTGTGAGTAAACAGAAACTCATGGTCATCTGCTGTTTTTAATAACACTCTCCTCCAATCACCTTTTTCACCTGCTGACTTGTTACTTCCACACGGTTGAGACAACGTGATGGATGTGGCTAAAGAAAAATGTAGAAGTTTTAAACAGATGTAGAATGAAAATTAAGGCCAAATGGCTGACACAAGTGTATGTTTACGATAATTGTTGCTGAACAAAAAGTCAGAATGGCTAATGTTGATTATGTTTCTGTGTGAATGATGGTGACTGTGATTTGTTTGCAGTGCAAATGTGGACGTGCAGAAGAATGCATTGGCACTTATTAATGCCATGTTTCAGCGTGCTGATCTTGACCGACGGAAGGTCTGGCATTTTTTGTGTGGAATATATCCGCTACTGATGCATCTTGCGTATGTGTGGGAGCATTAATACAGAAAAAATTCAAGATGTAAACTGTGGCTTGGATGAACTGCATTTGCTAATAAATTTGTCATTTATTGTTAAAAGTATGCAGAATGTGTGCTTTGTTTATGACAGAAAATGGCTGACAGCCTGCAGTCGAGAAGCATTCGCAACATCATACTTCAGGTTTTGTCTTTTGTCTTGTTAAAAATTATTTTATGCTAATTTTGTTCTGCACGCAGACATTAAGATGTTGATGCTGTTGATTAAGATGTTTGAAGATTACCACGACAGAAGTGTGCCAAGTTTTATCAAGAAATATTTTTCAGCTGTCCATGTTAACTGATAAATAAAATAAACATACTGGTTGATGGTTTACCTTGCAACCCAAATAGGCACGTACCAGTAGTCACTCATTGATTTCATACCTCTGTGTGTGTGATGCATCATCCTCGTTATAAGTGTTTTTGTACTGATTCATGCTAATTTGTTGTTAGAACATTTTTGGACTTTTCTTTGAGACATGAATTAGATGACACAGGTAGTCCACGTGCAGTGTAAAATTGACAACATTTTGCATTTTATTTTTATTGTTTAGTTTTCTATAGTGTTGAGTAAATTGTATCCACAGGCAGTCTTGGAATTAAACATGATACATACCAACATTAGCATGTATTAACTCTGTTGATGCGCCAGCTCCATTATTGCTGCTATAGGACCTGTCATATATATAAGACTGTCTAAAACCCAGCGCAGCTTTTATTGTAATGTTGTACATAGGGTGTCATACACAAGGGCACAGCGAGTCCTGACATGGCACACCAGCTGTATGTTCTGCAGTGTCTGTTGTTCAGTCTTCTGCACGAAAGACGCCATACTCCAGTGGACCCCACTGACCAGGTTACCATGCGTATTTCATATTTTCTGCATTTGAACACGCAAACACGTACGCCAGTACGTTTACTGTCAGATAACTTTGTCTTAGTGGATAAGCTTGTAGTGCTTGCTCGTCCGTTTAGACTTAATCTGAAGATTAGCTGAAAATAAGAAAATTGATGGAAGTGACAGGGACACACATTGATAAAATGTGATGAAAACAACATTATTGTTCGATGGAGGAGAGTTGATCAAGAAACACCTGGAGAGAGATGTGCAGAAAGAGTGGCATGCTTCGAGTCCAGATGCAGGCAATGGTCCTAGAGAGAGAGAGAGATGGAATACTGTGCTGGTGATGACTGCTGGAAACAATTCTGTCAGTATATCAGCTGTTGTCTTCTGTCAATATCATAACTGAAGAAATTACTGTTGAAGGTCGTCTATGTTTCATTATAGTCGTTGGTTTATAAGGGTAACTGGCTGGAGGTAAGTGGATTTTTCAACCTCACGTTTTCTTTGCTGGCAGATAATTTTTCTTGAGTTATTTTGCCTTCTAGTTATAAACTGCAATGATCATGTCTGCTGCCCTGTCTTTTTCTGTCCCACGTGGCACATGAAGTTTGCATTTGAGACAGTAACTGTTGAGATACTGCTTTGTAAGTTAGTAGTCCTCACTGACGTCTAAACAAATAGAAGAGGCTCAGACTTGTTTATCAGTAAATCTAAGTCTCATTGTGTTGTCCTTTAGAGTGTTTTTCATGCCTGTGGAATAGCACAAGAGAACGCTCACTTGCCAAATGTGATATCGTATGGTTATTGTTGTGGAAACAGGCAGCACAGTCAAGTGTTCAGGACCTACGACAGATGGTGTTTGACATGGACTCTGACCTGAAGGCAGGCATTGACAAGCACAGCAGCCAAGAGCAGGATTTCAAGAAACTGGGCTTCCAGGTTTTGCTGTCTGTCTTCGTATAAGACTCAATTTTTTACTGTTCTTGTCAGGAGCATAAAATAGTGCTTAGCACATAGAAACATTTGCTATTAGAAAAAAAGTTATTGCATTTATAAACAAATAATGCTCATCTTCAGGTAATCTACCATGCTTATTACATGTTCTAATGTCGATTTCAGTTTATACTGTTATCGAAAAGACAGTACATCCTGCAGTATTGGGAACAAAGTATCATATACTGTAGGTCTGTATTGACTGGAAGCAGTTATGTTTTATGTGTACAAAGCGAGTGCAATTTATATATCTGAAAAATGGAAATTCAACAGACTTATATATATTACTTTCTTCTGACCATAGAA
>Ga0056116_1000790_pt1 | contig 11479 bp, 8 predicted proteins | sample WorMetOlspDAHAB2_FD_67352 | JGI IMG/M metagenome (GOLD analysis project Ga0056116, IMG submission 67352) | Marine gutless worms symbiont microbial communities from Max Planck institute for Marine Microbiology, Germany - Olavius sp. DAHAB.2 ...
TTTATGAACCTTGGTTTTTACTTATACAATAGGTCCAGAAAATGTTACAATTTTTCTGGTTGTTAACAGAGTGTTTCTCAGCACAAGTAGGCAGTGTCGCATTTCAGAGTTGAATTGGCGTTGCAAAAGTTGTTTTGTACAACCATCTTAGGAAAAAAGGCTGTTTTTATGTCAATACAAAACTAAAAAGAAGATGCCATTTTTACCTCAAAATTAAAATCTATGGACAACGAAAAGATTGAAAAATTTTTGCCTATGGGTTTGTGTAAAAACAGAAAAACCAGTTTATGGACAAAAATGAAGGAAAAAAACAAACAATATGCCATCTAATCAAAATAAAAATTAACTTATCAAGTTGGTGTGTCCGTATTTCAATAGAAAATTAATGTGTATTTTGTTATAATCATAATGTGAAGCAATTTAGATGCTTTCCAATACATTTTTCGTATTAATTAAAATAATAGTATAAACAATTTAATATAGGGAAAAGCAAAGTGGCCACCGTATATCCAAATCCCGCAATTACAGAAACCTTCACAATAAATCCGCAATCATCAGAACCCCTACAAAAAGAATGGGAACAATTCTGCCATTCCAATAAACGGAAAATATTTTGCAAAAGGGCACAAAAAATATGGGATTCCCGTTGTGTGATTGGCTCATTCGAAATACCCTCAGAATCACCTGTACGTGCAATTGTACAAGAAAAAATAAGCAAGATAGGAAAACACACATATATCATAATAAAAATTACGGTATGGACATTACTTCATACTATTACTTTTTTTATATTCATACCAAAATATGATGCCCAAAGCCTCGAAGAAAAAGCTCAGTGCATTACAAATGCAGATCTTGGCATTTCTAAAAGTGATCTAACGCTGTGGATCTGGCAACAAATCTCTTGTGATGGCTCACTCTACCTCTCAACAAATTCTAGAATGTTTTCCAAAAAACCAAATCTAAGTATTAAAGATTACAAAAAGTTAATGGCTATAAGTGCGCGCATAGAACCTAAAATAAAAAAAGCAACAAGCGATATAATAGATCTCAGCACTGCACTACAAGAAAAAACAGGGGAACCGATGCAAAACTGTCTTTACTTTGTCATTCGGCAGCACATGGAACATCTGCAACAACGATATCAAATCAAGTTAGATGAAAATTCTTTGAAATATTATACACACCTGGCTTTAAAAGGGATCATTGCACAAACAATCGATACATATGTAAAGCTCATAATGCCATTCGCACAAAAAGAAGACCTAAAAACAGTATCCGAAATATTCCAAAACCTTCCTACCGATATGCGCAAACCATTGTTCGAGACTTTGAAACAAAACAAAACATTCCAAAATTGTATAAATCGTTCTTTAGATCATATTACCTATACACTTAAAGCTTATGAAAACAAATCAGAAATCCTTACAAAGGAACTAAAAAAGAACTACCAAACAGCGATGAAGAAAATAGACAGAAAGGACGTATATGCAGAAAGTCGCCTTATAAACCTGCTTGCCCTTCCATCCCCCCACGGAAAAGAAGAGGAAGAAAACATTACAAAATATCAAAATACCTTACAAAACCACCCATTATTATCAAAGCAACCGTTTACAGACGCAGTACGAGAAACACACTTTCGTCATTTCAAAATAATGCAAACGTCGGAAGATGCATGTATTTATGTCTCGCACATGGGAGGGTCTTTAACAACGCAATCTAGTCTAGAGCAGTTGCGCGAAACATACGAAGCCCTTGCCAAAAAATACACGAACCAAGCACTCCCCTGGCAACAGCAAGCAGAAAAACAAATGCTCCAGGAAGCATGTAAGATGATGATAAAAGAAAGGTTTCCATCTATCGCTATTTCTATGGAATTATTACATAGAATGGCACAACACAACATACCACTTCCAAATGGCCAACCCGCACAACAAGCTATTGACGAATTAAGAACGCGCTTTTTTCCTTTAGAGCACAAATCTCAACCACAACTATACGTCGCTCTTTTTGAAAAAGATCAAAACTCATATGAAATACTCAAAAACTACATGCAAAAATATGTCTGCAAAGAACAGGAAACATAATGGACATGTATTATTAAAAAGCAACAATTCCATTATATAAAAACAATTTCTAAAAATAACGATGAACGATGATAGAAACAACTCATACACCATATCACCACGAGCAAGCGCAATATATAACACCTAAAAACCCATCTACTGAATACACTTTTAGTGTCGAAACGGAAGAGATGAAAAAACAGTGGGAAAGCTACCCTACTTCCTGCTTAAGCCTATATTTAACGCAAACGAAAGATTTGTGGCACAGACACATACTACCTACGGATAGAATTTTGAAAAAAATTGTGAACTTCATGATCTTTTTTGTAAAAATTTTTTTCCAGTCCACACTACACATCTTAACTATAGGTTATCTATTACACAAAAAAAAGAATAAACACAATAAAAATTATGACATCATTAACAAAGCAGATATAGGAGTTAGTGAACAAAATCTTAAAAAATACTTGGAATGGGGAGCAATGCAACAGGATTTGCGAAACGATTCTTTATCACAACATTATAATATGATAGCTGTACAAGAGAAAATGCGGCTCCATCTCAAAAAACTGTACAAAGCGGTAACCAAGCTATCTTTGAAGCACCCCGAACAACCCACAAAGATTCTTCTAAAAAGGATAGCGGATAATATCATTGAACGATGTCACTTAGATCCTCGAACAACAAACCTATTGGTAGACAATATAACAAAATCTTACAATGAGAAAGAATGGAAACATATTGTGAAAAAAAGAAAAACCGAAAAACAAATAGTACAAATATTGCACTCCCATGCTAACAGATCTACAGAAGAGACTCTATGCCTCTTAGAACAACAATTAAAGGATTGGGATGCAACAACTTTAGCGCCATTGAAAAAATTGATATCTAAGCAAAGCTGTTGGCAAATTGTATTAAAAAAACATATAGAGGAATGTATATTTCAATTAAATAACTATAACCCAGAAGAAGCCTACATGCAAAGGCTATTTGATCAACTGTGCCAATTTCTACACAACACAACTCTCAAAGAACCAATGCTTTATAGGTTTTTGGAAAGTGATATTCACAAAGATGATCTAGAGCAAGATCTACAAGAAGCATGCAACGCTATAGATAACCCATCTTTATTGATAAACGCACAAGATGAAGACCCAATTATAACAGGTGCATGGAAGTATTATGCTATCCTTCAAATGATAACTGAAAAGGAAAACGGGCAACTACAAGAGTTAATAACACAACTACATGATCGAAGTCTTCAATTAACACGCCAATATAATGCCGCACGCAACACAACTCACCCTTTTTCAGCACAACAATATGGAACGCTCTGTGCACAACTTATGGGAAGCGATGATGATGTACAGGCCCCAACCGTATTGCATAAAGTATTAAGCAAAATGGAGGAAAATACTATTTCCTTAGCAGATGGTACACCCGCACAACAAGCTAAAAACGCTCTACTAAAAGTGAGTTCATTATACATGTCTACTAATGAACAATTTATGTATGAATTTAAAAAAGTTATAAACAAAAAATCGATGCAGCATTGGAAAACCCGATTTCTTACTCGTGAATATAAACTTGGATCTGTAGAAATCGTGGATATTGAGAATATACATAGGAATGCAAGAGATGTATTAACAGATTCTCATAGGGAGCATTATTATGCCTTTGTTTAACTCGAGTGTTTTTTTTGATTTAATCCAGAATTTGCATTGACTTCGCATTATCATCACATACATCATATAACTTGATAAATTCGGACATATTGCGCAGTGGATCGAAAATCTTTCTGGAAAGAATAGACCTTAAATTTGCACATCCACTTCTATAGGTTGCTATAAGCCATCCAATAGCACTCTTATATCGATTCAGTACCGCACATGCTTCGGCGCTACGCAAAGCAATATTTGAGTCAGCATCAACTTGAAAACAAGGGGCAGAGAGCTGTAGCACTAAGGAATAGTCGGCCATCTCATAAGCCGCATGAAACAAACAAATCTGCGCTTCAGGGGTAAGATCTCGTTTAATAGGCTTCAATATTCTATACACCATAGCAAATTCTCCCTCCATGATCTTAAAATAGGCCAAAGATTGTGCTGCACGATTATACAGCAACCCACCTTGCACTGTACTACAAAATGTTTCCAATCTAGAAATAGCAATCTTGATCTCTTTTTTCTGGATAAGCGCCCTGATTTTCAAAAAATCTTTAATAACAGAGATTTGACAATCTTTATTGGTTATGGCCCTTTTTTTCTTCCATATAAAGCAACTTTTGAAAACGCAAACGATAAAAATTATCGGCAAAAAAGGTACCATTATGTAGGAATAGATCGTAGCAGCGACAGTCAAGACTATATTCATAACGATAATACATTTTACACCCTTTGATCTAAAAATGAATTTTGCAAGTATAAGAAGAATGTACCCTCCATTCATAGGGATAATAGGAATGAAGTTAACCGAAACCCATCGTCGTAATAGGTCTACAACATCATACACTGTGTTAAACCAACCCATGTTAAAATATCTGGAACAAAAGAAGAAGTAAAAAATGTTAAGAAAAGTATAGCTAAAAACAGGAGCGCTTAATTTTATCAAAAGCTCTTTCCATACCTGCGCGCTATCTTCATCATACAAAGTTTCTCCTCCCCAAGGGTATAGCACAATTCGAGCCTTGTACCCAAAGCAACGTGCTACGAATGCAGATCCAAATTCATAAGCAACCAAGACAAGTATACCCCCCAAAAAAACACAGAAATAACCATAAAGTGTGCAATCAAAGGCTTTATATCGAACAATTATAAGAACGTAGTGTACTATGAAAGGAGCAGTCATCCAAAAAAGGGGAGTGATATGAACGGGAATTCTAAATAGGTTTGCAAAATTTTTTAAACTTTTCATGCCACTTCCATTAAATTAATCTTTAACAGCAAACACATTATAGTAGGTAACTCATAATTTATGACACATTTATTTACCACTTTAATATGTGCGTTCAGAAAGATCTTCACATACGCAGGTAAAAGTTTGCGTTAAATCATAAAACAATTATCTTCAATACTTAATACATAGATTCCTAGATATCCCCAAATTTATATAATGTGGTAAGATGAAATGAACCAAAAAGCTCGAGGCAGCATGTTTACCCTATTTAAATCAGGATTGAATAAAATCCAAAAGGCCCTATCAAAAACCCGCTTCGTTTTAGGCGATAAAATTCGGACTATCTTTAGCAAACCCCTTGACGAAGAAACCTTAGATGAATTAGAGCAAACACTTTTTGAAGCAAATCTCGGCTCAACTCTTACATGTGAATTTATCGAATATATTCGCTCTTATGCACGCAAAACACATGGTGAAAAAAATTTTGTCCAAGCTATCAAACATCATGCTACAGAGATTTTGCAAAAAACCCCCCATACCCAAAGTAAAAAAGTTACCACTATTCCCAAGGTTATCTTAATCGTAGGAGTTAATGGTAGTGGAAAAACCACTTCCGCAGCAAAACTTGCAAACATTTATAAAAATGCAGGAAAGAATGTGCTGCTAGCAGCTGGCGACACCTTTCGTGCTGCCGCTATTGAACAGCTACAAACATGGTCAAAACGCCTCCATATCGACTGTATCAAGGGCAAACGAGGAGGAGACTCCTCTGCCACCATTTTCGATGCCCTAAATGCAGCTATAGCACGACACCACGACATAGTTATTGCAGACACTGCTGGTCGTCTACAATCTAAAACCGACCTCATGCAAGAACTTTCAAAAATCACACGTGTAATAAAAAAAGTGATTCCAGAAGCTCCCCATGAAATCTATCTTGTACTCGACGCAACTACAGGACAAAATGCCATCGACCAAGCAAAAACTTTTCATACATTTACTCCTCTAACAGGGCTTATCGTAACCAAACTAGATGGCTCAACCAAGGGAGGCATTATTCTCCCAATTTATCACCTATTAGCCATTCCCGTACATTATATCGGCATCGGAGAAGAGATCGACGATCTCATTCCTTTTGACCCTAAAAGCTATATCGATGTTTTATTCACATAAAAGAGTAAAAGCTCAAAATGCATGGAAGTCTTTATCAAACACTTATAGATGACACCCTCACCTATATAAAGAAATTATTACATCACCCCTCCCCACCTCTTATATTCTCACAGGAACTACCAAAAAATTCTCCCCTACCCATCAAAAAAGAACAATCACAAAAGATTGCACCCCCCCCCACGACTGCAGATCGCTTCACGAATACAAAACAAAAAGAAGATCCCTTTATCACATTAACCCCTCCCACTACCCCTATTCTCAAACCGACAAATACGATAAAAAACCTCCTCCTACAAATAGATCCAAAACTTCCTCTACATGACATGCCGCCCAATGACCTTCGCGCTAGACAGATCAAAGATACCTGGAAAAGAGATTTCCCCGCTATCCCCATCCTTTTTCAAGAAAAATCTTTTCTTCCCTTCATAATGCATATAGCCCAAGCGATCAAAATCACCTTTGCAACATCATGTTGCCCAATACACATAAAAAAAGGAAAAGATTGGAACCTTTTTTTGCAATCTTCCAACATAAAAACCATCCTTGCCCCCCAATCCCTGCTTTTCTCTACACAAGAACTTCTTCCTTTTTATAAAGAAACCCCAAGCAAAAAGGTATATTATCTAGGGAACATTCCCCTTTTACTCCTACATGATTTCTCTCTCTATTATAAAAACCCACATCTTAAGCGTGAACTATGGAATGTCATCATCCGCCATTTGCAACCGTTGTTTTAGACAAGGGCATAGACAAACCTCTCGATTATAGAGCACCTATGCCTGTAAAAGTAGGCATGCGCGTTCTTGTCCCCATAAGACAATCCCTTCGCAATGGTACCGTCATTGCTTTAAAGGAAAATTCTCCCATAATAAATGTGCAGCCAATACGGGAAATTCTAGCTGAAGAAAGTTTCATCGCACCCGATCTACTTCAATTAGCTGAGTGGATAGCCCGTTACTATTGCACTCCCCTAAGTAAAGTTTTAAAAATGTTCCTTCCTTCTGCTGTGAGAAATAAAAAAAAGGGAAAAGAGCAACTTTTCGTAAGCTGCCATCTTTCTGTTCAAAAAATTGCCAACATTTGCTCTGGACTAAGACACAAACACCCTGCACAAGCACGCATCCTCTCTGTATTGATTAAACAACCCCGAGGAATGTTTTTAAGCGAACTACTAGAGCTTGCCAAAACCTCGCAAAGCCCTATCACCACACTTGCAAAACAAAAAATCATAGATATCAAAAAACTCCAAACCTATCGCTCTCCTCTAGAAAACTTTGAATTTTTCCCCACTAAACCTAAAGTGCTAAGCGAAGAACAAAAAAGGGTGCTTTCCCGCATACAATTTCACACCTTTCAAACTCACCTCATCTATGGAATAACGGGAAGTGGGAAGACGGAAATTTATCTTCAAGCCATGCAGATTGCACGGACAAAAAAACTTGGTGTGATTGTACTTGTCCCTGAAATTGCCCTTACCACACAAACAATTGAAAGAATTCAATCTCGTTTCAACGAAAAGCTGGGAGTGTTACACCACCGTTTAAGTGATGGTGAACGATTCGATATGTGGCACAATATTCGAAAAGGGGAGATCTCTATCGTTATCGGTGCGCGTTCCGCGATCTTTTGCCCCGTACAAAACCTCGGACTCATCATCGTCGATGAGGAACAAGAGGCTTCCTATAAACAAAGTGAAAAACAGCCCTGCTACCATGCAAGAGACATTGCGATCATGCGAGGCAAAATTGCAAACGCGACCGTTATCCTAGGAAGTGCAACGCCATCTCTAGAAAGTTATAAAAATGCACAATCGGGAAAATACCTTTTAAGTACATTAACAAAGCGCGCACAAAATGCACATCCTCCACATGTTACAATCGTAGATATGAAAAAAGAATATCTCAAATCTACAGGATTCACACTCTTTTCCGACGCTCTTATCCAAGGAATCAAAAAACGCATCTCTTTAGGAGAACAAACCATCCTCTTTCTCAACCGTCGTGGATACCATACCGCTCAGATATGTAACCAATGTGGAGAAAGTATTAAGTGCTCACACTGTTCTATCAGTCTCACCTTTCATAAGAAGCACAACCACCTTATTTGTCATCTATGTTCATCTATCGTCACGCCACCACCAAATATATGCCCCTATTGCAAAAAAAGCACAACACTACTTTACAAAGGAGTCGGAACAGAACAGGTGGAACGCACCCTACATGCCCTTTTCTCCTCCATTCGAACTTTACGTATGGATGGCGACACGACCCGCCATAAGGGAAGTCACGACCTTCTCTTTAAACAATTTCGCTCTGGAAAGGCCGATGTGCTCATAGGAACACAAATGATCGCTAAAGGCTTGCATTTTCCTGCTGTCACACTCGTCGGAATCCTCAATGCCGACAGCGCTCTCAATCTTCCCGATTTTCGAGCTTCTGAACAACTCTTTCAATTGTTAACACAGGTCTCTGGACGCTCAGGTCGCGGTGATTTAAAAGGAGAGGTGGTGATCCAAACCTGCTTAAAAGAACACACACTTTTTCACTATGCATCAAAAGAAAACTACCCTGCTTTTTTCCATGAAGAGATCAAAACTCGTAAACTTTTTCACTTCCCTCCCTTTACACGTCTGGCCAAATTGACATTTATTGGGGAGGATGAAAAACGCACATTTATGATCGCACAAAGCTTTCACCGAACCCTTTTAAAACTTCTTCCCAATATCTTTCAACCCTATCCTCCTATTCCCTCAGGTTATGCCAAAATCAAAAATCACTTTCGTTTCAAACTCCTCATTAAAGGAGAAAATCCCCTATTACTCTCCCATCTTATCAAAAAAATTCTCAACACCTTCGTTCTACCTCAACACATTCGCCTTTTAATCGATATCGATCCCCTATCCACCTTTCTATGAGACCTCCAAACCCTTTCACAAATTGATCCTGGACAAAAAAGCTTGTTCTACCCAAAATAAAATCCTAAAAAGAATATAAGGTTTTGCACATGCGTTACGTGAAATTATGTATCATTTTGCTCTCTGTTTCTTTATTAGCAAACAACACAGATAGTAATGATAATGATGCACCAATAAATATAGAGTCTGTAACCAAGAAAAAAGATCATAAAGAACCTACTCCTCCTATACCTGAAGAAAACCCAATAGTTGATATACAAAAAACGACGGATTCCTATGAAACTACCTTTGTCAAAATGATACTCGTTCTCATCGGCTTATTGATTTTGGTTATCTTAACAATTTGGATGTTTAAAAAATTTTCCCGAGGACGCCTTCGTACCCTTAATTATCATAAGTCGATCAAAATCTTAGAAAAACGACCTTTAAGTCCTAAATCTATGCTCTATTTAATAGAGATAAGAGGAAAACGAGTTCTTATCTCTGAATCCCAGTGTGAAATGCGCAATATCACTACTTTGGAAGATAAAAGCATAGAAAAAGATTTATGATTGCCCCTAAACGTACACTCAATATTTTTTTGTTGGCTATGATTAATGTAGCTGCAATTTGTAGCATTAAAAATTGGCCACTTACCGCAGAACTTGGATTTTCCTCCCTTTTCTATTTTATTCTAACAAGCCTTTTATTTTTCATTCCAGTATCCCTTGTTTCAGCAGAACTTGCTACAGGATGGCCACAACATGGAGGAATCTATGCTTGGGTAAAGCAAGCTTTCGGCCATAAGATAGGATTTTTAGCCGTTTGGTTGTTATGGATTGAAAATGTAGTATGGTACCCCACTACCATTTCTTTTATTGCTGGAACTCTAGCATTTATCGTTAATCCTCATCTTGTTCAAAACACCCTGTACATGTTTTGTATAATTTTAGGAATCTTTTGGGGCACAACCTTCATCAATTTGCTTGGAATGAAAATGTCTGGATGGATTAGCTCTTTAGGGGTGATTTTAGGAACGATTATTCCCGGGATCATCATCATTACCTTAGGCATAGTATGGATCTGTTCTGGTAACCCTTCCAATATTACCTTTAGCTGGAACACCTTTGTTCCCAGCCTATCTCCTACACAGCTCGCCCTTCTTGCAGGAGTATTACTAGGATTTGCCGGCATGGAAATGTCTGCAGTACATGCCCATGATGTAAAAAACCCTCAAAAAAACTTCCCACGAGCTATCTTTCTTTCTGCAACGATCATCATCGTTCTCTCTATTTTGGGAACATTAGCAGTTGCTATTGTAATTCCGCGACATGAGATCAACCTTGTCTCTAGCGGAATGGAAACAATAGCTTTTTTCTTGCGCTCCTATGGTTTTCACTATCTCACTCCTTTCATCGCCATCGTAATGGTGATTGGGGCGTTAGGCGCGGTAAGCACATGGATAGTGGGACCAAGCAAAGGACTCTTAGCAGCAGCTCAAGATGGAGATCTCCCTCCTATATGTCATAAAAAAAATAAACACAATGTTCCCGTAGGGATCCTCTTTATTCAAGGGATTCTCGTATCGATATTGTCCACTGTTTTTTTGCTGATCCCTGATGTAAATAGTTCATTTTGGATGTTAACCGTGCTCACATCACAACTTTACCTGATAATGTATATTTTGATGTTTATTGCAGGAATCGTTCTCAGATATACACAGCCCGATGTCCTCCGTTCTTATAAAATCCCATATGGTAACATCGGAATGTGGCTAGTCGCTGGAGCGGGAATAGTTAGCTCTCTATTTGCTCTCATAATCGGCTTTGTTCCCTCAAGCCAATTAGAAACAAAACACTACCTTTTCTATGAGCTCTTTCTACTGCTTGGAATATTGATATTTTGCCTTGCCCCATTTATTATCCTGAAATGTAAAACATCTCAATGGAATGAACCCTCATAAGATGTTCAGCAATCAAGGTGGTCATCGGGAATTATTATGCTGGATCACCTGTAAGCGTAAATGGCGGAATCGATCCTATGTCAACGTCATCTTGAAACCAAAATCGTCGACCGACCTCTCATAACGCCTCTTTAAAAGCCTGTCACTCCTACTGTATCCGTCATGAATTATCCCATAATCAGACATTGCACACCACAAAGACATCAAATTCGTTATAACGCGAATTCTGGATTAAATCAAAAAAACACTTGAAAAATTTTAGGAAAGGCCCTTTCAAGTCTGAAGTGCGACAAATAGATAAAATTTGAAACTGGCCAAAGATGGCTGAAACCTCTACGATAAAAAATCAAACTAATAGGAGGAAACATTCCCAAAGGCTACCATCATCTGACCAGAGATCAAAGATGCCAATTATACCTACTAAAAGCAAGAAAAGATTCTATGACTATCATTGCCAAGGAGCTTAAAGTGCATCGATCTACTCTGTAT
>Ga0056116_1000792_pt1 | contig 11437 bp, 5 predicted proteins | sample WorMetOlspDAHAB2_FD_67352 | JGI IMG/M metagenome (GOLD analysis project Ga0056116, IMG submission 67352) | Marine gutless worms symbiont microbial communities from Max Planck institute for Marine Microbiology, Germany - Olavius sp. DAHAB.2 ...
GAAACGCTCATATCACTTATACATTTACCTTAGGCCTATCTGACGCATATCGCAGCTTCGCGGCTCGAACATGATAATTGACATTTATATTACGTCACGCGTAGAATATTTAATACCAAGTGATAATATTATAGTGCTTGTTTTACTCTTAAATTTGACGATAAAAATATAATCGTCTACGCAACACTTTCCTAACGCCTTAAATAAACGTTGCTGTGTTGATTATGAAATTTAAAAGAGTTTAACTTGTCAGTAATTGTATTTTAAAAGCAGTAGCACGTGGCTGCACATGTACATGAATAACAAAGTATTTTTACTAGGTTTATGACAGCAGAAAATGTCATAATAGCTATTACAAACAATTCAAATAATGATCTTTTACGTACATTCACGATGTCTATTAACAGAAGTGAGAAGTGTAATGACAGCTATGTGCGGTCATTTTAAGAAAAAAAACTGAAAAGTGAAGACTATAGTTGATTCAGCAACATTTACGCTTATTTAAGACAAAATACGACGATAATAAGTGTATGTTCTGATACATTTTGACTAAATTAAACGTTTTTTTCACACAAGGTAGTGTATAGAAATTATTAAATTAGCTTAATAGAAAAATGTATTGTATATGAATCGTTGAAAACTTAGTCATATATACAAAGTAAAAAAATCACAGTTGGTCGAGATTTGACAAAGCTGTCATAAAAAGTGGAAGGAATTTTTAACAAGGTTTATCAGTCATGGCACCAACTATGTTGTATGTATGTACAGGGTGGCCCCAAAAACTGGCACATTTTTGTACGCCTTAACTTCATATGCCTAAACTTAATCGAATATTAACCGATTTTCAAACTTATTTCACAGACCGCATCAAGAGAATATTTGTAATAATACTGTCACCAAAGAAGTGTGTCGCTACACTACCTTGTGAAATGTCAGTGTTCTTAAAAGCAACAATTTAAAACAAGACGACTTCTGTAACAACACATTTTAAGAAATTGACAACAGGAAACGTGTTTATTTTCTCAGGTATTATCTAAAGTAACTGTTGCATCCTGCAGTTTTTACATCAAATGTTCAATGTGTCCGCCTTGCTGCTAGACAACGCACTCTTAAATTGTGATGTTACAGAAGCCGCCTTGTTTTCAGTTGTTGCTTTTAATACACTGACATTTCACAAGGTAAGTGTAGCGACACACTTGATATGTTGTAGTGTATTATTACAAATATTCTCCCGATTCTAAGAGTGAAATAAGTTTGAAAATCAGTCGATATTTGAGAAAGTTAAGGCGTACAAAAGGTGTGCCAGTTTTTTGGGCCACCCTGTAGTTGGTGCAACTACGTCTCAGTTCTCAACTACTGCTCTTAAAAAGTATAGTAACTACAGCAGTTAAAAGTGCCCATCGCTGATGATTATCAAGTTGACGCTGTCGCGTATTTGTGTCACGCGTAAATAAACACTGAAGCTTTTCGTCAAAATATATTAACTTAAGTACAGAACAAGATCTTACTCATAACACAAACACCGCTGCGTATAGAAATTTGAATGGCTAATATTGGCAATAATTGTGCTCAAGTGAGACTAAGAAAAGATCTAAAGAAAGTCAATGAAACAAGACGCTTGCTATCAGAGGAGCGATTATTTCTGTCATTCTGCCGTTTCCTCTTTCGCCACAATTTTGTCAACGCAGTTTAACGCACGATCACGACATTTTACTGTGCAATATCAGCGTGGACTAATTTTTGTAATGTAGACTTTCTCGAGCGACAGTCAGTGATGACGTAAAAACCACAATTGCAAAAAAAATTAAACTGCAGTCTTAATTTACATATAATGTTCCAAAACAGCACATCGAAATATCAAGTTCGTGTCAGATTACACAAAGTACACCGCACTAATGGGAAATAGATCTTTGCTTCCAAGAATTTTATCAGCCTGAAGATGTGTTCAGACCATCCTGAGATCACCACGTCACCCGGAGCTCTGACTGCACTGTTCGTATTCAGGTCCACCGGTCGGAAATGCAAGCAGTGACGGATGACAAATAGCGGGCGAGGTGAGTGCTGCCTTAAGGGCTGCTTAAACGCGATGGAATAAAGCTCCCGTGATCAACAGTTAAGCGCCAACGGCTACAGCAACACTTGCCGTCTAAACAAGCAGTTCGACTGAACACAGAAGCTGCCTGTTTGCTGGAAATCATTGGCTGAAACTCGCACGAAGACAGAAACATGGACTCGCTGAGGTGACCAACAAAATTTCCTCAGTATTATTACAGCAATGTCGGCAAAACGACGCAGAAGATGGACAGACGTCGGATGATGAGTTTGCAATTGCCCAAATTCCACTTGGCTCGTCACATCACGTCACGTCACGACATGCGTTTAGGCATAGGGAAAAGTCGTGACGTGACGAGACGTGTCGCGCTTGTCGGACAGCACGGCGCGACACGCTCATCACGACGAGCGCGACAGACACGACTCGCACGACAAGTGCTAAGGGGCGTCGCCTCAGCGTGGACTGGGGTTGACATGTCCACCCATCAGTAGTGGCGGACTGAGAGGGGTTCATCGGGTACCCATATACCCCCTCGCAGCTAGAGAATAAATTCATATTCATTCATTTTCATATACTGGGCTTATTTGGACACTTTAAAAATAAACCAACATGTCAGTAGCAGTGTGCATATTCTGGGACAGCGACATTCTTAGTGACAAATGAAACAGCGGGCGGGCAGAATGCGGACGAAGGGCTGCTTAAAAGAGATCGACTAAAGCCTCCCGTGATCAATGGTCGATCGCCAACGTCTATAAATAAGCGTTCGACTGCTCTCTATCTTTGGTACAACTTTTCCCCGACATTGCTGTGAAAATACCCGAAGAATTTTTTGTTGGTCATCTCAACGAGTGCACGTTTTCGCGTAACAGGTAGTTCAAAATGGCTTTTGTTAAGTTTAGTATTTTATACCGATCCTAACTAGTGAGACCCCCTTCCATGTCCCTGCATTACATCAGCCGGCAGCAATGTTCGCAGCTGCTGGCCGCCTGAACCAGTTTGCTGTGGCGCTGCGACAGAGACGAGCCGTTATTGTGTCCGTAGATTTCGGCGACAGTCAGCGAGTTCTGAGCGGCGGCGGCGGCGCGTGGTGGCTCGTCTCCGGCGCCGCCATTTGCAGACGACACCTTGGCACCGAACAACCGCAGCTGCAGATCGCGGGATCGCCTCTTCTTCAAGTCGTGCAGAGTGCCTGCCGTTGCGGACGGCTGCGGCGGCGGCGACGGCGCACTGACGGCATGAGTCTCAGATGACGACAAAATGACGTCTCCGTTGACAAGCGAACAGCTGTTGCTGACGCTGCTGCTGCTGGCAGCCGGTTCAGTCTGCTCGCCATTCTCCTGTTAAACGCACATCAATTTATGCCGCCATACACATTGCACTCTCATGCAGGCATGTGACACAGCCTCTATGCTAACGATCGCCATATACGCTTAATATTGAAGTTTATTCGTATAAATATGCAAAGGTAAAACATGCACGTACATGCACAATGTTTGTGCCCGTTTCGGGTTTCGTGGGCATTTTCACTCTAAGACACATATGCAGCAGACAGATAGACGAACAACAACACGTAGCAGGGCCTCTCATCGAGACGGTCCCATAATATATAGCAGCGCGACGAAGTGCATTTGCAATGTTTATTAGCGGACTCACTTAGATGATTGGGCGACGGCGCGCCTGCAGAACGACTGCGTAGGGAGCCGCGACTCGTTAAATTCTACAAGCAGACGACAAACGACCGCCATGGAAAGCCACCTCGTGCCCGGCATTCTGATTCTGCGAATGCAAAATCTGTCCGCAGCGGCCAAGACGTTATACATTATTTATTATACGATGCGCACGTCACGACTCTCTCGTGTTTATGTTTGTTAAGTCTTACGACGCGTCGTTTCGTGCTTCGCGTTAGCTTTTCGACAGAACGCTCGGTATTCGGGGGCTCGTTCAAACCGCGCCAGCGAACGGCGACCACCGGCTATTAATCAGTCGGAATAATCAGTTAAGAGGACAGGTGCGACATTTGGCGGATGAATAATTTACCTGGACGGCGATGTGTGGCGTTGAAGAGACGGTGATGGCGCTCAGTAGTTGGCTGTCATCGTCATCGTCATCGTCGTCGTCGTCGTCTTCTGGCTGAGTGATGGACTGACGCAACCGTAGCGCCTCGTCGCGAGCGTCTTTAACTGAGATGGAACTTCGACGCTCGTGCACACTCGACCGCCTCATACACAAACTGTACACGGCACCAAAACTACACCGTGAGTGAAAAAACACGACACACTATTCGCGTCGATAACTTCGCGAAATATTAATCGATTTTCTGAATTCTTTCACTGCTAGACTTAGAACAAAATTTTCTACTCAGAGTGAATAGCCGAACAGCCCAGACCTTAATCCGGTCGACTACAAGGTCTGGGGTATTATGCAGCACAGAGTTTATCAGACAAAGGTAAAAGATATGGACGATTTGAAGCGCCGTTTGATTGAAGTATGGATGTTTACAGCAGAGCCTTGTCGACGACGCCATCAAACAGCGGCGTATCTGTGTTCGAACCAGAGGTGGACATTCTGAACACTTCGAACATTCGTTCCGACTCTTACATCAGTCAGACTTTGCAAACTTTAATTCACTCCACTGACATTACTCTTTTAACAGCACGTTTGCTCCTGAAATTTGTCAATAACTGCGAACTGCGACATTACGGCTTAACAGGGCAGTGCAGCAAGAAAGATTGGCTTATTCTACAAACCAAAAATTGTACACTATGCAAACGACTGAATGTTCAAACAGTTCGATTTTAAGCTTTCCTTAACAGCCGACGCAGAGTTGTTTGGTCTCTCAGAAGTCGGAATCTGGGTACAAAACTCACTTCCGCGGGGTTCGTTTTGTCTGAAAAACAGTAAATGTTAAGTAAACAGAGAATGAAGCTTGTGGTGTCAGCAGATTTTAGTCGTCGACGTCGAGCAAAGAACGGCTACTTTTTCCAATAATTATTATAATAATTCTGCATGCCTTTTTATGAACATAAGAAGGGAAAATATAACCAAAACACCATAGACTGTTAGTCGATAGTCAAAGTGATAGCCCGAATTGGTTAATTTGATCGAACATTCATTCCTGCAACTTACAGATAAACGCCCCATCATAGTACTCAAAGCGGTTTAAAACGAAGAAGCTTTATGCATGAACTGCGAGCGCATCTGCTTTTGGCGCTGAAAACGCAGATCTCTTCTCGAAAAGCTGCCATTGCCCACATACAATGGCCGGCTTACCGAACGATCGCCGTTTTGAGTAAGCAACCTGCTAGTGATAATGCAGTTGGTGCAATGGCATCCACTCGATTATAGGCTAATGTTATCTGAGACGACTAACTGTTCGTTTGTCAGTTTTAAATTGTTATTGTCGCCTACAACATCGATTGCTATTATTATTTCTCGGTCCGACAACAATAACAGTTCGTAACAAAATACTAAAAATGAGCGAGTCCATTATCACTGTTAACTACAACTTAATGTTAACAACGCCAGCTAAGAAGATTTAATGATAACGTACTGCGCGACTTGAACTCCACTTCCTCTGAAACACATAACAACGTAGTTCAGTTCCGAGATTCACAAGTCGCATTCTCACAGTCACTACAGTAAAATGTTATCTCAAGTCTTTTATTTATTCGAGTTATCGCCACGTATATGTTATATCGGCATGAAAATATCAGCATCTAACTGGGTTTTAAAACCAGCAAGCGCAACCTTCCTCCACCTATAGACCTATACTGCATATAAGACCATTATTCGTTAACACGTTGATAAGTTGCTTATCTGAGAAAAGTTGCACAGTTTGTGTAGACAGTGAATAAGTAATGAAACTTTCCTCTGATTTAACAATAAACGGAGAACATTGGTGGCAGGGTTTTCCGTGACACTTCCACCAGCATTTTATGTAACCAAACGCGCATTTGTAGCAAGCGGTCCCATCCCACCGGATGCCCGCATCGACAGTACGGTCGCCGGACAGCAAAACGTGACTACATATCGTCTATAGAATATAAGTGAACTGACGGTTTCGTGGGATAGATATTGAGAGTTGTATCAGACTTCGGCACAGCAAGAACCAACTGAGCGTCACGAGACTACAAAATGTGCGAGTGTGGCAAGTCGACCTTCTTGCGGCACTGCTGCGTCGAGATGACGTGACATCCAGTCGCAGTCGATTTGATCGTTTTGTCTTCATTTCGCTCATCAGTTCCAATATTCGCTGCTTCATCTCCATATCCTCGCACAAGTCTACAACGCCGCCACTGCCATCATTATCAGATTCATTTAAGAGTCATTTAAGAGTCTTCTTCCGCCTCCGAAATGACCTATATTGTGTCGAGTGGGGCGTTAAACTCTACTCACTCACTCACTTAAGAGTCTTCAACTCGTTTCCTCCTAAAATTAGACTGTCCCATTCAATAGACATATTCAAGCGCCACCTAAAGACTCATCTGTTTACGACGCCTTAGTCTGTCTGCTGCCAAGCGCCTCTGTATCCAATGACATTATAGGCGCAATATAGATGCTGTTCTATCTTATCTTATATGAATCACTTATATTCAACCTTATACACAAGCAGTGCTGTGGTGATCGATGATTTATGCAGGTATACGAGCTTCACTCGACTGCGGGTCGTATTTTTAGCTGCTGTGCCATAAACTTCATTAAATGCAGACGCCGAACATTCTATCGGATCGAACTCGCATCTGTCTGCACGCGACCAGGTTCACACGATTTGATGGTCTGGCGTGTGTTTCTATTTTTGCGTTACAAACTCAGACAAGGCATCGTGCGACGTTTGTTATTCGTCACAAAGATAAAAGTCAACTTCAGCAATGACCGCCAACTGAAGCACTACGGTCGCTCGACCTTGTGGTGTCATGGTTTGCTGTTTGTTGCTGGAAATCGCTTGACTGTATGGTGTCTATTTCTCTGACGCCGCTTCAGTCTCCTTTGTTATTTATTATTGTTCAGAATGCCACCTCTGGTTCGACCATAGAAAATTTAATACCAACGGATAATATTTATTTATTGTCAGTAGCAGGCTTAAAGCCCACGACACCACGACAAGCGATACAGCACAACACAGATAAAACATACACACATTACCTACGACTATGACTGTTTAAAGCAGAATATTACGTCACCTTTGAAAAAGAGATGACTGATGAAAATATCACAGGATAAGGCAGGGGCTTGAATCAGCATATATTATCACTGTTACAAAGAGAGCACCAAAAGGAGAACACTACACTATATGATAGACCATGACCATATTTCGTGTGCAAGAAATTTTAGCAATTGTCAATTGTCGTTGACTCAAAGACACGCTCTGATCTGCAATGCGTCTGCACTTCAGCATGCGAATGTTCTGCGAGAACGGCTAATTTTAGCGATATTCAATCGTACGAAGCATCGGTCGGCTATGCATTAAATTTGGTGAACGTTCGGTAGCATGCCTGCAGGCGTCGGCGACGATAAAGCTTAAGATCGTAAACCGACGGCAAAATAGAATATGATCGCTGGGTTCTATAAAGCGGGCGATCGCACAATAACACGTATAAATGACCGCATCAATGTTTCATGTGGTCTCCTGTGGCAGATCAGCAGTACAACAGCATAAATCACCGTGGTAAAGTGGTCAGCGGGATGTCAGCTATGGCTGCGTGGCGTCTTCTTAACCGACAGTCCATCTATCAACTGACGTAATGCCACCGGCTGACTGTCTTACGTGACCTGGTCGCGTTGCATAATCTCAGCCATACACTGTGCACGGGACGGAGAAAAATTGGAAGATTTAGCGGAGACCTCGAGGCGGGAGTGCATCAGCGCCAAGCCGCTTTGCAACGTTTTGAGCTGATGGCGGTCAAAGCCGACGAGGCTGCGCACCGATTATCGCAATGAAACATGGCTACTCGGCTCGGCGTTTTGACTGCATGGGCAGTAAAACAATACAATTCGAATGCAACCGGGATACTCAATACTCAACGACCACCCATAGGTGGTACACAAGAGGAAAAAAGTTCAAAAGCTTATTTGAATCCTCGATTCCTAAAATGACAGTCGAGTTTCTTTTTAAATGTATCCACTGAAGGACAATAAACAACAAAAGACAACGATGAGAAGCAGTTGTCAGTAAAATGCGCACCGAGTGCCGTTTCGCCGTTGCGAGTTTTCGCTTCAATGTCGGCGCCGCGTTCCAACAGCGTCTCAACGACGGCGTACTGCAGCACGTATCGGCAACAGGAAATTACACCCTACGTATATACGACGACTCAGCCGTGCTATGGGCGCCGATTCTTGATTGGCAGTTCCGCCAAGGATTTACCGCAGAATAATATGATATTTTCTTCGACCACAGTCTACTTCTTATTCACGATCGTATACTCAAATGATATTACTGAAAACGCATAGACACACATCACATGTTGTAGGTCGATTCTAAAAAGCCGAGAATACACGAGAAACTCTGTACCTATACGTACTTTCATTATTATCTGTCTTTTTACTTTTACACTAAGAGGTCGACCTCTTAAACATGTAAACATCGCACGCACTAATGGCATTTCGTTGAACAACTGAATTACAAGACGGACAGACAAAAAGCAGGATTGGATTATGTAATGTCGTGTTCGGTTGGAAGCTGTAAGTGAATGTTTACTGCAGCTGCGTATATACGAAGACCTAGTAACAAGGGCAATATGTGCACACAGTGAGCTATCGACGCTACGGCGCGATGTCTGCTGTGTCTTTTGTGACAGGCTGCGCGTATATCAATAAGCGAGAATGGATTATTGATGAAGCGGGAAGATCGAGTCAGACCTGAGCCCAGCAGGAGGCGCAGTGCAGAGGTCTCCAGTCATCGTTGTCGACAGCGTCGACAGCAACATTCTGAGCGAGCAAAAACTCGACAACTCGCGAGTATCCATTGCACGCCGCAACGTGCAACTATCACGCACATCGAAACACACCATATACACGGTGGCCTCAACAAGTAGCTAACCATTATCAAGAATCGTCGTTAAATCGTTTTAAAACCGCCAGTTAGGCTATATATTTTCGTCCATTTTGACTATAAAAGAGCACAAACATATAATAAGTCTGTGTTAAATATTCTATGTGTGACCTAATTTGTGAGTCATCACTTGTTGTATTTGAAACTGTGATACGAGTAAAATCAATGTATAATATGATAAAATCATGACTGACAACCAGAAAAAGAGAAAATGTGGAAATCAAAGAAATTTTTACATAAATATCCACCTAAAAGATCGTTTGGAAATGGAATTCACAGCTTGCTAAGGCGATCTGATGGCAGAGGGAGCGCTGACATCATTTACCTAATGTGATGCATATCGCTAGTTTGCGGGCCAGGCAAGGTTATTGACGTCAAAAAGTAGGTCACGCACAGAAAATGTAATACTAACGGATAATATTTCAGTGTTTGATTGATACTTTAATTTGACGAATAAATCTCTTTTTTTTGCCGGATTTAATACGTTTTAATACGATGTTATGATCATTTGGCAGTGGCTTGCTTTTTCAGGCCACCCTCTACACGACACACACACGCATTCACGCCATGAAGACGCTGTGTCCCTCAAAGCACGTGGGAATTATTGTTGTGAGTGTGGAATATTAGTCCCATAACAGTTCTCTGTCGGTGTCGCTAATACGCAACGTGTCCAAAATGTCGCGTGAACAAGCAGAAACAACAAGCGCGCCTAACGAAAATCTCGATAATATTCCAAAAACCATTAACTGATTACATAATTACACAAAAGTTGATGCCTAACATGCAGCATCGCGCTTTTTGTGAGAAGTTATAGTGACTGTTCGTTACGCAGCCGCACAAGAGCGAAGAGTGAGAGACTGTTTTCATCTCATGTAGCATCCAAAGGCTGGATTAGTGTACAGATAAAAAGTGTCGTGCATAACCAAGAACTAAAAACATAATCTAAGCCTAGAGATTATGAGTTAAGGAATATGGAATGAGGAAATTTTGAAATTTAACAGTTCTAGATTTTAAAGTTTCAAAGTGTCTTGGATGACACAGTCTGTCCGTGACAGAGGGGTCGTGCTTGTCCGCTAGCAGATAGTGAAGACATGACGACTCCGGCAGGACACTGCGCTGGAAGACGCGCTCGGTCAGCTGGTCTCGTCGTGACTCCAGCGTGTCGAGTTCGGCTCTGATAAGTGACATCGTGTAGTCGCTGTTCTTGAAAGATAATGCGCGTTTCATCTACTTATGCACACGGCTTATTTTCTACAAACAAACGTAGGCGGTTCTTGTTTATGAAGCACGGTGTGTTAGATACAATGGAGCTGTATTATATATTCCAGGGCCTCGTGTAATCGCAAAAGCAGTGAGAGGAATGCGACGCCCCCCCCCACACACACACAAACCGGTGTTTCGCCGTTATGTCCGCGATGCTGTAGGTCGCCACCGACGTTGACGACGTTCTGCATGTCAGACAACATGATGTTTTCCGGCGCCAGTCTTGTGTCGTCAATCAACTGCTGTGTCACGCCTACAGAAGCCGCGGCCACAACTCATGTCTGACACCGCTGACAATCACTGTTAAGCCAACTTATTATTGAGTATTAACATCGACATACAACCGCCAAACTGGCCTCTGCTTGCTGGAGTTCGATATTTCGCACAGCGACAGGCACATGGACGGGAGGTCAACCTACTCCCACCTCGAACTTACTATACATGACTAGGCCTACTTACTATACGCCAAGTAATATATTGGTTATAAATACAGCGATCCGCGACATCTATTGTTGATGTTGTCAGTAGAAAAATATTCACACGAAATCCACAGCAACAGTATATTGTTGTCGAAAACAGTTTGTATTCGACATGCAACGCAATGTTCTGCTTATACTGACCACTGTTGCCAATTACATTCGGCAGCGCCGAAATTCCACAGTTAACTATCAACAACGCATGTAAAGGAACGCGTGCATAACTGCAGGGGCGGGTCCAGGAATTTGCGAAAGGGGGGTCGGTCCCTCCAGTTCCCTTCCTCTCCCCTTCTTCTTTGCCTTTCCCCTCTCCCTTCCCTCCCCTCCCCTTAGAAGTAGGGCCCCTTAAACCAGCTAGAGGGTCCGGGGAGCGCTGTAAGCTCCCCCGGCGGGGTCCGGAGCGAAGCCACGGCCAAAAACGAATTTGGTGCACTCTAAAGATGCCAGAAAGCCACTGGTGGCAATCATTTTGAGTATTCTGAGTACCATGTTTTACAGCAGAACGATCCAAATTTAGCATTAGCTAACATGATCATGAGTGACGGCGTCATGCAGTCCGTCGCCCAAAGGAGGGCCGGAGCCGGCTCGGTCCCCCCC
>Ga0056116_1000793_pt1 | contig 11424 bp, 8 predicted proteins | sample WorMetOlspDAHAB2_FD_67352 | JGI IMG/M metagenome (GOLD analysis project Ga0056116, IMG submission 67352) | Marine gutless worms symbiont microbial communities from Max Planck institute for Marine Microbiology, Germany - Olavius sp. DAHAB.2 ...
CAATTAGATTAACCCTACCGTGCTAAAAGCCTAATACTACAAATTACAACAGACACAGCTGAAACATTGAAATTATGACTGTAATTTAACGAAGCGAAACAAACACGCCATACCGCTGTTCAACAGTTGAATCTGAGACAATCAGCCAACAAGCAGTCACCGAAAACGATTAAACAGCGTTTCAACTAGCCAAATTTATCAGTAAAAACTGCCAACACAGTTGACGCAAGTTATCGAAATTTCTCGTCTATCTCTCTTTTTCACTCTCTGCTGCTGCGCGCGTCCTTATATGCGTTTCGGCGTCCCGCGCGGAGGGGGGGGTACGAAAATTCTCTTTTTTTTAATTGTCGCAAAAATAACTAAAATTCCTATCCCACGCCATGTATGCATATTTATGCATATGTATGCATATTTATGCATATCTGCCTATTTTATGTCTTTATTTTTGGGTCAGCTGTATAGGCAGATGAGTGAGTGAGTGAGTAGTTAAACTCTACTCACTCACTCACTCATCTGCCTATACAGCTGACCCAAAAATAAAGACATAAAAGTTAAATTAATAACTTTATGCATAAAATGTGCATTTACATGCAACCAGTAAATTAAATGCTCACAATCGAGAATACAGGCCTAGAATGTACCAGATTAATTATAAGAGGAGCTAAACATTAAAATACGAAGGCCTAAAATGTTCGCGACAAATATTTATACATAGGAGAAATATTTTCTTAACATTTCGCACATAACCGATGCATACAATTCGCACAACATTCGGAACAATGCGAGGGACGGGGAATGGAAGAAAAATGATCTTTCGAGTGACCGCTAAACTAAGTTGAACTGACACAAGCTGCTTTAAGTGACCTTTAGATAAAAATATGAACAAGTGTAACTAATTCAAAGGTTCTCTCCCAACTACTAAGCACTTGTTGAATGACCTTGAATGCATGTTACTATTAATGAATTAATTACAACTATTTATAGAACTCCCTCTTTTTCATTTGATTGTTGTAGCTCAACAAAATAACTGACCTATACTTTATTCGTACTGTAGTTCATTTTTTGTACATGATGTTCACGGAGAATTTGGATTAATAAATGTATATTTGTTCGAGATGTTGCTCTAATATCGTCTGGAAAAGTCGGGGATTTTTTTCTGGAGAGTGGTAACCCAGGTCGTTTGCTGAGATGAGTTTTATGTTTTGCAGGGGTTTCACGATATTGTCGTTACGTTTCTACTGGTCGTCGGCGAAGAGCTGACATTCGCTATCATGAACAAACTGTGCCAGAACCATCTCCGGTCTGACGGCATTGTTATGTAGATTTGTCGTGTAAATTGTTACAACCTATTACGTTAGTTTATTTATTTATTATTGCTGTTTTGAGGAAGAATATAAAGAACTCCTCTGTACAGAATTGACCACTGCACACTATTTTAACTTATTTGAAGTAATGGTAATTTTGCTGGTAAGCTGTTTGTGTTCACTTATGTGTATGTATGGCATTTTGCTTCTTCTGGCTACATGGCACTATACACTTCTTTTTTTGTCATTATTATTTGTAGTAGTAATAAAAGTAGTATTATTGTGGTTGTTCTTGCTTAGGGTTGACCCAATTAAGTTAGCATACAGCCCATGTCAGCCAGGTGGCCGGCTCAAATTAACAGCCAGCACCTTTAACCGACTTCGGCCATATGCCAGCAGTCCAGTCTTAGGGTCCACTGCTACGTGGAACTCAATGTTTCTTCCCCAGTGGTGGCCGAAACCACTTCTGGTACTCATTGCACCTACCCATGGAGGGATGGCCAGGCTGAGTGGGACTAAGGATAAATACCAGAGATGAACACCAATCCCAGTACTAACCGGGCTCAATGTATGGCTTTGTTGATGTGACCAATGCCAACCAGCCTCCGTCATGATTATGTGTTAACATGTACCTTTTTAAACACGTATTTGGTGACTTGTGTGACAGAGACTTCATGGAAGTCACCATGGAAAAGACCAACTACATTCTGCACTATTTGTTACCATTGATCGGAAAAGCTAACCCAGCACTACGCAGCTTCCTTGAACAGTTCGGTTCACATGTCGTGATAAATATTATGCTGACTGCTGATAGAACAACTGACTACTTTTACAATAATGTTGATATATTGTGGTTCAAGAGCTTTGAATTGACCTTGAATTGTTGAAGCAAAAGGACTTGAACTGTGTTGGACAATAGGTATAGGAACCCTGTGTTAAACACCGACTGAAAATGTACCCAATTATAGTGGTAAATGCTAGTGTTAATTTTTTGATCGAGTTACTACACAAGAAAAAAAGTGATGCATAAAACATGGAAAATCTGAAACAGTAAAAAATGGATACAAATGAAATTGTATAAAATTGAAAAATAGACAAAATTAACATTAAAATGGAATCAGTTGTTTCAATTGTATAGCATTTCATCAGCAATAGCCTCTAATATAACGGGAATTGATTGCAGTGCAAACAGTTTTTTTGAGTGTCACAAATTCAAGTGTCACAAGTTATGATCTCGTCGGCCATGACAATAAGTTTCATCCCAACTAAATAACTTGTTATTTGACTGTGTGTGTCTGTTAAGGTCTGAGGTTGGGACGATGTTCTGTCTGAGCTGGTTGATCACGTGGTACGGACATGTGCTTTCTGAATTCAAGCACATTGTTCGTCTCTACGACTTTTTCATGGCTTGTCATCCGCTCATGCCCATCTACCTTGCTGCTGACGTAATTACCCGCCTGTTTTCCTACTTACGTATTTGTTGACATTGCTGCCTTGTTGGGCTTGGAAGCTGTGGCGAAATCCCATCTGTAGTTTATTGTTTTTTTGTGTTTGAGTTTACTGTGTTGTATTGAGTTGGCAGTTGCACAAACGGTGCAATAACATTGTCTTGTATGAATTTCTCTGGTAATGTAGGAGTTGTGACTATATTTAGTTGAATGCTCACTATTTCAAGCTGTATTAGTCGTAGGGTTATAGTTAGGATTAGATTCAGTGTCCGGTTAGTTAATGGTCATGCACATGTATCTGTGCTACTTTAGGTTGTCATTGTCACACTGCCAAAAGAATTGTGTATGCTTTTTTGTGTTCTTTTTTGTCTTCCTTTCCAACTGTTCGACTTTCTCACACTATTACAAACTCGCTGTCCCCACGTTCAAATGTTTGCATGGTACAGCACCACCATAGATCACTGACGAGTCCCTCCGGTCTTGGGACCTCGAGGCTCGAGGTCGTCTTCGCTCAGCGTCATCATCATCACTGATCGTTCATTGTACACGGTTGGTGACTGTCGGCTTGTCCAGTTGCTGCTGCTCGTGTCTGGAACGATCTGCGTCATGTCTGCACCGTCCCTTGGAGTTTTCTGGCAGTCATCTGAGGAATCACCTTTTCAGCTGTTCCTTTCCTGACTTTCTGCAGAGCCTGTGAAGTGACCTGTGTCATTGTCAGTGTGACGATTACAACCTGAAATAGCCCAAATACGTGTGCATAATAACTTACCTAGCAGACACTAGATCTAATCCTAACCCTAATTTTACTCCTTAACAGCACACAATAGTGAACATTCAATTAAATATAGTGACAGCATTTGACTAAATATAGTCCCATGTCTTACCTATCCACAGGAATTCATACGAGACATAGTTGTTGCACCGTCTGTACTACTTTAGGTTGTAATTGTCACACTGTCTTTGTCATTATCGGACACCTTTGTTGCTTTATTGTATTTCTCAACAGTATAGCTTAATTTTGCTGAAAGTGCTGTTAATTCCCACACAACCAACCAACCGACCCGCAGTTGTTATTGGCTACTGGGATATAACTGATCTTTCAGCCACCATGAGCTGAGGCCTTCAGTAGACCTCGTGTTCTGCCTGTAACCACACAGTGGCATGTATTGGCAAAAAGCTGAGTTGTATGCAGTGTGCAGTTTCTTTCTGTTCGCCAGCCACACTGCACCTCCCAGTCACAACTCTCAACAACTCACACAGGTCGGGAGTAAGTAAGTAAGTAAATGTCGATTTGTATAGCACAGTTCTGTGAAACAATTACATTTCTAATGCGCTCATGTCTCTAATGTCCGGCAAAGAGACGCGTTTTCAAATCCCGCCTAAAAAGTTTAGACTGGATGGCGGGATCACACAATGAATCAGGCAGTGAGCTCCAAACCGTCAGACCGGCGACTGTCAAATGTGCTGCGACGAAACCATGGAATATTCAGTATGCGACGGCTGTCCGGGCGGAGATGTTGGTGGCGGGAAACTTCGGAGACTGGCACACAGCAGTCGGCAAGGTACTTTGGAGCTGGGTGCCAAAGACACTGATGAGCAGCGCGAATCATGATACTACGAAACAATAGATCTCCGACATCATTAACTTTTGTGACAATGTTGCACTTGGCTGGTTAGTTTTCGGGTCGGCATTGTCGTCATAATCATTATTTTTGTAGTTTCCATGTAGCTGTTACTGGTGATGTCTGTTTTAGATTGTTCTATTTCGCGAAAAAGACGTGCTTTCCTGTATCTGTGAGATGCCATTTGTACATAGTCTACTCTCCAAAATTCCTGACGATCTTCCGTTCGAACTGCTCATCAGTCAAGCCGGTGATCTCTTCATACAGTATCCGCCGAATACATTGGAAGAGGAAGCGCGATTACAGTATAAATGGTAAATTGACCTTACTATGTGGCAGATATGTTAGAGACATCAATTTCTACCTGGTCCAAGGGGTCTGGACTGACTGCTTTTTAGGCCAATGGGGTTCACTCTGTTGGAGGAGCCCACCAAGTTTTGCTATGATGAAGAGATGGTAATATGAATTTTTATCCTATCAGCATTCGTGATTTTCGATGGTTAAAATACATAAAATGTGTTGGCGGCCGAAGCCAGGAAAGGAATGGAAATGCAAGGAGGAAAAAAGAGGGGAAGGGAATGGAAAGAAAGGAAAGAGAACAGAGAGGGAGAAGATGCCAATGGTTCCATGTTACTGATTTGTTCGTATATATGTTTTGTATCTGAACGCCTGTGGGTTTAACAGATGTTTGTCAGAGGTCGACTTTACCAAGTTTAAAAACATTTTGGCACATTCCAGTGGGTTTTTGCACTTTATCTTCTTTTTTATGTTGGCTTCTTTGTTGTTTACTGTGTCTGCTCATTGTCTTGGTTTCAAGTCGCCGAGGGCTTCGCTCTTCCTGCAGCGACTGCCTCGTCCAGCCTCTGGTTCACCGTTCCACTGTTTGCAGCCGAGCATTTTCGGTTGCTGGTCCTCGGGTGTGCAACTGCCTGCCACCAGAGGTTACGTCGACACCGTCTCTGGCGACCTTCCGTACTCGACTCGAAACATTTCTGTTTACTGACATTCGGCTGATCTGACATTTTTGTGTCTACACACTGTCTATAGTGGACCTAGCAGTGTTTTAAATACTTTGGCCACTCTAAAAATTCATGACTGATTGATTGATGTATTGCTTCTGCAGAAATAAATCACAGGCCAACAGTATTCTGGCCCTGTGTTAATGGCGATATCACAGTTTGATGGGAATGGTCAAACTTTGTCCCTCACCTTTTCACCGCTTACAATAATAAATAAATAAACGTTTTTTAGTCACAATGTCGAGCGGACGGTTGGTTATTTGTGTGTGTTAGTTTTGTGGAAGAGATTCAACGACGCCGCGACTTCAGCGCCAGCCGCCAGCGCTCCCGCTCGGCTCCAAAACTGACCAGCCGCAGCGATGCCGGCATGCTGGTGCGCGTCACAACGTGGACGCTGGTTGGAGCCGTCAGTTTCGTTGCATATGCATTACTTCGAGGTGGCGGAAGGCTCGACTGGCCGTCGTCGTCGTCGTGGTTGTGGTGGCTGTGGGCGTCGCCAACGCAGGGACTCGACACTTGAATCTCCTAATGTATGCATGTATGCAAAACGTATGCGAAATACGCCGTCTTAGACATGCGAGCTGTTGTTTGTGTGCAAGTGGTTCATTCATCTTTGTTTATTGATAACACAGTTTCCACGCCCGCCTCGAACTCAGTGTCAGACTGTCAGTGCGTTGATTTGTATAGTGCGTCGCCGGAAAACCTGCCCCATGTGGTGCCCGGGATCAAATCAAATCAAATACTACTTTATTATGCGCCCAGAAGTTGTCCAGAGAGCTGGCCAACTTTGTCTGCCGCACATAGGAATAACTAAAACAGACAAAAATAGAACTAAAACATAAAACCGATGAGCAAGAAAGTCCAGTAAATGGTCTAGAGACATGAGATCAGTCCTACAGACAGAATCAGACTAACGGAATGTGAAATATCTAGGGGCTACCTCATTTCCTGACCAAATGTCTTAAGAGGCAACTAAATCGGGGTTAGCTTGTTGTATTTTTATGTGTTTAGGTTTATCGAGTTATATTGAGTTGTGTAGTTTCCTGTGTTGTTTAATTTTATTTGTTAGTACATAAGCCTAGAGATTGGCCGGGAAGACTACTCTCGTGATATCTTATGTGCAAATGGGTTTCCCCTACATAGACCACACTGGAGCGTTATTTATTGTAAATGGTTTTATTTGATATATTTCAGACGCGTTGCATTTTCCACTTTCTTGTCAATTTCACTTTTTAAAACTACAACATACTTTGCAAAGCATGATATGGCCTATCTTGTGCTGAAAGTATCGTTAAACCCCAACCAGTCTCTCGAAGTCGCCACAAAACCCCCTTAATGCGCTCAGTGCGCTAGTACTGTGTGAACAGAAATGTCTTTAGCAGGCGCCTGAAAGCATCTTTGGTGGAGTTCAGGTTGAAACATCAGTCTTAAATTTCAGAACACTTAAAAAGTCCGTCGTTGTTTTTTGACAGTTAGAAAAACACCATGAAAAGTCGGGAATTTCGCTCCAGTCAATCAAACGTCCGACGGAAGCGGATTAAAAGTTGATGGTAACCACGTTTTGGTCACTCGCATTTTGGGCTTGTTTTGGCCTACGACTACTATGATAAACTGATAGATTACAGATCAAGGGCCTTGAATTCTTGAAAGAAAAGTCTTGAATTTTGTTGTACAATCAGCGCAGGAACCTTGTGACAGAATGGCAAAATGCACTGGCAAATTACGAATAAGTACACTAGGTTACAATCTTTAAACAAAATTCGCCCAGTATAATTACGATTAGCAGCTGTCTGAAGAAGTAATAGATACATGGCTGTTATGGTGCCTGGTTATTGTAAATGAACGTTAAATGTGTTTGATAATAACTTATGGTGACTGGAATAAACATAAAGGTAGAGTTTCTTGCATGTGTATTAAAGTCATGTGGTAAAATTAGATATGCGACCACTGCTGTTGTGCATTATTTTTCGGTTTTGTTCTGTTGAATTTTGCGATTTTCATTGAATTATTCAAATTGCCAGTTTGTTTGGTTGAATTGAGACGACAGTAAGATGCTGAGTCTGTTTACTTAGTTGTATACAACATAGAATATTTTGCGTAAGATATCCATGATGCAACTGCCATTGTGTATTTGCATACTTGCATATATTAGGAAGTCGGGTCATTGACTGCTTAGACAAGTTGATTTTGAGGCTGTATTGTGTTGGTGTTCGTGATACACTTTTTTCCCACTGACTTACTTCAGTAGACTGCTGGGCTGCATCGTATTCCCAGACTTCAGGTTGGATTTAAGGGGGTCAGGTAGCTTGTCCCCAGGGCTCGCACTAACAGAGATCCTCCTAATCAAACCATTTTTTATTTCTCGCTTTCTCTGGTTGAAGAACCAAGTCACGGTATCCATCTTTAATTTCTTATACTGATGACAATATGATTATTGTGCTCTAAATACTCAATGTAGACATACAGATTACAGAGTTCTCCTGGGGTCGTCCACCTCTACTGCTGATGTCCCTGGTCGACGGGCACTGCGTTCTGGCAGAACCAATTGGCTGGTTGTGTATCCAGTTAGGACTTTTCACCGTCAGTAGCTGAGATTTTCCGGTTGCCGCAGCTCAAATCTGGAACTCTCTACCGGAACACATCGTCTCAGCTCCCACGTTGCAGATTGATTGATAGATATTAATGCATTTTCTTAATCCTAAAGCTTTTACAGTCTCCCACCAGTGAAATCCGAAATTCAGTCCTGCCAAATTTTGTGTGTGCTTTCTTGCAAAAGTACTTCAAAATTGAATTGGAAGTTTGCTGGGTCAGTTACCACGTAGTTGTTGGTAACTGTCGCAGTATTTTGGGTTCTTAGCAGTTTTATGCATAATGCATCTAAAATTTGCCTCCAAAGTCACTGTGAAATGAGTAACTTGTCCCATACGATGAAGTCCCATGTTTTTCATGTATATGAGAAAGTAAATAGTCTTTTGAGTTCATATGACAAACGCACTTGCTTGCAGTCGGATAGCATTGGAGTTTAAAAAGAACTGGCTATAAAATCACGACTTCAGTTTCTTGAACATACATTGAAGCTATTCACCCAAAATCAGGCCTATGATGTCTGTTTTTGTTGTCTGTTCTGACTTGGTATTAGCACATAATAAGAGACATATGGACACTACTTAAATTCAAATGCTGCAAACTGGCGAACTCGTGTATAGAGAATATGTATTATATATGAATGTGTAATATATCTATGGTTTCATGCATAAGGACTACCAGTGCTCTTCCAAACATAGGCCTGTTACATAGAGATATTATGTAAATAGGTTGTATGGCACAGCTGTACATTTAACGCACTTTCGCCGTGTGTCAATTTGGTAGCCGGAGTTTTGAGTTTGCTGGATTTCATGAGACATGACGAATTTTGGTTGAACATGTTTTGCTGATTTGTTAGGCCAATTATTGTATTCAGGTTTGTCGCCTTCTGTTGCTGTTGTGTACAATATTCCCTTTTTCCTTTGCATCTGTATATATGTATGTGTCTGGCATCAGTAGTCTTCATTTATATGGTAGACTGTTAAGGTGGATTCCGCTGTTGCGGCTTCACTGAAGTGCTACGAGTGAATCCGTGTTAAAATTTAAAACACTAAATGGAAAATACATTAAGGGTGAACAGTAAGTGAAAGTAGAGGTTATTAAAAACCTTTACACAGAGGTCCTGAATTAACATTAAATTATTTTTTACGCAGTACCCGAGAAATTGACAATTAGAAGCATCAAAACTAAGTAGTTATATAAAACAACGTGTAAATATTATAGATTTTCCCATGCAACATTTCTCTAGTTATCTCAATTGCGTAGGAATAAACCTGTGGAGACTGCTTCATTTAGATATTTTGGCAGTGTTTAGAGATTTATTCACACCCTTAGTGAGGGGCAAACGCCGCTTTGTTGTGCACCCCCTCCCCAGAGATTAAGCCACAGCTTGTTGATCTCAGCATCTGTCGCGCCTTGGCACCCCCCCAAAAAAAAATTTGAAAAAAACTTGTATGCCAAAAATTCTGTACAGAAACCCTGCCATTTTTCGCACTGAATAGATATTCGTGTCCTCTATGCATTGCATATATGTTTTGTTGTTATTAAAGTCAGTGGAAGCTGGTGTAAATGTTGACCGATTGACGTGATATAATGTGAATATACTGTGATGTTTTGTCTGGTCAGTTTCAGTCCATATCTGTTGGTTGTCCGACTATTGCTCTTCGCGTCAAACTCCATCTAAGAGACGGATACGTCCGTCTCTTAGATGGAGTTTGACACTTAAATTACAGCTGTAGCCAATTAATCGAGTTTGTAAACTGTTACACGGTTGCCATTCAGGACACCCGGATAATAGACTAATTCATTAATATATGCAAAACCATAGATATGGATGTTCAATTTATTGCATATAAAATATTCTATGTTTAGTTTATTTTGGTTTGGTTATGGTCAGTTATACGTTTTTTTGGCATATATATATTATGTTCGTCATTTTTAAGTTATACACTAATACTAAATTAACAACAACTAGAATATTTTACACACAATGAACAGAAAGATATATTTAACATCTATCTATGATTTGCATATATGAATAAATTTGGAAATCATTCTGTTCGGGGAAGCCAAAGATTGTCAGGGATAATTTAAGGAAGAAAGCAAAATGCTGGGAAAAAGTTGCACAAGATTTATCTTTTCGGGGAAAATATGCAGTTGCGAATGAAGTTGTTTTACTGATTGGGATCGCAGGGTCACTAACGTACAGTTTAGTGTATTTTGTTGTATAAAATAAAGCCTGTAAAAAAGTTGGGAATTCGTTTTGTCTGGATGTGTTAGGCAACCATGATCTTAGCTGATATTATGAACTGAAATACTGTGGTGTGCACATCAGACTTTCTATTGTCCCATTTGTCAACCACAGTCTAGTAGAATGGCACTTGGTTGTTCCAGCGCATACTGCTTTTTGACGTTCAGCATCGGGTGAACTCGCTTATGGAGAAAAATTCAATACAAGCTGTTTATTAGGTTTCTATTTAAATTTGATTTTTATTGTAGTTCTGTAATTGCAATCTTTACAGTTCTTGCTTCTATGAAATTCACCATATAATTGCATCACAATTTTTGTTGGTTTTGGCCAATTGCATACCGTAGTGATCACATGAAGCATTGCATTATCGTAATCATCATTTTATTTGTTTGTAAATTTTACGTGAACATTACGATTCAAAACTAAAAAAGACCAGAACGCAAGGCATATAGCGGTGAACCTCAGTTAAAGCTGCCGATGAAAATTAGAACACAAAACACGCTGATACACTATTCAGTTTCACCAGTTAGTCGAACACCAACTATAATTTTAGGATAAATGCAAAATCGAAAAACACCAAGTTCTACGTTACTACTGACGAAACTGAAGAACCGACTTTATGGTACAATTCTTGTTACTTACTGTCGCAGTTTAGTTTCATTAGTTCGGTTGACTATTCTATGTTTGTTTACAAATACATAGGGCAGTGGAATTTTTTTTCTGATAACGAAGTTACAAATATTTTGGATGTGGTCATTTTAAATCAAGTTCTACGTACTGCAACTACTGTTACTTTCTGCTTCATGTTAACAGTTTTAATTCGATCAATGGCTGACAGTGCTGTTGGACGATCATTTCGATTGGTTGTTGATCGCGTAAACGCTGCCGCTCTCAGTCGACCCGCGGCATGTCTCTTACATTTCGTTATTTATTCGTTTATTCATTTGTTCATTTGTTTACCTAATCATCCACAATGCATGATAGGCGTACGTGCCACTGATATTAAATAGCAACATAGAAAGAGCGTGTAACTTCAGCGGCTTATTATAACAGTGTCACATTCTCCATTCCAAGACTTGAGGGCCACTTATATCCAGACATTGACCAGCTTCAACTTAATCAAGAAGGTGTAGCAAAGTTACTTAGCCTACTAGATGCAAATAAGGCGTCTGGTCCAGACAATATCCCATGCCGTAT
>Ga0056116_1000794_pt1 | contig 11418 bp, 12 predicted proteins | sample WorMetOlspDAHAB2_FD_67352 | JGI IMG/M metagenome (GOLD analysis project Ga0056116, IMG submission 67352) | Marine gutless worms symbiont microbial communities from Max Planck institute for Marine Microbiology, Germany - Olavius sp. DAHAB.2 ...
AGAGTCTTGCATAAGCATGTTGTACTTTTTGGCCACTGACTAGATTTTGTGTGTGATTGTGATTTTTTTATAAACGTTGCTTTTGTATGTGCGTTTGTCACATGAATAAAAGATTACTTATTTATAACGTCATTGACTGTCGGACATATTGTAGATCCAAAGGCTAAATCGTCTACACTACTACGCACATCAAGAAACGTTTTGACATCAAAGAGACGAGAATGGCGAGCTCGGCTACCATCCGACTCAACAATATCCATTTCCAGTATCTCAACCGACAATGCAAACTGTGAGACGATGACCTAGTACCAAGGTCCGGCGTTCTGAATAACTACAGCCTTACTTCTCAGTCTCTCCGGAGCACCAAACACCGGTTTCTAAAGCACACGAGTGCTGCATGTCAAAAACATTTGGCTGATCACTGTGCGGCGAATGGCGATACCACAGATGAGCTGACATAAATATTGTTTACTTTGCAGCCAATGAATGACTGCACACTGCACAGACACAAGTCTTACGTCGCTCGAACATGATGGAAGGGAAGTGGAGGTCCGGGTGTCCAAAACTTCGTTTGGAATTAATGTAGTCGACAGAAGAGGGAAAATGAAATCCCAAGGCTGGAGTGACTAGGTACAGACGCGCCGTACACTTCACTTTCTTGAGCTTGGACGTCTCCGTATTAATAGAACTGTCTACGCTGACGTCTGATGGGATCAAATGGCACGAACATCTGCTCGTTCAGCGTTCTCTGTACGGTTCGGCGTCACCGCGTCAGCAACAGCCGGCTGGCTGGCTGTCTCTATCGACCGCGTGACATCCTGCTGAAAATTGTGAGAGTCATCGGTAAACCAACGCAATGTGAAGTCATGCAACCTCCATTCACTTTATTCCAAGCTCAAAAGCCGCTTATGCCACGCAAGCGCACCGAATCTCAATCCACACAGGCCTGTAGCTATAGATTTTTTCCGGGCCATGTCGCACCTGTCCTCTCGTTCCCTCCTCTTACCTTTCCCCGTTCTTGCTCCTTTTATTCCTCCCCCTTTCCTTCTTTCTTTCGCTTCGCCGTGGTGTCCCTAAATACGGCTAGGGAGTCTGCACGAGAGACTATAGAGCGCGTGAACCACTCATTGGCATTCAAAAAGTCTGCTCTGTAGAGCCGTACCGTATTCCAACTGTTTACGATACTGCATTCAGAAATATTTGCAATAACAGCTCAAGGTCTCTAAACGTAATCGAACGTGGAACTACGCGACGGACTTTATTATCTATTATCAAAGCACGTCAGTAGTAACCACGTATCTAACTATAACCCTTGTAATATTAATATTAAACTCTGGCGGTGCCCCTTTGCAATGGCTGAATTGACCCTCAGAGGTCATTCAAGGTTATCAGTATTGTTATGGTTCTATAGATAAAACGACTTCCTGTTAGTGTTTATAATAGTGGCCCAGGCATACCTAATTCGTATCGTTGCGAAATAAAGCCAGAATGGCGGTGTTTTCCTTCCTGACCACTGACCAGGAAAGGACAATTCGCTTGGGACATATTGGTGCTACAGAAATTATGTGAAGGAAAGTTCGACAAGTTCGACTGCTTTAACGCAGTCCACCATATGTCAGCCTGTATGCAAATAGGCGGACAGAATTAGGCCTACCGGCGCCTCGCAACATCTCGTAAACCAATATTAGCCAACGTTATTGTTATACAAGCATGGTGACAATAACGTAATTCCATGGCATAGCTGTCGTCTCCATCTTATAAGGCAAGTAAGTTATTGTAGTACAACGTTGTAACGCTTGTCCGGAGTTGTGTGTGGAACTACAAAAGTCGAAATGCACGATCCTAGAAGAACCTCAGGGTACACGATTTTTTTCCGGATTTTCGCACATAAAGATAAGCCTTTCCTTACAACAGGGCGACGCGTCTTGACGCTCAATTCACTGATGCCATTGCAGCTCATTGGCGGCCATGACTACGGCGGTGCGGCAGAAAAAAAAGCGCTGACGTCGACGACTACCATTGATGTCGTCGACGCTCTCGTGATACTATCTCATACAGTGTATTGGACAGTGGCGGCGGCGAAGTATCGTCCGCCGGTCGCCAACCATCGTGACGTGCTATCCGGCGGCACAACGCATTAATTTCGTGAACGGCTAAATGAGGCGTGCAGAACAACGCGCGGACAAATGACGGCAGATTATCACGCACCGAACAGGCATCGTCGCCGACAGCAAGTGCGGCTCAGCTCCGGCGGCAGCTGCTGTCGTTGTGAAAACAAACGCGGTCTCAGCGGCTTGGGGCGGCAACGGGACTTCTCCATTTTCTGCTCACTGATCGGCTAGCATTGCCGATCAGTCACCTTTTTTAGGTTTATACTCTATACGCAATTTCCACACGACAGTTTGTCATTTTCATTCTCGCCATACGAAACAATAATATTCAACCAGATTACAGTAAAGTTGTCGAGTTTCAAGGTCATTTCCAGTTGCTGGACTACGGCTGTGGAACAGCCTTTCGTCCAACCTACGCCAGTCTGACCTTACCATTCAACAGTTTCGCCGTGCGTTAAAGGCGTATTTGTTTTCTTGACTGAGACTCCAGCACCTGACTTTGTAGTGCACTGTGCTATACAAATGTTCTTACTTACTTACTTTTGCGACAGTTTCGCTAAGCTTTGGACGGTGACGCGTGTGAAACTTAGCGATAAACTGGTATAGACCGATTTCCTAATTTATGCAAATAGGCCTACGACGTGCGCGCCTGCCACGCAGTTCCGTAACAGGCAGCAGTTCGTGCGAGCAGTAAACACAAGCATCCAGCCGCTGCATGCCAAGTGCACGCGGCTACCACATATAAATTCAGGCGAGGATCCGGACCAGCGTCAGTTAGTTGAGTCTGTTTCGAGAACAATGGACGCCGATTTGAGTGTTTCCCGGCGGCGATTTTTATTAAAGTATCGTGTACATTTGTGCCATTTTCAGTCGTCCCATGCAGGAGCAATCGACCGGTAAAGCCCGCTCAGCAACGAACGAAAACGGATACACATCGTTGGCGGCCACACAGCGTTGAAGCCGCCGCCAACTATCGACTCGCACGAAGTGACCGCAAAGCGGCACCGACAACACGATATGAACGTACATCCAAGCATGCAGTAGTCGACCGAAGTACCGCCGCAAACACCAACATAACGACGTGAAATTATGGCAGATACGGTGTCAGAGCGCGCCGACAATAACCGACGTCGAAGATTTGTGTTACGACTCTTCGGTACAGTATGCCTGTAAGCAGCCGGCCTAAATTCTACGATAAACCGCTTTCTTTGAAGTGTTCGATGGCATTAACTACAGAGCATGCAGTCCAGGAAGAGGCAACTGGACCTGGTCCACCTCGTATAGCGGCGACTGACTGAGGAGAGTTTTTAACACCCCTTCAGATGCAGTGTAGGCCATTTTAGAGTTGGACGAAATGAAGGTGCTAAGATGGTAAACGTAATATTACGTATACGTCGTATGAATGTCAGATAGGTATTCGTGTACGAAAGCTACCGCACAAATGTGGGTAAGAAGACATCAGTTATTAAGACACTCTACAGAATATGTGAATGCAAAATACCAAAAAATTATACTGTGACAACTGTTCTACAGACATCACATGCAAAAGTTAAAAACTGTAGCTTCAATCAGCTCTAAGACATTTATAGGCCAGATTTTGTATGCACAAGCACAAGACCGTAACTGTACAGGGTGGTCCAAAAAACCGGATACCAGTTTTATTTTTGAGATAACTTCGGTAATTCGGCACCGATTTTAACCATTCTTTCACTGTTAGTCTGTTACAAGCAGAAATTTATGGCGTGTAAACGTGAAATTCTTTCACCCACCACACTTTTATTGTGTGACCACATTACCTAGCAAAACAAACACTACTGCTAATATCGGTGTTAAGTGTTTACACTTTAGTCGCAACGTCACGGTGTCGGTCGGAGTATCTCGTATGGGGAAGACACGGGTGGTCTTCATCGATCCAGGAGCGAAAGTTAACAGCTCATACTACTGCAATATCGTCCTCGAGAAGGGCCTGCTGCTGCCTGACATCAGAGAAATATGTCGTCACTACAGGTGGACACTGCAGCAGAATGGAGCGCCAGCGCACACCGCTCGGACCGCGATGGACTATTTGAAAAAAAGAGCACATCAACAGAATGGTTGGTGGTAGACTCGTTGATGAAGAGCACCCCAAATAGTGAATGGCGTCGACAACTTCATTGAACCTCACATGTGGCCTCCAAATAGCCCTGATATTAATCCTGTGGATTACGCTATTTGGGGTGCTCTTCATCAACGAGTCTACCACCAACGACAATTCAAGACGGTGGAAGAACTGAAGCGAGCGACAGTCACCGAGTGGCAAAAACTTTCACAGCGTTTCATTGATAACAGTAGGCCTACAGTGAATGGCGTCGACATCTTGAAGCCGTTATTGAGAATGGCGGCGGACACATCGAGCATTGCAACTCGGCTTGAGCAGCTGCACATCATTTTACTGCTTTCGAGATATAAGTTTAGTCAATAAAACAAAACACTTAACACCGATATTAGCAGTAGTGTTTGTTTTGCTAGGTAAGGTGGTCACACAATAAAGGTGAGTGGGTGGAAGAACTTCACGTATACGCGCCATAAATTTCTGCTTGTAACAGTGAAAGAAAGGTTAAAATCGGTGCTGAATTACCGAAGTTATCCCAAAAATAAAACTTGGTATCCGGTATTTTTGGACCACCCTGTATGTTGACTACCGTTCAATCAACGACATGAACGAGCTAATTTGCACATTTTGGCGGATCATATTCGTGACAAAACACGACTGAGATTTTGAGGCTTGTTTAATTTTGACAGGTGCTCATAACTTCGTCCGGATCCCCTCAGATATGTCACCCGGACTCGGCCCAGTATAGGCCTATCAGCACCCCAACTGGCTTGGCGGTATCGTTGGCGGCTCTGGGTCTGCCGGACGTCATTGTGAGGTGGATGACCGCCTTTCTGCAAGAGCGACGACAAGTCACGACAGCGTATAAAGATTGGCAACATCCTGTCAGACTGGTTGCAGCTGTCAGCTGGCATGCCACAGGGATCATACCTCGGCCCACTGACGTTTATCATCTTGATCGACGCGCTGCAACTGCAACCGGACTGTCTGACACATAAATACGTGGACGACACGACGATGACAGAATTCTTAAGCAGGTCGGCAATCAGCAGCATGTAGTTGTTCGTTGACGAACTCGTTCAGCAGGCGACTGATGTCGGCATGATGGTGAACGGCCGTAAGACGAAAGAGCTGTTGATTGGCTCTGTTGTCAAGGATCCGCCACCGCCCGTCAACCTGAGCGGCACGCACGCGGAACGCGTCACGGCTTTCAAGCAGCTGGGCGTACACGCCGCGAGTGACCTGAAGTGGACGTAACATATCGACGCCATCACGTGAAGGTGGCATCGCGACTGCACTTCCTCACGCAGCTGAAACAATCAGGCGCCGATCGTGACGAACTGGCGTATTTCCACGTTACGGTGATACGGTCCGTACTGGAGGACGATTACCCTATATGGTACTACTCCAGTCTCACCGCCACACAGACGAAGGCATCATTTTTCAGGACAACGACTACACGATGTCGCTGCTCAGAGACGAACTCGACACACTGGAGTCACGGCGAGACCAGCTGACCGTGCGCTTCTTCCAGCGCAGTGTCCGGCCGTAGTCGTCAAACGTCATACCTTCACTATCTGCTACCGGACAAGCGCTATCCCTCTGTCATGAACAGACTACGACATCCTAGAAACTTTGAAACTTGTAAATCTAGAACTGTTACATTTCAAAATCCTCTCATTTTATTCTTTAATTCATTATCTCTAGGCTTATATTTTGTTATTAACTTTTGGTTTGTATAGGCTAGTATTGACTTTATGTGTATACTAATCCAGCCTTTGGCTGCCACATGAAATACAACCAACCTTTCTCTAATACTATACTGTCGAAGACTAACCAATCAAAAAGAGTTCCGTGAAGCTAACTGGTATGACAACGGCAACTTTTGGCGCAGATTATGCCAATTATCTTACATTCAGCATTGTACTTATCCAAACTGTGCTAAAATTACATAGTGGACAAGTTTTAACCACATGAAAGAACTTTCAACCTGCGATCTGTGCTATTCACTATAGACGAACTCAATATATCCAACCCAATTTTTGAACTGTCAGTTTTCCCGACGACTCGAAAAGCTGTATGATGAATTCCAGTTTCGAGTGCCTGCTGCAGTTTTGTTAAATTAAACGGAGCTTCGCAGTCTGCCAAGACACTTACAAATGCTGCCAGCAGTCGCCATAAATCAAAACCTGCGAGTCGAAACGACGATTCCAAAAACAGTGCCAACTGCAACGAAGCTACATAAACACGCTGCTGGCGTTTATGTCCTTGAAAAGCGACAAGGTTCAATGTGACGAGGCCGAAGAAAAACACGCCGCAATATATTTCACTGCTAAGGCGAACAGCAATGCTTTCGAGTGCACGGAGCACGGCACAATCTCGTCGGTTGCAATATGTTGATAACAACCATGTCTTCAAACTTCACATTCGTTTTATCAACACTCATCCATTTCACTCGTGGTGCGTATCGTAGTTCGTTAAACGACAAGAGATAACATACAAAAAAACAGTAGGCCTATAGTTAAATGACTGAATACATGCATAGCAGGCCGAGTTTTTACTGAAAACAGACCAATGATTTCAGCCAATACGTAATCGATTTGGTTGTGAAGTGCGGGAACAGTGCATATCGTTTCCGTTTGGTGTTTCAATGGGCCTCACTCACAGCGATAGAGTGAACTGGGGGAAATATTCAGTACTGAATGTGTAGCGCTGCTCAATAGGTTGCGGTTAAATCCACGCACCTGTCGGCGGGTTAGTGCCCCCAACTGTTTGTACACTAACCGTGTAAGCAAGTACTGAGCCGTCATTAACGAATAATGTACTCTTTAAGTCTTCGGTTGTTATAATTTTGAAAATCGGCCAGCAGCGGAGAGGTAGGCGTCCTTTTTTCGAAAACCTCGCTTATAATAGGCGTAACAGATGCGGCAATTGTTGACGTGCTAGAAACACTTCTCTGTGGACGACAGCAGTTGGCGCTATATAGATCAGATAGAACGATGCTGATGGTACTCGGTAACAACAGAAGAAATGCTGTGCGGTCAAAACAGCGATCGATCGATCTGGGTGGTCTTGTCATGCAGTCGGTGCCCGCCCGCCCGCCGGTGGAGACGGTTGCCCCGGGGCCCTGCTTGTTGCCCACCGGCGGCCAGTATTGCACAAACCATCCGAGAATGACCAATCAAAGATCGTTGTGGCCGCTGCGACGACGACAGCTTTCAGTATATTTACCAGATGATGAAAGAATCCACAACATGTCACACGCATTAAACAACAAACCGGCAGCGACAGGCAGCATGTCATAATAGCGCACACGCAGCCAGTGCCAGACAGACTATAGATGGAGCACTAAACCATACGCAGCTTGGAGGTAACAGCGCTGAATGACGAACCGTAAAATGCAGGAAATGATGATGACAGACTATGATACTGCAAACGCAATATTCCTGAAGGCATAACGACCAGGTCTGGTGTGAGCACATTGATGTCCATGTCGACAGAGCGAGAGGCGATAGTGCAAAATTAACGACATACATAGAAGACAATGCCCAACGCCTTTCTGTGGACATTGTCCGTATATATACTGATACAACGTATGTGATTACTCACGGCAGGTACAGCGGAGCTGTAAGTTTGTAGCGCCTTTGATAATCCGTTTTGCTGCGAACTGACTGATTTTTCTCGACTCGCGACGCACTAACGGTGCTTTAGAACACAGCTTATAGAAAACTGAAGAGTGCATTTAATCAACCGGAACTGTCTAAATACTTAATTTGCGTCGTTTGCGAGTTGCGTTTCGTGTGTGTAGATTTCATATTTCTCTTGAATTCTTGAGGTTTTTACTTTGTATTACACGATGACAACTATAAGCCATCTGTCACACTTGTAGCCTATACATGTATTTTAGAGTTTTACTGCTGAATTGGTGTTGTAAAACAAAAATGGTGACGATAATGATGATTATTATTATTATTATATTATGAAACAGTCACATGCGTATGCACTGCAGTCTTTTACGTTCAGCTGGATCAAACTTGAACCAATAAGCCAAGTAAGTGGGGTTCCGACACAGTATACGTCATTTCTGAGGCGGCATTGACAGCCACTCGCTTGAATGATATTGACAAAAAAGACTACAGAGGAATAAAATGCACAACAGAGCACAACATACTAAACATAAACAACAAAATATACCCAACAAAACCACCAGCTATACTCCGATTTAGTCCAGCAATTTTCACCACACCTTAAATCTGTAGCTGCTATACCTTGTGAAAACAAAATTTCAGAAAGGTACGCCAATTGCATAGTATATGCCATGCAATTTGCGTCAATTTTTTGAAGTCTGGCATTCAAAATATAGCAGCTATACAGATTTACACGATGTAGTAGCAGCAATGTCGTTTGTTCGCTGCCGGAATTCGGTGAATGATGTTAAAGATTTTCACACGAAGCACGCAGTGTATGAATCACACGAGCGGCGCCTGCAAGAACGCCACTCTGCGTTCAGATCCGTTCATCCAGCAAGCAAATCAATCCCATTCAGCCACAAATCGCCTGGGCATCGCATCGCCGGTCGCTGAACAGATGGACCCTGACCGACCGACCAACCAACCGAAGGCGGGGTACACTGGTACAGCACCTGAGCGAGGCTGTCGACTCGACGATCGGTCGAACGCTCGCTCGCCGACGTGCGTCTGCACATCCGTCGATGAACTACAACTATATACACTGCCGATCGGAAAACGCACTAACGTGGTGCTTCAAGGCGCAGCAGGAACCAATTGTGACAAAATTGGCATAGACAGAGTCAGAATGTTTTCATGAATATTCAACTTTTTATGTAGCCTACTTTCAGAAACAGTCTACAGAAGAAAATGTCGCCTTTAGGCCTACTATCGTCATGTCATCGTCATCATCATCATCATCATAAACGAATGTGATTAACGTGACATAGAACCAAATCAGCTACTAGGCCACAGAAAATATCATCGTCGCTGCTATATAAAAGCAGCTAGTAAACTTTGTAAAGTTAACAAAAGTGAAGGCACGCTAAAAGTTAAATAGGAGTATTGTTTTTTGTGTTTTTTTGCTAATTCTGCCGACCCAAAGTAATTGAAATTGGTCGCAGCGACTTGAATCTATACAGCGCACCATAATTGGCGCTTTTTTCAAAGACTTGGTGTATATGTCTACGCATGACACCTAAGCGTATGGTGATCTATGTCCGCCAGTTGCCGCATGCCGTGATCCATAAACCGTGATAAACGTACAAGGCATGCTAACACTGTACGCTTGGCACGGCACGAACATCCGTTGAGTGTTAGGCTGTTAGCTCATCGCCTTTGCGTCGCGTTAAGCTGGGGAGGCTGCTTAGAACCAATTAGCCAGCGCCTTTAAACTGACTTAAGAGTTAAGACCAGTGGCGTCAACGGCTCGGTAACTTTGGGGGATGGATTGACGCAAAGGGGAAGGTATCCTGGGGGATGGAAGTCACCCAGTGGGGTCCAGAGGGTCTAGTGGACGAACCCCCCAAACTGATACTTATTTCGGAAATAGATGTAAAGCGGATATTTTACTGAGGAAAAATAGAAAATGCATACATGTTTCGTTGTTTTCTTATAAGAACGCATGCTGCAGTCTTGTCGGCTGTCCAGGTAACCATCCGTATTTGGGGATGGTAATATAGCCATCCCCGCCGTAAATTTTTTTGGGGGATGCATCCCCTCCCCCATGGTTGACGCCTATGCTTAAGACAGTATAGTCCCGGTAAGTCGCCGTTTCTTGCTGTTCGGTTATGAAAGCTATTGTCAGCAGTCTAATTGCACACATGAGCATGGCCAGGGTGAGTGAGTGGGCCGGAGTGGATAAAGACCGAGACGTTACGGTACACAAGAGAAGGGTCAGCCATGTCGATACGGGCTCGACACAGGTTAACGACGCAAGCAACGACACAAAATTAACAACCTCAGGTGTTACAAAAAAGACCAAGCTGCGATATGTGGATCACGGGACATTATCGTAAGTTAAGATAAAGAAACGTATATGCAAAACAATGAAAGACAGATAAAAGATGTTCAACTGTGCCAGGCGTCACTGGTCCTGAATTTCAGAGAGTTCTGCACATTGAGTATTATTTCTATTAGTGGCAGTGTTATATGTACACGTACATCAAGAGGGTGCAATTGCAATACATAATAATGCAATGCAAATATGATTAACGACACAAGCCAAGTCTGCCGAAAACGACCACAAATCAAATCAAAACTACTACTGCGCTGTTTTGCGCAAGTTATTTAGCGTTAAATTGATGCGATTTTGAACCAACATAACCAAGAAAGTGCGAGACGCATAGCAGTGATTTATGTACGAAAGCAACAACATCAGAGATGTTTACCGTTTGTCAAGGAGCTGTTTGTGACGTGTATCACGTGGCCAAACAGCCGGCTGGTTCTCTCGAGTTCCTGTACCGAGTTGAGTCAGACGCCGGCAGAGCGACGGCAAAGCGGCAACGTTCAGCCGATCGACGAAACCACACGCGACTGGGTCGGCGGCACAAAGGCCAACAGATGGACGACGCACCTCGACGTCGCTGCCAAGTTGCCAACGACGTCATGCACAGGTCGGCAACTCGTCACCCTGCTCGACGGTCAGCTGCTGACTGCATGGTAACCCCGCTTGCAGGGCCAGCAAAACGCACCGGCATTGCTCCCTCGCCCGCTGAACTGCGAACGCGGTTGTTGCCACCCAGTGGTGGCCTGCAGGCTAATAAGCCCCTCTCGAGTAGGCCGTGCAAGGCCTGCCCTGCCCCACCGTCCCTCGCTCGCCAGTACGCCGCGCTACCTCTGACGGTGATATTGATTCGCCGCTACAGCGCCGGACAACGATTGTTACCGGCCTTTCCGATAGAACAGTCCACGACGCATCTCTGTCCGTCCGTCGTCCGTCCCGCACAACAATATGCTGTTTGGTGAATAGTGGTTCGAGATTATCATTGCCTCCATCTCCTCCACTGAAATAAAATCGATAATCGATATATAGCCTTCTGAGACTCAGAGGACACGTAAACATTTGAAATTCATGTACCTATCAATTATACGGGGCCTGCATAAACGCTCATTCCTTCCACGCTGTTTGGTTAAATACTTAATAACTGCACGTGATTCGTCAGGACTGATTCTTTTATAGCTTTTTGTCGTATAGTCTTACAGAATA
>Ga0056116_1000795_pt1 | contig 11413 bp, 9 predicted proteins | sample WorMetOlspDAHAB2_FD_67352 | JGI IMG/M metagenome (GOLD analysis project Ga0056116, IMG submission 67352) | Marine gutless worms symbiont microbial communities from Max Planck institute for Marine Microbiology, Germany - Olavius sp. DAHAB.2 ...
TGAGTGAGTGAGTAGAGTTTAATGCCCCACCTGACACAATATAGGTCATTTCAGAGGTGGAATTCTATATGCGTTGTACTGTATTTATATTTAGCTCCCTGTCGTTAGGCTGTTGTAACTGTTGTATATTTAACTGCTGTGCTGAATTGTCAGAAATCATTTGATTCTAGTCGTTGAGTATATATTGCATCACCAACATTGACATTGTATAATACGTTTGGCTTGAAATGAGTTCAGTATGTATCTTGATTTTTTATTCTGTAGGTACTTGGGTCATCTGAAGAATTCCAAAAAGTCGTGGGTGAATGATCCGGATTTCCATCGCAGCTCGGTGAGTTTCTCATATTTTTTGTGGCCGTGTGAAAATTTATGGAGTCTTTCCTTTAACGAGTGGCTGCAACATATCTTGGATGTTTTTTTACCGACAGTGTACCATTCTGCATTTAGGAGATGAATTATGTACATTTACTGCGTTGTGTGTCGGCTTTTTCATTTTGTGCGCTGTTCTCCTGTACCATATGCTGTACCGGGATGATATGTCGTATGTGGTACGAGTAGAAGATGAAGAGCGAAATGGTCCACACATCTTTGTCTTTATCTTACTGATTGTCTTTGATGAACTTTATCTTTTGGCTTCGGTAATCTTTCTTTTTTTGTGTATGGTATTGTTATGCCCTGGCCTGGCCGTGTTTTGCATTTGGTCTCAGAAAGCAGGACCTACTGACTGGCCTACTAACTGGGCATACTCGTCGTAACAGACGTATTACTGTTATGAACATCTATGTGGACTGTTTCCGCTTTGGTATATGGATGATGATGAATCTTACTGTACCTTCAGGTTGATGTACAGCCTCTTTGGGGACTAAAAGAGGCATAATTGCTTCGCCCATTATTTCTTCTGAAGTGCTCAGGCCAACTCTTGAAGTTTACAAAAGCCTCTAAAGAGATTTATACAATCTTACTGTTTAGTTCATGGTTGTGCATTGTGCTCTCATTGCAGTCTCCACATTAGGTGGAGCCAACTCTCATGTCAGTGCCATCGACCCAAAAGAAAGATAAAGGAAAGTCCATTCTGTTATCTTACTGTGCAGAAAGCTCAAGCGAAGCCTGCGACTGGGAACACAGCCACAGCAACACCTGGAACACCTGCATCCAGTGCCACATCGACTCCAGCTATTGCTGTGAAACGAGAGCCAACAACTCCGAAGGACAAGCCAACGCCACCCGATGTCAAGCCTCCTGTGACACGTGAGTGTTCTGTTGGACCGCACATCGTTTTGGTTACTTAGACTGTGTTGAGTCCTCATAATAGACAGTAGCTACCATTTTGTTAGACTTATTTCCTTATTTTGATTCTTATGTAAGTTTTATTCAGGATATCACATGTTCACAGATGAGATGTTTCGAGTCTGGTCATATTGAGGGTGACATAAGCCATGCTTCTTGCTGCCAACCATCACATGTTGTACAAGAGCTGTCTCTATGGCCAAAGAAGTTAGCGAGAAATTAGAAGTCGTGATGCAATGATGCGTAGTATCTGTTATGAGGTAGCAAAAAAACTCAGTACCCCAATAGTGTATCTGAACTAGTATGCACTGTACATCTACCACCACTTGGCCTGGTTAAAGAGCATTTTTACAAATAATCAGTCAAATAGTCAAGCAAATTTCCATATTGCTATTATGTCACAAGTGAATCGGAGGTGCATGATAGTGATGATAGTCTTAAGAGTGTTCACTGTATGCAGTTTCGAACAGTTCGATTTTAAGCACACGTCATAATGAGCTGGTGAGCTGAGCCGATTAACAGTTAAATGACAGTGAGTTTCAGACTGAAGGAGTGTTAATGCTGAAGGCTTTTGCTAAACAATGCTATAGCTTGATGCAAGGTACTGACAGTAACAGTTTATCGGGCAATCTGAAAGTTTGTTGAAGTGAGTACTGTGTAGTCATTGGTAAGAAAGCCAGTAGAGTGTGTCTTGAACGTGATGACTGCCAGCTTACATGTGATCCGTTGTCGAATAGTCAACCGATGAACCTATGGCATAACTGTGGCACTGGCAGAACGCGGAGCCTGACACTGTGCCCGAGTTGAAAAAATGTTTGGTATTGCTATATATATTACTGTATGTAATTATGTCTGCTTTTAAAATTGCAGCTGTTGCGGGTCCTTCATCTTCGTCATTGTCTACACGTTCACATGGACCAGAAACTGGTGAAGAGAAGACAATAACCGTCACTCCTAGGTTCAGTGTTTTTCTTAAATATGTTTGCACGTGATGCCAGTGGTCGTCGTTGAACCGTTTCCAGACAGGACAAAGTCACTGTGGCACTTGCTGTAACAAATTGAGTCTCCCAGACAATAAAATGTGTGACGGTAGTGACATCCAGACAGTATCATGCATCATCTTTTCCTGTCCCCTACCAAGTTTGATCAACAGCGACAACGTCTAAACATTGCTGACGAGGCTGCTTAAAGTGATGACGTTATATGCCACCTGAAGCATATACAGCAGCAACTAGGAATGATTTGTATTAATATGCCATTCAGAAACAACCAGCCTCTACACACACTTGGTTTTGGGATTGTTGTCCAATGATGGTTGAACAAACACACATCATTTTCTGAACTAGTGTCATAAGAAAGTTTTGGAAAGTTTTTGCTGTTTATATTAGATGTGTTTAGTTATGTGTCTTTTCTTGTGCTCTTTGTTTTTCTCTTCTCTGTGTCTCATCTTTCTTGAATTATGCATTACTGTCACAGTAGACTGAGTTGCCAGAACTGCAGCACGGACAGAGGCCAACTGTAATGAAGTTAGAAATTGTGCATGTGACTGGGAGAGGACAGTATGAAAAGGGGCATGTAAAGAAAAGTTGTGCGGATAATTATTAAAAGTCGTTGATTATAGGAATCTGTGACAATTTCCAAAAAAAGTAACGTTTTAACTTTCTTACTCAACTATTTAACACTGTTAAAGGCATTATGTGGCTTGTGCTAAAAGTGCCTGCAAAATTTCAACTTACAATTTTTGTGTAAAATGTCAGTATTCTGTGGCTGCCTTTTGACTGAATTCTAATGATAATAATACGAATTAATATGCTATTCAGAAACGACCGTTCTGCTCACAACAGTTGGTTTGCAATTGGTTTTGGCCATTCAGGTCTGACGGCAAAGAGTCGAGGGAATCGAGCGGCAAGGCGAAGACCAAGCACAAATTGTCGTCGGATACGGGCAGCAGCGAAGGCGAGAGACCGCACAAGGAGAGTCGCCATGAGCCGCACGGTGGTCGAGATCGTGGTGCGGCAGACACTGATCGGGCGCAGCATCGTGATGAAAAACGAACGTCGGATCGGAGTCATCGTAGCGACGCCGAGAGTGACGGGCGCGGCGACGGTCACCGCACAGCGGAGCATGACCACCATTCAGCTGATGAGGTGATGTCGGCAAACCGATCAGGAGAGAGCCATCGACGTAGTGCGGACACAGCCAGCTCAAAACTAGCTGATGAACGTGGTTCGTCTTGTGTTTATTCTCTACCTACGTCATAAATGTTATGAAAAACAAAAGTCTGTAGAAAATTCAAGTTATTCATTTTTATTAGCAGTCATTGCTTTATGTTCTAACCAAGTTTAATTCCAATTTTTACGTTCTGTGTAACCTCAGTTAGTGAGGTGTTATTTCGTTACATCATTTATGATATTTTTTGTAATACCAGTCCATAAAGTGGGGCTCTCATTATATCCTGTTTTTAGAATGAGATATTATAGGCACTGTGGCTTGGATGTGCAGATGCAAAACGGCGGAAAGTCGATGTGCCATCTGGTTCAAAGGTTAGTATTGAGAGCTTTTGATCGAGTTGCTGACGAGGGCGGGTGGGCTGCCGCGTGACACTTGAGCGATGTTTCATTTGAACAGTTTGATCTGCCAGCCAATTGCATTTCCGTTAGTTCTGCAATATGCACCATCAGAACCTGGTGGAAGAGTGTCGTTTTGTCGGCTCTAGTCACTAACGTGTCTTCAGCGCTGTGTTATTGCTATTATGAGACTAATCTAAGGGAAAACCAATTATTATTCTTCACTTCCGGTCGTCATCGTCAGCGACATGCACCATCGCGTGATCTTTGTCCGAGCAACCTAAATGATGCCGTCATTGAAGAGTGGGCGATTTATGAGCGAATTTTGGCTGTTCGAGATTTCGACAATTCGCGGTCCGTGAGTGAGACCAACCTTGCTGATGCCAAAGAGAAGAAACATGCGAGATGAATGTGAATTTCGCCCAAGCAAATCAGAGTTATATCAACATCGGAGAATGGGCGCACTGAGACTGCGAGCAACAACAACCTTAGAACATGCCGTTGCCGACGTGGAGAATGTCGGTGAAGAGCGCGAAGATCAGCTGGTTAAAATTCGGCAGTGCGGTATCGAGTTCCACATCTGGCGTCGCATACAGCACAGTTCTGAACGTGGTCATCGCAACGTGGTTTATCATCGTCAAGTTCTGGTCGGATCTTTGGCTCGTGTCATCAACGTGAAATCACATCGCTGTCCGAAGATTCATCCCAAGCTTGACGAAACAGCTGCACTTAACGTGTCTTGTTGTTATGTTCTGCTTTTTTTCTTCCAGGCTTCGACTGTTTTTATAAGATACATTAATTTGACATTGAACGTTGTGTTTTGGCTGCCTGATTTTATTCTTTCTTCTGATACTATGAGGTTTTTGTAGCTCATCTTTCTTTTGTTTCTAGTTAGGTTTATTCCTGTTTTCTTGCATTCTGACAGACACAGATCTGTATCATTTGATGGTGCTGGAATAAATTTTGTAGTTAATTATATTTGTTTCTTTGTTTGTTTATGTGTGTTTTTTTTGCGTTTTAACTTTACACATGCTAATTTTCTAGACGTATTTTATCCTGTTTTTATTTCGTTCTACCATCCATATTTGCAGTTGACTAAATTGCTGCTGACCTAATTAAGGGCATAACAATAGTCTGCATGTTATTAGCTAGATCCAGCTGTACACTGCTGTCATCAAAAATTTGATATTGAGGCTGTCAAGATATGCTGTGGTTAGTAATAATGAATGAAACGTTGGTCACCATGACGAATACTGAGAATGAATGACATGATGAACATGATGTCATTAAGACGGTCTGTATTAGCCTTATTGAATGCATAATTTTGCATAAATTAAATCCATTTGCGTAATGCTTTCGTAGCTGTCTCACACCTTTTGATGATAAAATAATATCCATTCATCGGTTCAAGAGAAAAACTGTTGTTGAAAGAAACCATTTTATGAGACTGTTCCACCTGAATAACAATTCTGTATCCTACAAAACCATTAGCATTCTAATTAATTCTGCATTTTCGTGACAGTTTTAGTTTCGTTTGCTCGTGATGTTATTGTTGAGTGATTAACAGTTATGACAAATCTGGTATTTGCTGACGTATCTTAATATTGCTGTCAAAAATTTAACCTCTGTTCTCGATAGCTAATGCCTTTAGTTTCTACTTTGCTTTGGGTATTATTGGTTGCCTGCTGTGGTTTGTATCACAGTGTATTTCTGTCCAAAGCCCAGATTAATTGACAGGAATACGGCCTCGAAGGAATGGCGCGTGGATAGTTTATTGTTTCTTACAGTACCATCAACAGATCATAGGCTATTTTGGAGCATGAGTAATGATGGCAGATGTTATAATTGCAGGTTGCCAGTTCAACTGGGATACCAGCCCTTGTCACCCACAATTTTCACAGGCTGGACCAGCAGCCCAAAGCCAGTAATTGAGTCACTGAACGAAGAGCATAGCAGTATAAAATGTAAGGTGTAGAGAGTGTAGGACTATTGACTTTGTATCTTGGTTGGTTTGGCACTTTTGTACGGATAGAGTTACCGGACAGTTCGCCACAAACAAACTCGCAGCGAGTCAATCGGCGGACTGACCGCACATTCTTAAAAATTGCATGTAGACGGGCAGCTGATGTGGTTAAATAAATGTTCCTTCGTCTTTCATAAACACCTCAAATTGTGCCATCTTTATTATTTGTAACGTATGTTTTGCTGGTTTTAATGGTTTTGTTGTTACTTCATTACCATTTTACAGTTTGTATTTTCATATTTTATTTCTTTTTCTACATGTTCATTGATTTTTACATCTTTTTGCTTTAACATCTGAGTGGCACTGAAACGGTCTCTTTGTGTGCCCATGTGCCGTAAATAAACTACCTACTCGTAAGTACAGACTTTGCTGTATAATTTACAATTATGTCTCTGTGACTGATGTCCGTTTGAGTTAACATCTGCTGTTGCCACTATGTGTGGTGTAAACGTTGTGTGAGCTGAGCTGTGCGTTAGAGCAGTACAGTTGGTTGATGGTGCGTGGAGGTGTTGGACCGCTTGACAGAGCAGACACCAACTCGGCATTCATCTCCATCCATTGTAGCCCACTATTCACTCTGCCTGTTGTAGGAAAGCGTAGGCCTTCCGGAGCCTACTGACAAACACCACCGGGTAATCTCAAAGGCTTTCTTGTCATTTTTTTGTTGATTTATTATGTAGAAGTAATGTATTTGTTTTTTTCATCGATACAAAATGCGTGATTTGGGTGGAACTTTTTCTTTCTGACTGCTGATTTACTAATCAGAGAAAATTATACAGAGTGATTGCATTTTTAATGTGTTCAGATATAGACCAAGTTTGTTGTTGTAATCTTGTATAAAGTTGTAATCTTATAAAGATTTTATCATTTACACTTATTTGACCCACGTCGCAGCTTTAGGAACAGCGACTAATCATGTCACGAATTAGGTCACGCATAGAATTTTTGTACTGTTTTGTAATAACAGTTATTAATTCCTGCAGTAGTTGTCTCAGTTTATTTAATATTTGAAATTGCATGTACTATAATACTGTTACCTGATACAATGGCAGTTAGTCCAATTAGCATTTTTGGTATTGTGTTTTTCCTCGTTTTTTAATATTGTTAATGCTAGTACTTCCATTCAGGACATAATGCTTTTCTGACAGGTTTGTCATTCATTATTTCCATTTGAATGATTACTCGGTTTTTGGCAAATTTGTCGGGAAATTTTTGGGTAAGGTTTGCGGGGCAGTTGATTGGATTGAGTGCGAGCTGGTGCCAAGTCCAAGTCGAGGAATTTCTGGGAACTCGTGCATGAATGACTGTGTTAGTGGCTGGTTACTGAATGGTTCTGGAATATGTTTACGTGTTTTGAGAGCTTTTCTGGTTTATAAATATCGTTTCTGTTAGACGTCGTCATATGCGAGTGAGAGACAACGAGAGCATGCTGAGCGTGTCATCACTGTTGGTCGTCCTGTCCACGACGCTGCTGACACGGAGACGAAATCAACTTCACGATCGGAGAAATCGGAACGTGTAAGATCCAGTGACTCGCAGCCATTGCAGAACATACCACTGGTAATTGGGGTTTTCATTTTTATTGCGTTATAACTCTACCAATGCTCTAATTACAGGGGAGGGGCAGGCCCCATAGTTATGCAGCAGGGCCCCTTAGATTCTGAGAAAATTGTGTTGAATAGTGCCTGGTTTGGACTTTGGACCTTTTGTTGTCTTTTATTTCGTCTATTGCCCTCACTACTACGCATAATAAAATTTACTGTGTGACGCCACATATACCCTTTGGTACCACCAATGCCTCAATCGGTTTCGGTCTCCTTACTGCTTAGTTATAGTTCTAACACTGAACTGCATTGTTTACTGGTATGTGCTTTTGCTGTGTCTGTGAACTTGTAGTAATATGGAAAAAGGTAGTTAACCAAATATAAATCAGGAAATCGGTCCATTATGCCAGTGTTATTAGGGTGAGGTACAATGACAACAGTCGGACATTAAATCTAATCCTAACCCTAGTACTAGACAGCATGCTGTAGTAAGCATTCAACTAGATATAATCACATGTCCTACATATCCAGAGAAGTTCATACGAGACGTTGTTATTGCAACTGTTTTTATTGTTTCCATTGTCATTGTACCTCGGCCGTTTTGTTACGTGCGCAGGATCGAGAACCTGCAGAAGTGTACAAGAGAGAAGTGAAGCGGCACCACAGTGTTGAGCTTAGTCTTCCAGTGAGAGGTCTGCTAATAATATCGTCTTGTAATGTCTATAACGTACGTGATCCGTGTTGCAAAAAATCAGAGGGAACGTCAGGGAATTTTTTATATACAAAGTATTGAGGCATTTTCACCGGCAATGCTGAGAGTTGCTCCACCACTTGCACACAATGTGCCCACTACCTAACATCATTTCAGCAGTGATTTAACTAGATGCAAAGGTGCCCGGGCTAAAATGTGTCTGGCGCTCCCCGATTCTAGTTCCGAATATGATATAAGAATGAAGTCCACACAGTTAATAATTTTGTCCCACCAGTAGTTTGATAAAAAATACTCTGGGGGAAAGTGCATCGTCATTGTTGTGCTACTTTATATGCAATACTTCTCGTGTTGTCACTTTGATGACATCGATGCAGTTAATGGACTGTTTAGATGACGAACCAAGTCAGTTAAATGGAAGCGAATCTCAGGACCGCCAAAAGGACAGTCATCGATCACGGTCTAAAGAAGCCGAAAGACCGTCACGTGGCAGGGAGTCGGACCCGCGCAACAGCAGGAGTGAGGACGCTGCTTTGCCGAGGTCTAGAGAGCGGATTCGGCTCAGTGACGGCGCTGTCGCTGGTGACAGAGTCTGGTCTCCGCAGCAGGAGGATGCGATGCATGAGAAGGTGCCGCTACGAGATGAGACCGTCACACGAGACCGTCGCAGTAAACACAGAGTGGACGAACCGGCTCTGAAGGTCGCCAGTTGTTTTGTGTATATAAGATAATTTTTGAACTTTTGTATATTTTTTGTCCGCAAGGTGAGGCAACTTTGTCATTCCTGGACCGTCCAACATACAAATTATTCTCAGTTGCTAAGTAACAACCAGCCATTTGAAAATGACCTTTGGCAAAAATGTAACAATTTGCGAGGTTTTTTGATTTTGTTTTTTCTTTTGTTTGTATTTCATAGAATTTTTCATAGTCATTTTTGAGTGTGATGCGTGATCACCCACTAGTGGCTCCTGACATATGTTGCTTGTATGGTATGTCTTGATGATTATGTAGGAGTTGGAAATAAAAGAGAAATCTGCACCAGAAAAGCGGTATTAATTATTAACTTATTAGTATTATTTTGTTGTATGTACCAGTAATGTTGAGGGAATGTTGCACTTGATAATGTTATTATCACCGATAATCATGTAATAATAACCAATAATGTAATGACGTTATCATCGATGGTGACGAGTGTAATGACTAACCAATTATGTGATCATTTTTGAGCGATAACGCAATAAACATCCAACCGATACTGTGAATCGGTTTTTTTGCACTTTTATTTTTACATGACGACATTATTTACTTTTTTTGTTGTTTTTAGTAGTGACTGTGTGTGCATTAATAATATTTGAAGTCTCTGATGCTTTGTCTGTATGTAATCTGATTGACAGTGTTAAAAAGGTGAAACGGAGATGATGATGACGAGCATATGAAGAACCAGGAAGATGACGCTGGAGTTATGGATGACAATTGGGTGTTTGAAAATGTTTAGTTGCATAACGTCGTCAGGGTTCATATGGTGCTTGAAATATCCTTGCAAGTGCTCGAATTCTGTGTTGGAAGTAAAGGTTCTTGATTTCTCGACCGTAATTGACGCAGTGGAAGGTTTTGGAAAGGTTTAGACTTTGATTGATAGCTTTCTTGGAAAGGCATTTTATAATAGAAGTTGCTGTGCCAGTAGGTAAAAATGTGTTACCGCTGAAATTGCAATTATTTAGTAATTATTGGCAATGGGTCTATATTTTCCTCGAATGGTACTAATTGGTTAATTTCTTTGTTCTGAAACTTGACTTGAATTTTGTGTGTAAACAGTTTTACTCTGTGCTCTTTGAAATCCCTGTTAAGGAAAGAGAGTGTCAAGAAATTATTGAATTTATTTACTTTGCTCTATGAATGGTGGTATTTTGTTAGGTGTGCCTATACCAATATAAAAGAAAGCTTTTGACTTTCACTGGAGTGTATCATGTTGGCGAATTTCACTGATTGATGGGGATAGTTGTATTGGTTTTTCTGAACAGTTGTTGACTGACGTGGCACTAAAGTGCCATTTGTTGCGTTTGTAGAGTTATATATTTGTGATTTCAGAGTATGTAGCGGACAACATTAGGCTTTTGGTGAATTTGAAAACGGCGTGGTGTACAGACTGAAATGAGTGTGCGATTAATAGCACTGTGATCTTCATATGAAACTGGTACTTATTCCAGTGAACTAATCGTTTTATGGTTGTATGTCCTGCCCTTTTGTTTGTAACCAAACGTGAACTGGAAACTGTTCTGTGGTATCCAAGACGTTTTCAAACAGTCGTATTTGATGCTGGATAACTGTGATAGACAAAAACGTTAACACAGCTTTGCATATTAAAGATGCAAAATAATCTCAGTAGGAAGTCTGTGGATCGTTGGCTTACTTCCATACGTGTTGGTCTGGACCTCTAAACGGAGATGTACAGGGTGGTCTACCCAAGAAAGTGAACCCCTACCAAATTTTAAATAAATCGCACTATATGGTATTAAAACATGCCAATGAGATTAGATGTTTCGTCAGATTAAAGTATTAAAGAAGCAGTAATATTACCAGTTGGTATTAAATATTCTATGCGTAACCCGGTTTGTGAGGTCAATTACTATTCATTACCCGTAGGCCGCAACGCAGCGTTATTTGGGTCAAAGTGTAGGTGATGACTATCATTTGCCGTAGCATTCTATGAAATCCATTCGTAGACCACCGTTTAGATTGAAATTCATTTAGAAAGTTAATCATAACTCATCTTTTCGATATTATTCAGGTTTCCATTGAGATTTTATCATTTACACTTATTTGATCAACGTCGCAGCTTTAGGAAACAGCTACTAATCATGTCACGAATTAGGTCACGCATAAAATTTTTGTACCAAGCTATAATACTCTTATGCTTCTTCTACACTAAATTTTGACTTATTGGCAGGTTTTTGGCAATACAATTTATTGATACTGTTTGCTTTTTGGATCACCTTATAGTCTTCGTCACCAAACCTACTTGTGTGGTCTGGTGCCTTTTAGCATGACTTACGGCTTCTTGATTTTGAAACTATACGGCAAAGACTCCTGCATACCGCAGTTGAGGACTACACGTGCTGTACTGCGACAGGTGATTTCTCAAATTAAGCTATTTCGATTACAGCGAAACCGGCGGTATTCAGCGATAACATCGTCATAATCGATTTCACGTAATAGATTATTGGATTGGATTGGAAATTAGCAAGTGGTTTTCATGTGAGAGGGTTGGAGTCATTTGGTTGAA
>Ga0056116_1000797_pt1 | contig 11408 bp, 8 predicted proteins | sample WorMetOlspDAHAB2_FD_67352 | JGI IMG/M metagenome (GOLD analysis project Ga0056116, IMG submission 67352) | Marine gutless worms symbiont microbial communities from Max Planck institute for Marine Microbiology, Germany - Olavius sp. DAHAB.2 ...
ACCAGAGTACTATAAGTTGGTACTAAATACTCTATGCATGACCAACTTTGTTACGTCATCAGTTATTTTGAATTAAGTTGCTGCATAGGTACAATATGCGTACACGATAAAATTTTAATTGAAAATCCGTGAAAAAGAGAAAGGATGGAGATTAGATAATTTTTTCATGAATTTTCGTCTAAAAGAAAATATGGATTGGAATTCATTGCTTGCTAAATTTAATTGTTACGAGATGGAGCACTGACGTCATCTGCTTTATTTTACGCTTATTGCATCATGGCGGCTCATGCACAGATATGGATGTCATAAATTAGGTCACGCACAGAGTATTTAATGCAAACTGATATTTCATGATTCTATATTGACACTCTAATTTGATGAGAAAAAGAAATTAAAAATTAAACTGGTACATGCGCAAAAATACTTCAAAACAACGTCCTTCGATAATGTATCTTTGAATTTATACGATTTTTGAAACATTGCAGTTTCACAAGGTAATGCAGCAACACCTGTAAGGTATGGTGGGCTATGCAATATTTATTTTGTAGAAAATTTTGTTTTGAGTCAATCAGTGAAAGAATCTTGAAAATTGATCAATTTTTCACAAAGTTACATGAGTAGGGACTAGGGTGTCGGTTTTTTTTGACTCGCGTTGTATTTACTACTTTGATTGCAAAGGAGTATTTTCTTAGATCATAGTGGCATCTCGAGTTAACCAGCTTCAAATTTTGCCCTCTTGTAACATTATCCTAATGGAGTTCTAGTTGTAATTTGACATTTTTGCAATATCTGTAAGTTAAAATTTTGTAGACTTCAATCATATCCCTTCATATACATCTATATCGCAGTGTTGGTAGTTTCAATCTCTCGAGTCTTTGTTTGTATTTTAGGTGCTGTAATGTTATTACTAACTTGATGGCTCCAATTTGAACTATCTTACTCAAGTCCTTAATCAATCCCATTCTCTACGGATTCCAGACAGAATTTGCATATTCCAAATAAGATCTAACTAGAGTCTTATATAGTGAAACAAAAGCTTCTGCTGTTTCTTTAAAAACAGTTTAATTTACGATAACCAAACCTGTCATCAGCATCTTTTGCAAAACAGACTAAACATAGAATACTTTACATGTGATAAAAAATTGGACAATGCATTTAACATGTGCAAAACCATGTTTGCATATATGAATGAATAATTTAGGAAATCGGTCTAGTATGAAAAAGAAGACCATGTCATGAGATTTGCTGCAGTTAATGTTATCATGCCACAAGACTGATTCCCACAGTGCAGGACTTAATCTGGTTGCACTGTTTGACAGGAAGGCTACAGGAATGGTGTTGAAGTTGGTGAAGAGGCTGTGTTGCAGGATGGACACGACGATGGCTTTCGGCAGACCACATGTCTCTTCCACCTCGCCAGAATACGTGGATGTGTTGCGTATGTATTCTTCGTAGGCTTTTCAGTAAATTTTTTGCAGTAAACAAACACTGTCCAGTTATTTGTTTTTATACTAAATTAACTCTAACAGATTAAATTAAATAATGTTTCTTGTACATCCCAGGTGCTCTGAACTCATCTGATGCACTGTTTTGTCTCAATATGGTTGGCGGTGTGGCTCATTGGTTAGATGTCAGTCTTTGGCTGGCAGACTGTGCCTGATCTATAGTTGGCATGTAACCACTGGGTGGGTAAAGTGTCTGCTATGGGTCAACCGACCTGGCCAACTCAGCCTGCCATCCCTTCAGGGTCAATAAATGCGTCCATGTAATTACATGGATTACAAGGGCGGAGACCATTAAATGGCAGACCAGAGCTGTGTGTAACTGTTTGGCTGCAAGGCTGCAAGCCTCTGTGTGCAGGCTTGGCTTACAGCCTATAGGCTGCACGCCTGATTTGTCTGTGATGCATAGCGCCGCTGCAGCTGCAGTGCGTGGCTTGTGGTGCTATATAAGTGTTGGGCCTTTACCTTTTTACCTTTTTATATCTTAATTGGCTTAATGTCCAAAGTATATAAAATATGTTTAAAGTCTTAATCATCATTGTTATAATCATCATCATCATCATTAAATAGTTTCTACTGCACCTACTGCAAGAAGCACACGTGCACATTACATTCGATAGTGATTAATGACACTGTATCTGCGGCCACTTGCTGATGTTGCCCTTGTATCTCATTGACCTAAGGCTGTCATGGTGGTAATATCCATCTGGTTGTGTCCTTCTGTGGTTGACAGCCAGACTTCATGGTCAGTGCCCTTTATTTTGAACTCACTGTCCCATTCGTAGTACTGTATTTTTCACCTGTATTTTTTTAACAACTTGGTTTATAGCATACTTATATTAACTTCTTGAATTGCAGTAACTCTTGTCAACAGCAAATAAAATCCCCCCCCAAAAAATTGTGGAATTAATTATGTACTAATTGTTATTTTAAAACTATTATAAATGTAGTTTTGATGTGCTGAATTCAGACAATGACATCAGTGTAGGCAAAGAGTTGTTTGCCAAATATATGTTACATGTTTTTATTACGTCATTCATATATTATACATATGCCATTTATATCATGTATGATAGCTGAAAGCTTGAGATTAAGCCTAATAAAGGCCACAGCTCATAGTAGCCAAGCATTCAGTCATCACCAGATAGCTACGACCATTTTGATTGCATTGCGTAGTGACAGCCAAAATTAATCACACTTTTAAAAATTTGCTTTCGATCCATAAACATTTATTGACTGTTGTAATATGGTACTTACTGTAATTAGTGTATGCTAAATATTTCAAGTATTATTATTGAAAATATTATTGCTGTGTTGCGTTTTCAGAGCAATGCAAAGCCGCTGGTCATCGTTGGACAGAGAAAACACTAACATAGCGTCCCTGGTGGTTGACTTGGACACTCTGGATGCTGAGGTACGAGAGCTGGAGCACAGATGGAAACAGTCACTGGTCTCTTCACCAGCGGAACGCCCTGACAACGTTGATTGGAAGGTATCAAACAACTCTGCCGTAGATTCGTCAGCAGTGTCAGACAGTCGGAGTGGATGTCTGAGTGACACTACCATCGACAGTGCTGAATGTTGGTCCATGAGAACTGATACATCTCTGCAAAAAACGTCACACCCTGATTCTAGTGACTTTGTTGAGAATTTCGAGGTAGGAATATCTCGTGAACTGATGCGTAGAGCTGCAGACGTTGATGTTACAGATCGCTCGACAACTAGAGCTGAATTGGGAGCTGATGCTGTTGGCCAGAAGTTTATAACGTCCGCAAACGTCGACAGTTGTTTCATCGACAAGCATCTCTTGTCTGAATACCGATCATGCTCTTCTAAACTAGATGAGCTGTTTGATGCTTTTTTGACAGCAAGTTGTGCATCTCAGTAGCCTGCGGAATGAAATTTGTGAAATTGCTTTCGCTTAGCCATTTTGCATGCATGTGAGATCTGTACGGGATATCTGTCGCATTCACCATTTTGATGCAGTGATGCCTGTGATTCCGTATCTGCGGTACAGCGTGTGCGTTCCACTTTTTCTTCATTTCTGGGCATTTCTCCCGTTTCATTCTTATTCTTTGGTGTGTATTAATTGCATCGCAATCTCCAAAAAAACTGTTAAAAAATCATCCCCAATCTGACCTACTGTGTCGGGTGGGACGTTAGCCAGCCCTGCTCACTCGCTAATCTCCAAAGAAAAAAAACCATAAGTGACTGACTAAGCAAACATCTGTGTTGAGCATGCATCCACTTCTTTGTGTGCCACCCTGTAGAAATCTTGAAGTTGTGGGCAGCCTTAAATGCACGTGACAAACATTAAACCAGTGTATGTGCTTGTAATTATTTAGAGTAAAAGAAACGTTGTCAACTTTTGAAACATTTTTGAATAAACAGTCAATATTAATAATTATATGTGTGAATGCAATTGGTGCACTATTAACAGTAGTTTTCTGAACTGCTAAGTGGGTATGCACAGCTGCGTGTTGCGAGAGGATGAAAATCGCCAGTGACTCGATGTCATATAGAAATAATGAATTAGTGTTACAGTCAGGGTTAGATTTAGTGTTCAAGCATTGTATTGAGTGCAGCATCAAAGGGGGTGCTAGGGACGACGCAGCAGCCAGGCGGCCCAGGCCCACAGTTGGTGTTGTACAGGGTGGCCTATAACTGAAACTTGTAAAATCTGGTCTGTTGCAGCAGCCGAGCAGCAACAGTAACGTTATTGCCGGATGAAGCAAAAAAACTCCAAAAACAGTTGGTGTTAGCCAGTTAGCTGGTTACAGATCTGTAAGGGGCCCCGCATTTTTGGCTCAGCACCCAGGCCCACACAACTTGAATGCGGACCTGAGTGCATCCTTTGCAGGGAACTTCATAGGCATTACGCTCGACCACGCCGGTCAATTCAGCATTGTTTCTATATCGCATCGAGTTGCTGTTGATTTTCATCCTACCGAAGAATGCATGGTATAGCCTACGTTCGGTGTAGTAATAGTGCTGTTCGTACACGCTTCATGACACAGTTATGCGTTTGGCACAGTAATGAGGTGGGTGGCCACGTGACCCAGGCACCACTCTGCTGTACCACCAACTTCATCATAGGGCATAAACAGCAATTGTAGAGTTAGATCAGTAGGCCTACTAAGTATTAGCATGATGTTATAGCACACATACACTGGTCGTTGTGATCGTCAGTTAGCCATTAACGCTACAAAACGCATCGGTACACAGTTGTATACCACACGGCATGTGAAACATGCTACGCCGGGATTTGTTAGTGCCAACTACAAGCACAACTGTAACGTAAGTCGTCATTCAATTATGTCGCATTCTATACGTACCTTAATTTTTACACAGCGTCGACTGAATATAACGAGTGCTGCTGCCGTACTGGGGTTGTTTCGTAAATAAGTTGCAAATGGTCCCTCGTCACTTTGTAATTGGGGGAATCATGAAAAATCCAAAATTATGCATTTTGTCGTGAAAGTTACTGCTAGCAAATTTCACAGTAGTCTCACAAGTGAACACGGTAAACGGCTTTTCTGCTGTTTCTGAGAAAAGAGGTTTTTGGTAGAAATTTTTAATACCTAAAAACTAGGCTTACTGCAAGAAAGTTGTTTTGCTACTTATTCACGAGAAACCCCTCATATACAGTAATAATCATTACACGCTGCACTGATTTGTGTGACACAAATTCGATTGATTAATACAGTAAATCCCAAATCAGCATCCAACCAGGTCTGGAACACAGTTTTTAAGACTTGATGCAAAAACATCATATTAATATGTGTTTAATAAAGCAAGTGCAATAAACGCTTTTAACTTATTTTGACATCAATTTTCTGAAATAATGATCTTAATTGATGCACCAATGGAACCTGGACCTCGATTAAAAGCCGGGATTGTAACTGCGCCAACAGATGTTTCAGGATTCAGTGTTCGGGAAAAGGCTGCATAATAATCTTGAGCATGACAGTTACCGGGCGAATCAGAAACCATTCAACGTACATCGTTCTAAGCAAAATCTCCATACACTGTACAACTAAACGTACGAATACAAAATATATTTTGGTGGAGTAGACGTAGCTTTTAGGCGTAGCTCTTACTCTCCTACTAGGCTACATATCTAAAAGTTAATGGAAGACCTTTAGAAAATGAATGCGCTGAGAAGCTAGTGGATGATATGGTCGCAGTTATTTCACTGCATACGTGCTTATGTACAGCTGTTACAACTACACACTAACCTGCATAACACCAACAATCAGCAGTAGGCTAAATGTTTGTTAACTTGTTTGATTAAATTATGGGTGTCGATTTTTTGATTACTGAAACAACTACATTGAAACATATAGGCCTAACGCAAAATCACAAATGCATTTATTTAACAAAAAGGTCTACGTTGATTTCACTTATCATGTGACATCAACAACTACAGTCGTGAGCTTTAACGGTGTTGTTGGAAAAACTGAAATGTAGCTATAGGATGTCCCAGAAAACAGTAATTCACTACAGAAATAAGCCTGAATAAATAGTAGTAATAAAGCCTGCCAATTATAGATTAGATTTTTTCGTCAAATTAAAGTGTCAATCAAGAACAATATTGTTATCACTTGGTATTAAATATTCTATGCGTGACCTACTTTGCAACTCAATTTCTATAAGTGAGGAGCAAAACTGCAGTATGACGTAAATTACATTTCATTATTTTGCCATCGTAAGCTGTGAATTCCACTCCAAAACCATCTTTTAGATGGAAATTCGTGTAAACATTTCATTTAGTTCTATCTTTTTAAGGTTCTCAATTACGATCTTATCATGTATCATCTTACCCATATCTCGCCCGCATGATCGTGCTTCGCACACAGTAAGTAATGACGTCACAAATTAGGTCACTCATAGACTATTTAATACCAACTGATACTATTCTAGTGCTTCTTTTACACTCAATTTTGACGAAAAAATTAAACTTATTAACGGTTTTTAATATTTTAAAAAATCGGTAGTGGCTTATCATTTTGGGCCAACATGTAGGCCTACACAGCGTTTGCAACAACTGCACGACACGCTAAACACCTTGCAAGAACAACCACATGTCTTAGCGGAGTTATAATATTTTAGTACCCGGTAAATAAGTCTGAATTGTCATGTCTGAAACATTCTTAGTCACATATGATCTCATTAAAACAAAACTCAGCAGCTTTGTTTGTGTGCTAAAAATTATTTATCGTGCAGTCTTGCAGTTGTTATTGCAATTACGGTGTCATATATGTGGACGCAATCAAGAAAAAAATTATCATAGGCCATTTGATAGAAAATGTAGGCCTATTACAGATGCAAATCAAGTAAAACACTTTTCAGTATTATTTTTGCAGTTAACGTAAAAATAGAAATGAAATAAGAAAATTATACCCTTACACCTGCAGCCTAGATAAACAGCAGTATTGTAACGATTGGCCTACGAAAGTTGTCTGTACAAATATGCCAACGACGGTTAGCAGAATGGAAATTATGAATGCAAGTCGACGATCGAAATGAACTGCTGAAATGGATAGCACTCGCCCTTCACTGCGCTTGTCCATTACTGCATGACGACTGGGTAACGAAAATATTTGATTTGCTGCTCTGATGACATTCGAAACAGCCTCTCACAGGAACGACTCACGGGAGAGCTGAAACATACGTACAACAAAAGATGAAGAGAATTTACGCATAGACTGAGATATCACCCCTTTCATTTTAAGCCTGCGACGGTTAGACCCGATTAAGCTGGCATAAGTGAACCCAGTATGCCAGCAGCCCTGGTAACAGGGCCAACTACTACGCAGGACTTGCCGTTTCTTCCCTAGTGGTGACTGACGCCATTGATCATTGTACCTATCCATGAAAGGGTGGCCAGGCTGAGTGGCCTGGAAAACAGGGATGCCAAATGTAGTCACCAATCCCAGTACTAATCGGGCTCGACGTAATGCTCGACGTACGGTAGCTTAACTTTGTTGACGTGACCATTGCAACGCCGTTACTACAACGCTAACCCAGCCACCCTAAATATTGGACTTTTATCTCAGTGGCGGATCCAGGGGTGTTCACGAGTTCCAATGAACCCCAATAATAAAGGGAAAGTTTCTAGAAATTTCACTCAAATTTTTAACTTTAGTAAAGGTTTTGTTAACGCAGACTTTTGCAGTTCCCGGATCACCTGACTCGCCCTGCTTCTGGTAAATTCCTAAATCTGCCCATGTGACCCCTCCATTGTATATTTTTGAGTACGCCGATGGGGGTGACCTATTCCATTATACTTATGGGATTCGTTCTGTTACAAACAGCATGAAAGGTATTGAAGTTTGTCGCCTGGATTGGCGCAGTACGACACTAAAATAGTGACTGTGCAGCAAGCAAAAGGTCTCTGTGACTTGCTTGAATTGAGCCTTTTATCAAGAAAACAATCCCAACAGTGATATTTAAAATTCGGTACAGGTAGGCAGCCTATTTTGCATGTGAAGTTTTTATGTATCCATCGAGGTTCTACAGTCTAATATACAGCAGCTAAATAAAGTCCTCGATGTCAGCCTTTGAGTTAAGTAGAGTTTATTCTGGCCACTCAAGCGCACTCAGCCTGGCCATCCCTCCGTGAGTAGGTGCAGTGAGTTCTGGCGACGGCTTCGGCCACCGATGGGGAAGAAACGGCGAGTTCTGAGTAGCAGTAGGCTTTGCTGTTCCCAGGAATGCTAGCATACTGGCTTATTAAGTTATTATCAGCTATCTTAATCAGGTTAAACCCTCGCCAGCTGCAAGAGGTAGCGACGGACCTTATGGCCTATGAGTAAATTTCTTCTAGTTCTTCGAGTGCAAATGGTCATTAACAAAGTGAGTGAGTGAGTAAGGTTTAACGTACCACCCGACACATAATAGGTCATTTACGGACGAGAGTCATTAACAGTTTCGTAATGTTGGTTGTCAAAATTCGTACAAATCATCGTATTTACACATATGCCTTAAAGTGTTACGAAAAAGGAAACATGCGACACTTTACTCACGTCTTCAGTTGCCGTTCGTCCTCTGTTCAAGCTGGGTGGTCCACTGTCGACTGGACTGTACGATGGAAAGCTCGCGTTGTGAATGTTTGAGCGTCTGTCTGCGCGCGTCGTCTGGGTCATCTGGGTGCCAGAGCCCGACAGTTGTCTGGAACTGCTGCCTGGTGATGTGTCGTCGACGTACAGTCGACGTGCAGGCGAACCTTCCGCCATGTAACTCGCGTTTATTGACCTGTCGCAGTTCAGTGCAATTGGTGCCACATATAACCACTTCGCAGAACAGTTCACGATAGCCCCTTCCCCGCAACACAGTTTCTTTATTTCGTATGGTTCTGTGTGTCGTATGACATCAGCCAGTCGACAGCGGCCTCTTATGCAGTGTGCAGTGGCGCCCCCCCTCCCCCACTGGCCTTAACAATTTTTCAGCAAGTCGCCTTTTCTCGTATAAAACGCTATAGTTCATAATGCGCATTGGCGATAAATGACGACGGTGCTGATACATTGTCTCTCTGGATCCGCTCTGTCTGTGACGCAAAAGCGTCGCTGCAGCTGCGGATGCGGCTTTCGGCGCTCTATAGGTGTTATTTATGCCTTTGCCTTTGCCAAGTAACGATGACAACAGCAGTGAAGATGCAATCGAGTCTGTTACCGTTCGCGATAGGTGCTCATCAGCCGCGAAACGTTTGGATCGGTTTCGGTGACTTCACCGACGTCCAGCTCGTCCAGATCGGAGTCAATGGCGAACGACGTCGAGAAGCTGTGTCGCGTGTCCACCACGTTGTCCTCGTCGACGTACGGCACTTCAACGAGGTCCAGGGCGTCGCGCAGCTGCGTCACGGTGGCGCTGGTGCCCTGCCTCTTCCACCAGCGCGACATCATGTCCTGGATCTGCTCGGAGAGGTCGTCGGGATGTTTCAGCTCGATGTCGGTGATCATGCGCAGCGTGTCGGCGTCCGTGTGGACGCCGGCAAACAGCGCCCACGCCAGATCTTTCCACTTTTCACCGACCTACACAATAGTCGCATGTGCCGCTGAGTCACGTTCAAATGTTCGATTATAATCGTTACGTTTTACGCTTATTACGCCAAAAGGCAGAACAATATGCATACATCTGAACGATAAAAACACACCAATACAGTAAAAATAGCCTACGAAAATACACACATACAAAATTACGTACAAGCCTTTTCAAACGCTAACCTTACGGCGTATTTAGTCCGAGAAAGAGTACTCTCATACGGTAAAACCTTGTATTTGGGAAATATTTTCTGGATGCCGGCAAATAATGATTTATTAATGTACAAATTATACATTAAACTAAGTTATCACTGACAATCAATTTGTTAAAAACTCCAGCCATGCAAGTTCAATTGACATATTCCATTACGCCTATAACTTTCAAAAATAGAAGCTAAGACAATACAAAAAGTAATAGTTGACATATTCTACTGTATACTTTAACTCGCTACTTCATTTAGTAACAGTTTGGATGAATAAGGCGCGTATACGTATTGCAGATTAGCCAGTGGGAGACTCCATACTCACACCCCTCGATTCAACCTTTCCTGTCCAGAGTGACTGCCTAAATAGTTTTTTTCTAACGAATTATAAAAGGCCATTTCAGTGCGATTAAGAGAGATAACAACTGGTGAATATGAAAACGCAGAGTAGTAACAAAAGAGAGTATCGACGAAATCCTGTGGGTATAGCTTTTGTGGTCAGAAATACCTGGAAGAAAAGCATGAGACGGCGTGATGATGGCGACATGGGTCCGGCGGACGCGTCCAGGTCAACGGAATCGGTGAATCCGCGCTCTCTCTGTCTGAGCCGACCAAGGCTCCTCTCACGTACCATGATCCACTGCGCCAGTTGAACCTCACTCTCCGGAGTGGCGGCGTGCTTGAGCGATCTGAGTAGCTGGTCTGGAGGTCGCGATCCGGCCGGCATCAGCGACATGTACATCGTTTTCGACTTGATCACAGTCTTCATGTCGACCTGAAAAACGAGAGTAAACACCACGCTTTGCTGGGCGCGGTTTTCGAGTTTTTTTCATTTGTGAGGGAGCGAACCGCTTACCCATGTGGTGCACAGACATTCGTGAATTGCGGCATGATGAACGTCTCTCCCTGCGTTGAAGGTGTTGCTTCGTCTGAATTTGGATTCCAAGGCCGAAAACCCCAAAATCAAACCCAATTGCCCAATTTCTTAATTCGTCGCAAAGGGCGCATTCCGTAGGCCTAAGCAATTCTCATGAATTTTGCAGCATTCAAGCGTCTTTTCGTTGACACTGACAGATTATAACCAGGAATTATTTGGAATTCCCAACTTGCACGTGGACCCCATTTTTTGGGCGGGGAGAGGCTAGCTCTAAACCAATAAAATCAATCAATCAAATCTCATTTCTTATATGTCGCAAGCGAATCGGAGGCGCACCGGGGACGGATCAGAAAGAATGTTGACACTTTTCATCCGCTTTTTGTCAGAAACGCAGAGTAGCGTTAAAAAGTTATAAACTTTTTTAAACGAACACGTTTCAGACACGCTTTACAACTTTGGCGCGCAGTTGCTCGAACAGCGAATCCAGGGCCGTTGAGACACGAGGAAGCACTTGCCTGCTTCTTTCTGGAGAGATTGGCAACTGGGCAAATTTTCCCTTAGTAACATAGCTGGCTTCTGGGAAGGAGAAATGGAGGTAAGCAGTTGGGAAAAAGAAAAGGAAAGGGAAGGGGAAAAAGAAAGGCTTGGAAGCAATGGAAAGAGGGGACAAGAGTGGACGACGGAGGAGCCGAGAGAGGGAGGGAAGAAGCGATGAAAAAGAAAAGGGAGTTTGTCCACAGCTTCCTCGTTCTAGTGATCATGATGACGGCGCTGGAATCGACTT
>Ga0056116_1000800_pt1 | contig 11377 bp, 9 predicted proteins | sample WorMetOlspDAHAB2_FD_67352 | JGI IMG/M metagenome (GOLD analysis project Ga0056116, IMG submission 67352) | Marine gutless worms symbiont microbial communities from Max Planck institute for Marine Microbiology, Germany - Olavius sp. DAHAB.2 ...
GTAGTGTAATGTAGCTAACTTATTTGACAACTGCGATTATCCGACTGGCAGCTAGCACTTTGCTGCAAGCTCAGGCTGCATATGGGCATTTAAATGTTTTTTGCGTGATACAGTTTGAATGATTGAATTGTACATGTAGACCGTTATATCATTGTAGAGTCAGCTTTACACAGTACACGTTGGAGGGTAGAATACTGAATGAAAGAACTTAGCATTATTACCAAAGTCACTGTTGTATCATGAAATTCTACTGTCGCGTGCTGAATTACATGTATTAGTGCCAAAAACTGCCAATATGACGATATGGAACTGCAGAAACAGTTAAGTCATGGTCTTCTCAACGTAGCAATAAAGTAAAGAAATCGTGGAAATGTTACAAATTGTCTATGCTATAGTGCCTACCAATCGGTCCGGCTTGCTACACTGCAGCAGCCAGTTGTTGTTGTACAGATGTTTACTTCTCTGGATGAAATCTATAGACGTTCGTAAATTTTTGTGCACCTAACGTATGCGCAGCAACATTTGTGTCATGCGTTCTGTGGCTCGTTATGCTGTTACGTGGTCGCACTGATTATCTGGATGAACATGTTTGTTACTGTAATTCACTTCCTACAGCAACGTGGATAGCAGAGTAATCGGTGGTCTTCTGTTCGAGACTCTTGAGGCCGAGACATGATTCTTAAAGTGAGAGAACGCTTTTCTTATAGTGATGCATTACACTGCATTGTAGGTTTTATTGTGTTTCTGTACATATTTCCGTCTCTTGTCTGCTCTGTATTTTTCTACACAGTACTGTGTGAATTGAAATAAATAAAATAGCTGTGTACTGACGGTAGATAAATGTTGCATGTCTGTGGCTTTTATTGCACCATTGCGCTTTTCAATTTGAGTGTCAGTGTTGCTATTTTTTCTTCTCATGTGGTAACTGTATGTCCGTTTTCTGTCTGCACTTCGAGTACGATTTTGTAACGAAACACACCACTGAAAGCTTGTCAGGCCTATAGATCTGTTTATGTCGCTACAATATCACCTGCTGTGCGTCGTTATTATAATACAAAGTGCGAGGAATTTGTTAACTGGTTGCTGTCGCAGTGCTCTTTTCAGTCGCAGCTTAACATCCAAATGAACGTGCCTACGTGAACACTATTCTGCAGTTCGTTACACAGGTTCTGACCAGAACACTGTGTTTTAGGCACAGACTTCAAGTGGGGGGCAGGAAGGGAGAAAGACAACTTATATTAGTTTTCAGGGGCATGGGGCCGCCATTTCGTGGGGTGGGCACATACCATTCGTGGGTGGGGGTGGAGCTTGCCCCCACAACCCAATACCTGGCTACGGGCCTGTTGTTATACGACAACTAGGTCTACTTCACGATGCTGACGATTGTAAGTAATGAACACCTTTATATCACCCGAAGGCAGAAATGATAAAATGAAAAAAATGCAATGGAATGCAATAATAATAATCATAACTCCGATTGACTCCGATTACACGCCGTTGCAGTCATACTTTTCTTCGTACAATGTTTAAGCCTGCGGCTTTGTGCAAGTGGACTTGAAATTCCTAGCGATTTCTGAAAAAAACTGTAAAAAATAATATTGGGGGTACGCTTTGCCGCACCCGGCAGTGCATATAAGTATGTTCAAAATGCATAATATGCAAATATAAGAGAGAGCCGATCAAATACTTGTTAGACGTTTAGACCTGCGACATGTGTACACTGAACAGTGTAGGCGAATTAATTGTTCCTAATTAGAGAGAATGAGGCATTTAAGCGACAAACTCTAGAATAAGCTGTTTTTCGGTTGTCATAATAACATATCAACAGTTTGAAAACTATCAACAGCAATGGTAATATGATGACCAAAATTCTTGATTCGAAATTGTTAACAACGCAGTTAGATTATGAAATTGACAAAATTTTTCCTTCTAATTGTTCCTATAGGCCTATTGTCATTAAACTAGTAGCCTATATAGCTTATTGCGCTATCGTCGTAATCGCCAATAAATTACATGCAGATTGTCAACAGAGCAGTTAATTCTTTTTTTGCGTCGAAATAGAGAGTGTTAACTTTACTGTCGTTTGTTTAAAATTATAAATTGGTTTTTGTACCTAATTACTTACTGAACTTAACCTTAGATTGACGTATATGGAAGAGCACAAAAATAACGACTCTTGAGAAATGAAATTGCCAACTACGGTACAAACATCTGTTTAACTTAAGCAGCCTCTAACAGCTTTCACTGACGCTTTGAGTCAATTATTGTTAGTTGTAGCCTACCGAGTTCAGATGCATTCGAGGTCAGCGTTTGTCGTTCTTACACGAGGTTGTTTTCTTTGTAATGCGCTTGACATTGAGGAACGATCACCAGTGAGGAGATTCTGTGGTCACAGCGCTGCACGGGGGTCGTTGACATGTCGGCGATAACAGAAAGGAAAAATACACGATGTCGCTGGTCTCTGCTGCAGACGCTGAAGCTCGTTATGACTGAGCGAGCGCACCTGGCTTTGCACATGGGCGACCACCTGACGCAGTCAGCCACATCGCTCAAGTGACGGCTAACGTTGATGACACCCGCGTCTCGTGCTGAGCTTTCGATAGAATTATTACCAGATAGCGCAATGGCGACGTTCTGACAGTCAACCTATTTATATACCTTGTCACTGTTCAGCCTCTCTGGGCAGAAACTCATTGTCGCTGAGCTGTTGACTGGATTTGGAAGTTCGATCATTCTCAAGCTGTTGCAGGTTAGTATCTTGTTAATTTCTTGTATGGAGAATGTAAAAGAAATTTAGCCATTTAGTCGTCGCAGATGCCAAATGTAGGACGCAGGAAGAGAACATTGGCATAATTCGGCATGATACTAACCTACTGCTTGGTTGTTACGTTACAACTTACGTCTAGAGAGCCACTCGTTAACAACCGATAATAAGCTCATATTGGCAGTTTTCATGCTCATGTTAACAAGTTCAGATGCCTTTAGTTTGCATACAAAGTAGAGCAACTCAAAAACTATTTGCCTGGAGAACTGCCACTGATAATGCCTGCTGGGCCTGTTTATGCGCGATCGTGAAAATAACTTATTTGCGACCAGAGGACACAGTCATAGTCAGTCACACGTACGATTACTGCCTCCATACGAATCTGCTATAAAACTGTATCTGCAGTTTAGTTTCTGTTGTTCTGTCAGCTGTAGCGTGGAAGTGCGTTAGACGCCGGTGTACAATGGTCTCCGAGAGCATGAACACGTTACGTCTCCTGCTATGTGTGTCCGGACTGTTGAAAAACGTGTCGGACAACTACGGCAACCACAGCTACAGCGCGTATGGCAGCGGACATGGATCGATCGGCGTCTCGAATGGAACGTATTTCGGCGTCGAAGGAGAAGCGTCGTGGCTGCGCGACATCATCCGGACGCGTGCGGTGCCGGTCGTCTGCGTGTTTGGCGTCGTCGGCAATGTGCTGACGCTCGTCGTGTTGGCGAGTGAGCGACTTCACTTCGGAGCGGGAGGGGAGCGCAAGGTAAGCATCTGGCTCCAGGCTCTCGCCGTCTCTGACCTTCTGCTGTGCGTTGTCCTGCTGCCTCACGGTCTGATGAGCTACGACGGCAGCCTTCTCTACACCAGCTTCTCGTTCCAGCTGCTGTTCCGGGCATATGGCTCGGCTGTCATCAACAACCTCACCATAGTTGGAAGAGATGAAGAGTCCAGTGTTTTTTGGAGCACACGGTCGCGGCAGACTTCCGCGGTCACTGGCGTTAATGCGTGTACTGTACTAATGATAAACTTTATTTCACCGTCAAATGGTATACACGCAATACTCAAAAGATATAAAAAAGAGAAGAAAAAACAATAAATGTTAAAGACTGGTTTTGGGGCAGCTATGGCTGTTGGGCCTAGTAATCATCAACAACCTCATGCTGACCAGCACTTGGCTTACCGTATCCATGTCTTTCAGTCGCTATCTGGCCGTCTGTCATCCTCTCGGCGTTTTCCAAGACATTCCTCTGCTAGCCGACTGCACCGCTCCAGGCGTCGGCGGCGCCACTCGCCTCAAGGCCGGAGTCATCTTCGTTGCCTGCCTCGTGTTCAACCTGCCGCGGTTCTTCGAGTACCGGATCGAGTCTCACAGCTGCGTCCTGGGAGCGTACGGAGCCGAGCAGACAGTGTTCGCGCTGAACTTCGGCGTGACGGCCGGCGCTCACCTGCTGCGAACAATCTTCGTCTGGATCTACTTTTCTGCTGACCAACTTAATTGACTGAATCTAGACCATTAATGATTTCGATTGGTGCGATCTTAATCGGCGACTTCATTAATAGAACGTACGAGTAGGAGCACAGACGAGTTCCAAAAAAAAACTCTTATAGTTCTAAAATTCTTCAAGCAACCGTTGTCTGGATCCATGAATTGTCTGTTAGGTAGACTGTATCTCTGACATAAATGACAGAATTACTACATGTGATATTTAACTGTGGCACTATTAAGAGTATTTGTTAGTAGGAGCATAGACGACTTACATAAGCTCGTAATAGTGCATACCAGGTATGAGGTAAGAGTGCGTCAATCAACCTTTTTCTGCATCTTGACAGTACATCTTGTTTTTGATGAAACGAACGGAAAGCTGGCTTCACAAGCACAATACGACAATTCTGAGTGTGGTACGACTGGATGTGAGTCCTAAGCAGTTTCTATTAAAATACAGAAGCGACGGCCGCTTCGAGCAACTTTGTCTGGATCTACTTCGTTGTTGCCATCGTCGTGCCGCTGGCGATGCTTGCGTTCTGTAACGTCCGGCTTGTCAACACTCTGCGTCGTTCACGGCAGTTCCGCGAAGCCCAACACTGTGGAGCAGTGCGTGGACTTCAAAGGCTCTGACGGCATCCTATGTCTGGTGTCAGCGTCCAGCGCAGCCCAACACTGTGCAGTTGATGAACGCCACAACGCCGGCGTCGGTGTAACGATGACGCTGATCGCTGTTGTGCTGATGCATGTCGTGCTTGTGGCGCCTGGAGAGATACTCACCTTTATTAATCAGCACCTGCTGACCAGGTCTGACTAATCTTTATTTACGAAACGAAACATGGCATTGTATGCAGATATGGTATTAAACGCGTAATCTTTCTTTCATTCCACTTTCACTCTGTGCTATACATGACTAAAAGATTGTCTAACTGCAGAAATGCCGTTCGTTCGCTGTTCCATGGCAACTTTTGTTGTCGATTTTTGCTGTTAGGCGTCATAAAATTTTCGAATTTGTTCATACTTCATTATATATCCTACAAAAATCAAGAAAAGAACGAAAAAAGAAAACTGCAAAGCAGTTCAAATGACAGCCTAAATAAATACCGTCAAGTTTTTATCATTGAACGCTCTTGTGAGAAAACAGCGAATAGAGCACCTTGTCACTGTCAGACGCAGTAAACTTAGTTTATCCCGTAGTCTCTTGTTTGTCTCGCCCTTGCAAGCCTAGACAAAAGCAGCCGACACAAATGTCACACACATTAGCTTCTTGTAACAGTTTTGATATCAAAATGTAAAAGGTAAAGATGCCGACGGTCAAAGAGGAGTGTTGCCCAGCGTGTGGTTCGCTCTCATGTTTTGTTACGCTCATTATGTTTGGTTTATTTAGCACGTTTGGTTACTTTGTCTTCCAGCGTTATATTTAGTACTGGGTTATAAATAAATTACTTGGTTCAACCACATTTCGATCATCCATATGCTCTCTGTTGGGACTGATTTCACGGACTGTATACCTGGCTCTTGAATTTCCATGTTTATCGGTTTTTATGTTTTGTTTTTATTTAGTTATTTTTCATTGTGGTTATTGGTCACTTGCGGCAGACTAAGTTGGTCAGTTGTAGACTATGGTTTACTTTTTGACGTATACTCTCTGTGAATTTTCATTTTGCATTTCATTTCGGACTGCCTCGTACCTCGCTGACGAATTTCAGCAGCAGCATACGTCTGATGTCGAGGCCCGTTGGCATCCCCGCTAGCTATCTGCCTCGTAATCATCACTTGTCGTCCGACGACCGAGCTTTTCCAATCGCTGCTTCCAGTGTACCAGGCTACAGTATACTCCCATCCATACTATAACCTCTGAATATGAATTAGCCTAGGCCAGAATAATAAAGGTTAGGGTTGGGGTTAGGATCAGCCTTGCGTATACCCCCTGTCCATAGTGTGTATGGCAGGGGGTATAGTCTGGACGGGAATATACTCTGGCCTGTTACATCGGCCGTACTGGAACACTCTGCCGTAATAAGGCCGCCACTGAGTGTTTTTATGAAACGTCTGAAGACTCATCTCTTCAATCGTACCTTCCTCCAATTCCCCGTGGTACCCGTGCAGTGTACTTCGTCTTTTCGGACACTGCAGTTGTTCTTTATAATTGCTTCGTTTCATAATTCTCAGTGGTGTAATGTGTCACTGCTTCCAGCGGCAGCGGCGAAGAAGCGCCAGTAAACTATCGTCGACTTCAGGTGGTGATCGAAGTGACGAATCTGATGCAGAGTGTCAGCTTCTCGTTCAACTACTTCATCTACGCGATGCTGAATGTCCAGTTCCGAAACACTCTGCAGGACGTGATATGCTGTCGCGTCGTCACTGAAGTGGCGTCGACGCGTGGCCACGCACTGGTCGAACTGGACACTCCCAACTGCGGAAGGGTGTGCAGGAGACAGTCAGCGTTCGTATGTCGACAGCAGCGTCATGCCGAAGTCAAGACAACCGTTCATCATACGACGTCTGTATAGACAGTCGACTCATTGACTGAACAACAGTAATCATTTTTATATAGGCCTACTCTATTGTGAAAAACAACCACTTTGACATTTGGCGATATCTTTGTCAAATCAACCGATTTGCCAAACTCCTTCACTGCTAAAGATAATAATTAATTACTTTTAGCAGTTAGTTTATAACAACCCAAATGTGTGATATGATATTGTTTTCTACGTTCTTCAGTGTTCAATTTCTTTCTGCACAATTTCTTGTAGACTGCACTGAATGATGAAGTTTCACAAGTCAGTGTAGCAACATAACTGGTATATGGAAGAAACCTGTGTGCCTATGTTTTGTAGGAAATTTAGACTTTTACAGTGATAAAAAAAATAATTCGGTCGAGATTTTACTAAATAACTTATCAATCACCAAAAGTCAACGTGGTTATTTGTCATTGAAACACGGTGTATACTGTACATCGTTCACAAACTTCCAAAGTACGCACGAAAAAGAGACAATCGCAGGATAATAAAAATCATGCGCAACATACTGGAAATTAAATTAACATTATGTCATGTCAGTTATCAAAAACATCACCGTTTAGCTGACCGCCTGCGATTAAAAAAATTTGCGTAACATTTTAACTAATCGACTTTGTTCACAGCTACATCTCTGGTAAACAAGTCCTTCAGCGGGCTGGTTATTTTTGATGTCATCGACAGAACAAATACACACCGGTGCACACAAAATAATTCATTTTGTGATAAAAGACTAGGAAAATAGGCAAGAAATATATGCACAATCGAGCGTGCTTTTCTGAAATTGAGGAAGTCTGATTAAGCATAACAGCGAGGAGCAGGTAATGTTTCTTATCACGCAACGTTTGATAACTTAACTGAAGTATACAGGGTGGTCCAAAAAGTATGCCATTACCTACCGAATCATCGATAAATCATATTAAAAGTCTGCCAGTGAGATAGATTTTTCTGTCAAATTAAAGCTACTGAGAGGTGAGAGGTAGAGCTGTGATACGCAGTTGGAATCGAGAGAGCGGCACGTTACCTTAATAGCCAACGTATACCTAAACTTATATAAGTAAATAAGTAAGTAAATGACATATAGTACGAACTTCTGGAAAGAATCAGGGCGCGTAAGCTTATCGTGTGACAGCTAACAGACTAACACATTTTATTAAGCGACACACTGCTCTCGCTTCGTTATTTTGAGCATCTATAGCCAACTTATGCCGGTGTAGACTATCGGGTCTCGTGACCAATATGCTGCGTCCTCATCTTCGAGACACGGAAGTGAAATGATGCCAATAGCGGAGACAAATGAATCCAATTGCACGAATGTTACGTGCATTATGGATCGTCACTTGCGCTGGCTTCTGTCACCGACCCTCTGCATCTCCACAACGTGCGTCAAAAAAGTAACCCCAAGATTTTTTTGCAGTTTTCTCGGCAATCGCTTGGAATTTAAAGTAAAATTTTATCGACATATTTAGTCATCCTATATACACATAACAGTCTTATCATCATATAAATAGCTTTCAGCGTTTTTAAATTATCAGCATTAGAGTGACGCAACCTACCGATTTTGGCGTGCTTAAAAACGTCCAGGCAATCACACAGCAACTTACGCCGCTCAAATTAAAGTAATAAAGCACCATAACACTGCAATTAATATCAATAGTAAAAGTGTCCACCCGGCCTTGGTTACAGCACAGGCATTAGTCGTTTTAAAAGCTGTTTTACAGCTCTGTCTATCGTACCCTGAGTTAAACTGTAATTTGCAGCATTTTCATAAGTTCGGCGATATCTTCGGTTTTGGACGATACCTGTGATTAACCTCGAATATTTCCCAGACGTAGTGATCCAGATTCACAGTAATTCAGATAACTTCGAAATACAGTGAGCTAATTGATTAATGATAATATCATTACATGCGCATAGGTTGACTTAATATATTGGTAAAATTTCACATTGTAATCCCAAGCACATACTGAAAAAATTGCAAAAAACTTAGGGGGTTTCTTTTTTTCGCCACACCCTGTAGTTCGTCGTTGCTCTGCCGATATTCATGGCCTACAAGCGTATACAGTTTTTTCTATACACTGGTGAATGAAACGAAAGCCAACATGTCCGTTAGCATTATTACATAACGACGACAACGTGATCAACACAGCTCCCAGCAAAAAGAAATGCGACCTTATAGTGCCGATACCGAGGCAACGCATTCATTCTGAATTGCCCACTGTTAAAACCAGAAGTTTGGAATAGGGGTTCTCGTGAGGGTCAGGGCCGAATTAAAACCCGATCGGGCCATGTTCGGTAAAAATGTGGGGGCCCCGCCCTCACATAAATTTTATGACATTAATGTACAAAAATATTCGGTAGATACATGTGAACTGTACGCAATATTGCTGCTGTTATCTGAATTGAGAGTGGAGACACGGTTTTCTGCATTCGAAAGCCTTGTGTGGGCATATAGCTAAATCTATATACACTGAACAAAACTACTACATGTACAACACTGCAACACAGCTCGAAAATTCAAAGTCCAGAAATTCTGAATTACTTTTTGAATTATGATATTTTTTGTATCAGTATCAACTATTCTAGTTCAACTTCTAGGCTTCCAGCACACAATGCACGGCATAGCGTTCAAGATCATTCTGTCATTTTTTGCCACTGTTAGCTGACACCGGACAGTAACATCAGGCCTAAATGTGAACTTTCCGCGCTTTCAGCGCTGCGAAGTCATTTATCACGTAAGTAAGTAACGTCGAAACTTTCAGATTTCACAATACGGCATACAGAGCCCCCAACCCACAGGCCACAGGCAAGAAAATGCAGTTCTGCACCACGTGAACTTTTAAGTTTAGTTTTAAATGTCGCAATACGGCATAAATAGGCCCCACCTCACAGGTCAGAAAATGTCGTGCTGGCGTCCGACAATCTCTGGCCTGTGGGGGCCCCTTTTTGTGGGGGCCCCTGTTCGGCCAAACATGCTGAACATGCCTAAATTCGCCTCTGGTGAGGGTTCAATTCACCTCTAGACTATACAATCAACTGGAGCTTGGAGCTTGTATATACGCCGCCAGAAGGTTTCGTGCACAACATCAAGGTGAACATTATATCAATGTTAACGTTTTTACGTCAACATGAAGTTCATCTAAAATCAGCTGACGTTCCAACGACGTCACAACTGACATTGCCGTGAAGTTGAACAACGTTCCCATGTTGTTCTGTGCAGTGTGGAAACTACTACAACGTTGTGAAAACTGTTTCGTCCATATGGAATTATGGAGAACGGGGCAAGACCAAACTGGTCTGGAAAAGCTAAACATTGTTCATATCTGCAATCCGTGAAATTTTAAGATTAAAATGAACCAAAAACCGAAAAGTCTCCTGGCAACAGTCCAACCGGTATATGCAAGAGACCGCAATGAGTAGTTTGCGATGTCCGAAGTACTATGGAGGGGAAGGGTTGGTGAAATATCAGCTAGCTCCGTCGCTGGTCTTATACCACCTCGAACACTCTTCCACGTCCTGAGTCCGTCCGTCCCCGCCCCTGCCATTCACGCCACCACCAATGACAGTTTTAATAGACCGCAATGAGTAGTTTGGACGTTTTTGCCTTGACCCACCTTGTTGTAGTTGCAGTATAGGCCCTATAGGCCTATACTTAGTCATGAACAGTAATTAAGGTCTAATAGAGTAATAGGAATTCAGTACGCCATAGCCTATAAATCATAAATGCAGAGAGCAATTATATCATGTCGGCTAACGCATAAGACATTTATAGCATTGGTCTAAGTAGGGACCTAGTGTAGGCCTATGTGGTTAAATAATTCAGTATTATAGGCTAAACTGTTAGCGTGTGGTTCCACGGTTTTTCGAGTTATATGCGGCCTATATTACATCTACGCACTTTTTGTGCGGGTTTCTATCTGGTACTACAATAATCTTGTATAAAACCGACGCAAATAATTCTCAAATGCCATCTTGCATGACAGCTTTCTTCTCTCAAGAGGCTTATAGGCCTCCTTGACGCCGCCACGTGTAGCTAACGTCACTACTAATTGCATCAGTGATACTGCATCCGTCTATCGCCATGGGGACCGGCTTTGATCTGTGCGTTGCGACGGATTGGACAAGGAAAAGATAAACAATATGTTACAGTGAAACCACATGGTAAACGTTCGTAACACAACACTGACTGAATTACACAACCTTTAATCGCCAAGACAAACTGGTACACAGGAAAAATATATGATTAAAACACGTCAAATTTTGGGCGACATATTAGCCGTATTAACCTTCCGTGGCTCACTGGGACATTGGGACCCACCTATTGAACTATACGTTTAGTATTCCTACTTCGTCTGTTAGTTTTTAGAGGTGAGCATCCGTTAGCACCAGAGAATTTTTTGACGTATTGCATATTCAGGGTGGCCCAGTAAAAAGTAAGCCATTCTCAATCATCACTATATCGCATTGAAAACCAATCAATAAGGCTAGATTTTCAAATTAAATTTGAGGGAAAAAGGCACCACAATATTATCAGTTGGTATTAAATATTCTATGTGAGACCTAATTTGTGACGTCATCGATTACTGTGCTTCAAGGTTTGCTATGGGAAAAATA
>Ga0056116_1000801_pt1 | contig 11374 bp, 6 predicted proteins | sample WorMetOlspDAHAB2_FD_67352 | JGI IMG/M metagenome (GOLD analysis project Ga0056116, IMG submission 67352) | Marine gutless worms symbiont microbial communities from Max Planck institute for Marine Microbiology, Germany - Olavius sp. DAHAB.2 ...
AGATCGTTTACAAATGGAATTCACAGCTTGCTAATACTAGCTGATGCCAGAGAGAGCTATGACATCATTTACCTTATATGTGACGCATATCGCTAGTTTGCGGGTCAGGCATAGTTACTGACGTCAAAAAGTAGGCTACGCACAGAATATTTAATACCGACAGATATATTTAGCGTTTGATTGATACTTTAATTTGACGAATAAATCCAATCTCATTGGCAGGCTTTAATACGATTTAATGCGATATTTTCATAATTTGGTAGTGGCTTACTTTTTAGGGCCACCCTGTATATTCATCACAATAGTAGCAAACAGTTATAAGCAAACATTCAAGCAATGATGATGATGACGATGATGATGATGATAACAATACTGAAGTTTATTCGCATAAAAACAGACAAGTGCATATACATATACAGAAAATACATACATGAAAGACAGAGTACAATATACTTAGTTACATACCAACACAAGCAAATAAATACCAAGTTGTTAAAATCAATAGAATTACAGTAATTTAAATTCTACTCACTCAGTCACTGACCGTAGCTAATTTCGTACTTTCGTCGCCACAGATCTAGGGCATAAAAACATTTCTTCGCCGTGTTTCTTACCTCCGGAGACGGCTGCAAGACAGCTGACATTCAGCGTATACTGAACAACTCCATCAGCGACAGTGGTTTCCGACACCAGCGATGCGTTCGTCTGCAGCCAGCAACTTCCGGTTGTAGGCTGGTACTCGGCGGCGACGCATCCGACCACTTCCTCGGCGCATGCGCGCTGACATCTGGTGACATGGCTGTAGCTCAGGTACCGGAAAGAGCCTTCCGATCTCACGTTGGTCACGTTAGACCACACGTACTCACAGTCTGTTGTCAACAGGGTATTCCATCAATCAATCAACCAACCAACACGAATTTCCACAGCGCATGAAGGCGAATTTTAATTAATTCATTAACTTATTATGAGCGGCATACACAAGGTACACAAACGCCTAAAATCTAATATTAGCAAAATAGCAAAAAAGTACACAGTTCACACATTTAATCATCAAAATTCTAGAACGACATCGTTCAAGGGCTCTCTCCAATTTTGGAGAATAGTGTAAATTAAACAGATGGTGATGATATACACTGTACACCGTGCCTAAAACATCCTGACATGAAAAATGAGTTGGCTTAAGTTCACCAGAACAGCGCTATGAAGGACAGCAATTCTAAACATTTGCTCTGACTAGTGATGGCGCGAGGGGCTAAACCAGTAAATCGGGTGACAATGACGTCATTCTGTCTAAATTAGTTACTGCCGCCATGTTGGTAGTGTAACATTGGAAACGTACGTATGATTGCAAACTGTTGTCTGTGGAATTATACGCGTTCTGCGAACAAAAAGTTGCGTCTTTAATCACTCAGTTTGCATTAACTATACCCCAACATGGCGGCCGGGTTTTGTGCTAGCTCAATGACATCACTGCACCTCCTGTATTGTCTGCACTGACAAAAAGTTTTAGGTCCGGTTGCATGAACGTCACTTATATTTAAGTGCAACTGATGATCATTTCACGTCACGCACTACGTCACCATATGCGTTTTGCAAATTTAATGGTGGTAAGTTGACGTTTTTTACTTCGTTCGTAGAAAGCATACAAAATGACATCCAAGATGACGTAATGCGTGACGCAAAATGAAATTGTCATTTAAATTTAAGTGATGTTCATGTAACCGGCCTTAACGACTCAAACTGTTCAAGGCTGAACAAAACTGATCAGAAGTTGGCGCATTTTAGTTAAATGCTGCTATCTATGGTAATTGTAGTGTGTTACGTGGACCTATACAATTTAAACAAAAACTTAAAACTTACCTTTTTTCACTGTCATTTTCCGGCATGTAATATATCCCCATATTGATGTACAGTGACTGCAATGCTTTTGCATTTGTTCACTTAAAATTATGATTGATCGATTGATTGATTGAACTGATCACTCCGAGAAAGAAATACACACTGTTCTTTTCGCGACTTTTAGGCCTATTGCCTTTAAATCACTTATCGTGAGACTATAAAGAGAAATGAAAGGGGGACCCTGAAGGTAAAGATAAAGGCATAATGCCATATAACACATATTTGTGACCAAGCAGTACTGTTTGGATCAGGTTGATAAGCATTGTGACAGGGTTTCTCAGTTAAAAAAAATTAATTGATACTAGGGATTTCTATGTTAGAGATGCTACATGCCTGTTAAGTAGAGTCGAGTTATGTGATATAATTAAATTTTTGGCTACTGAGTAACAATGAGATAGTATATGTACAGTACTTTGTTAATTAATGTAGTAATACTGTGTATTTGTTGCAGTGGCATCTTTTGTCTGTGTGTTTATTTACAGTATTTTGGTGTTTTTGCTTAGTTTAGTAGTAGTAGTAGTTGTCGTTGTTGTTGTTGTCGTCGTCGTTGTATGTACTGTGAATACGACTCCATAATAAAATAAATAAATAAATAAATAAATAAAATAGCGCCACGACCACATACTGCTACTGCATCGACGCTGTGTGTCACAGACAGAGCAGACGTACAGCCTAGGCCGCAGTCCAAGCTCGCGCCCACTGATTATGACCTGCAGTCATACAGCCATGTGCAGCCCTTGTCTGCCGTTTAATAATCTCCACCGCCGTAATTATATGGATTACTACTCATTTACCGACTTCGGAGGGACGGAAGGCTGAGTTGGCTTAGTTGGCTGACCCACAGCGGACAGTTTATCCCCCTGTCAACCACAGATCAGGCACAAGTCCGCCAGCGTAAGACCGAAGTCCTAACCACAGAGCGACGCCGCTAACTGTTTTGGCGAAGTTTTGTTTGGAGATCGAGGCAAAGTAGCATGACGGGCTGCGCGATAACTAACCGCAGGTTTCTCGGCGACTAAAATGCTTAACGCCCGGCGCTGTTCCGACAAAGACGGCATCCTGCGAGCTGGAGTTGTGCAGATAGCAGCGGAATCCGTGTTGCTTTTCGGCGTCGAAGTCGTAAGCGGAACAGGACGAGTTGCCGTCACACGCCTGCCTGCAGTCGGCCGACGAAGAAGCGTTCGATACTCGCCATCCACCGAACACGTTGCTTCGCTCGTACACGTACCACACCACGAGACAACCTGCAAAAACAATCAATCAATCAGTCAGTCAGTCAACCAACCAATCAGTCAATCAGTCAATCAATGGTATGTCATGCTAACTTAATTGTGCGGGCACCGTAACACCGCCGCTCGTTTTTGCGTACTTTTCAAGAGCGAAATAAATCACGACGAAAGCGAAAGCTCACAGTTTCTGGTCATTGAGTAGTGCGTCACGCCGGGCGTTTGACCCACGTTGACAGTCCCGTCGCTCAGAATCAGAAAACAGCGCCATCCGTCGACGCCCTGCGCGTCATAGTCGATGCCGGTGCAGTTGGCGATGTCGGAACACGCTTGCTGACAGTCGGACACAGTGTTCGAAGACGCAGACCGAACGCCGTCGTACACGTTACTCTCGCGGTACACCGTCCACGAGTACTTGTATCCTATGCAAACGGTTCGGGATGTTCCTAGTGAATGACGTTATTGACAGAAATAAATGTAAATTTCTCGACCTATCTGATAACTTGCTAAAGGCATATAAGGCAAAGGCATATAACACTTGTATAGCGTCACAAGCCGCATACGCAGCTGCAGCGGCGCTGTTCATGTTCCAGACAGCGGACATACAGCTTATAGGCCGTAGGCTAAGCCTGCGACCACAGGCTGACCTACGACCAACCAACCATACGCCACGCTGGTCTGCCGTTTAATGGTATCCACCCCCGTAATCCATGTAATTGGATAACTACTCCTTTTCCGACCCCGAAGGGATGAAAGACTGATTTGGCAAAAATTATAACGAAATTGTTTGATATACTGCGTCAATGTTTTATAGTTTAGTTAAGTTTATTTGTCATGTATTATCATTAATTCATTGTCGCTTTAGGCCTATACAGCCGGTTTTTGGTGAATAAAAGTTGGGTGTGGTTTGAAATGGTTTCAAAAACGTAAAGCTGCCCAAACGATTGAAACAAGACAGAAATAAAGCAGCGTTATTTCATCCCAAAAAAACGCTATAAAGCCGTGAAACGTTTTAGCTGTTTAGCCAATCACAATCTATCCGCTGTTTGTGCGCCATGCTATAAACAGCAGATACCTAATGTGATTGGCCTGGAATTGGCTGTGATTGGCCTATGCCAGATTATATACAGTTATAGTCGTCAGTTAAGGACATTCTTTTTGCATACTATTAGGCACGACGTATCGAGCGCGTTAGAGATCATTTTAATTAATGCTATGCGCTAGTTAAAAATATACTATTTACTTATTTATATACTTTACTAATAAAAATCAAGAAAACAAACCAAACGCAAACTAACAATCAAACAATGTTAAGGCTAATACTAATAGCCTATTATTTTAGATATATCTTTTCTAATAATGCGAATGTCCATGTAAATGAAAGGATTTCCGAATCTTATCATTAGAAAACTCTCTAATGGGCTCAGTGCGCTAGTGTCGTGCAACCAGAAACGCCATTAGCTCCATCATAGACGATAGCGGTGTATAATGGTTTCAATATTGGTTTGTATTCCGGAAGGGGTCTGGTAGACTGTTCCATGCAGTCGGACCGGCAGCGGAAGAGCTCTGCGGCTATTACTAATAATAAAAAAGCGAGTAAAATAAAATAATAATCGTAATCATCATATATCACAATCATAAAGGTGACGTTGCTAACTTATTAGAACAGCGGAGGGAAACACAACCGACGTAATCTAATATAAATATTGTGATGTAATGGTAGAATACGCTTAGTTAACAGTCTGCACCTTCTTCATAATAACGTGGTTGCTGTCTTTCGCAAGTTGTGATTTCACTGCCTATAGCTCAAATTCCACTTGGCTCGTCACGTCACGCCCCGACACGACACAATACGTTCGACGTGTCGAGCCAGTCGAGCACCTTGTGACGAGCCGTGCTGTTCAACGAGTTCGACACAGCCAAGATGCATGGGCTCGACACGTCGAACGTGTCGTGTCGTGTCGAGACGTGACGCATGACGAGCCAAATGGAATTTAAGCTTATACATGTAGTGCTTTAGTTTGCAGTTTGTGCGTCTGTGCATGTGTGTGTCTGTTGTGTGTTCTGTGGATTATTGTAGTCTGAAATGAATAAATAAATAAAGAAAGAAGAACACATAACACATAATATTATATTACTGTCGCAGTTGGAGTTCCACACGAGCGCCGCACCAGAGCAGTTCACCACCCGCCGATAGTGAGTGACGCCGTCCATCGATTCGCGTCCCACTGAAAGACCCTCGTCGAAAATCAGGAAACATCGTGCCTCAGCCGGCGCCGTCGGATTGAAATCGACGCCGCTGCAGTTAGCCAATTTGACGCAGGATGAGCGACAGGATGCTACGTCCGAGGCTGATGGCAGCTGAGTGCCGCCGGCAACGTGACTGTCGGCGTGCGCAAACCACGTGATGTTGCAGCGATCGTTGTACGGTACGGTATGCACGAACAGCGGATCTACGCACGCAAACCAAACATTACAGTGTCAAACTACATCTAAGCGACGGATAAACGGACAAAGAAACGTGAATTTTGCAGCGGGTCGATGAGTCGCAGCGACGTCGACACGGCGTGACGGCGGCGATCGTAGTGGACGTTGTTGGTGCGAGTGCGTGTCTCTTTGTCCGTCCGTTCGTTTGCTCGTGTCTTAGATGGAGTTTGACACACACAACACGATCATGGGGGTGGGCTGAGCCGCCTGGCTGCCTGGCACTTGCCAGGTGGACTGGTTCATTCGCCGGCCAGGTGGGCCGCCATGTCAAATGTTGAAGGAAGGAATGGCACGGAGGGGTCCCAGGGGCCCTTAACTAGGGAGGGAGGGCTGTCCTCGGATAACTTATTTGCAGGGGCCCCGAGTTCCTAGTTAAGCCACTGTTCATGGGACCGGTCTGTCTACAGTCAGGACCGGTTTGAAGAGCCAGTCCGCCTCTGAACACAATTGATACAGAATCAGACCAGAAATTATTCGGAGCAAAGGTTTTTTTTCCACGCAAACTGGTGGGTCAGTTTTCCCACCAGTACCCAGAGAGTTGCTCCAACATAATGCGGTGTCATTTCAGCGGCGGTGAAACCAGGTACACAGGCGCCCGGGGGCTAACATCTGTCTGGCGCCCCGTGAATCTCGTTCAGAATGTGACACAGTTCAGCAGGCCAGTCTGTTGATAATTTCGCCACTCCAGTACAGTTCCATATGAAATTGATTTAAAGTTAGAAGGAAATTCTGTATTAGTATGAGAATTAGCTGTTTAGATTAAGTGATCGTTAAATAACTTTATCCATCTAAAACCATGCACTTTATTAAGCAAAACAAAAGCGGAGCACCAAAATAACCCACAGCAGCACCTTCCATCACAAAATAATCGGGTTTGGAGACTACAACTCGCCGCTAAAGTAAAATACTAAATACACTGTGCTTTTAAATGCATTCACTGCCAATATCGCTAGATTCTAGACCGCAAATACACACACATTGTTGTATGTATATATGTATCTTTCGTTTCAGGCAGCATGGCCCATATAGGCATAACGAACAAATACACAAACTAATAAGCAGACAGGACAGACAGACAAAAAGCAACCTCTACAACGCAAAAAATTAAAATGATAAACTATTTTATTTCTACAGTTTTTCCATTAAAATGTAAATTTAACTCGTTTTGTGGTTATGGGAAAAGCACTAAACCTACTGACGGCCTCAGCTCGTGGCAGCCCAAGTCTGCCGTTTTAATGGTCACCCCTCCCCCCTAATCCATGTAAGTACATGGACTGCTACTTATTTATCGACTCAGGAGGAACGAAAGGCTGAGTTCAGTGAGTTGGCATAGTTTGGATGACTGATAGCGGACAGTTTACCTACAGAGTCGTCACCTGTCGACCACAGTTCTGGCGCAGGCAGGGAAAGTCCGCCGGTCAGAGACCGACGTCCTGACCACTGAGCTGTACGCCGCCAACGCCAACGATAACGTACCCGGGCAGATGCGGGTGAGCGAATAGTGCGAAATGCCGGAAAACTTTCCCATGTTGATGCGCGCGATGGCAGCAAACTGGAGGTAGCAGCGCCAGCCGACCGGATTTGCGGAGTTGTAGTCGGCACCGCGGCATCTCCTGTTCACTTTGCATCCTTGCAGACAGCTGGTAACACTGTCGGCGCTCGGCAGTCGACTGCCGCCAAACATGTTGCTGTGCTTGTAGATTGTCCATGTTTCGTTGCACGGCTCTGGCACGGCACCAGCAAAAACCATAGATGTAATAAACGTTCAGATGCGACATATAAAAACGGTTAAAATGCATAAAAACGTGGGGAACGTTTGACAAAAATGAAACGCTGCCAAATTGCGATCAATCCAACTATTATCTTCGCACACTGAGTCATATGCAGCTTGTCAGATTGTAACACGTATCTTAATAATTAAAATATTTTACAGAATGGGTTACATAACAAATAGGAATCAATAACAAACAATTAATAATTGCTGAGGCATCCTCTAGAGTGTGACGTCACTCTGTCTACTATGGGGAACGCCGTCATGTTGGAGGTATACCTAGCTGTGGAACGTCGTAAACTTACGCATATATGCTTGCATATGCTACGCACATGCTTGCATATGCTGAGCTCTGTCACTGTGAGTTAAAAAAACAAAATAGCCTACTCATGTCTATAATTACGCGAAATATTAATAGATTTTCACAATTCTTTCACTTGTAGACTAAACATAAAATTTGCTACAAAATAATCATTATATATCCAATGACACCTTAAGAACATTGCTATACTACCCTGTTGAACCGTGATGTTTCAAAAATCGCATAAATTAATAATAATAATAATAATAATACGAAATTTATATAGCGCCATAATGCCGTTAGGCGGCTACAGAGGCGAATACAATGCTGTATGTTTATCAATCTTATTAAAACTCGTCAAAAATCTAGACTTTCGCTTACAATGTGTGTAAAAGAAGAACCAGAGTATTATAAGTTGGTAGTAAATATTATATACATAACCATGCAGCTTTGTGACGATCACTTTCTGTCTGTACTTGCAGTGGCGGCATAGGTAAAATAAGCATACACAATAAATCGTAACAGAAAATGCCGAAAAAAGGGAAAAATTGGGATTCAAGAAATTTTTAATGAATTTCCATCTAGCTAAGGTAAATTGTTACAAGATGGAGCGCTGACGTCATTTGCTTTATTTTACGCATATCGAAGCTTTGCGGCTCATGCACGGTAATGGACGTCATAATTTGGTCACGTATAGAATACGTAATACCAAATGATATTTTATAATGCTTTATTTACACTAATTTGACGAAGAAAAAAATTGAGTAATTAAATTCGCAGAAATATCTTCAAAACAACATTATTTAGTACTGCATTTTGTAATTTATGCAATTTTTGAAACATTACGGTTTCAAAGGGTAGTGTAGCAATGTCTTTCAGGTGTGGTGTGATATATAATGATTATTTTTTCAGCAAATTTTGTGCTGAGTCTAGCAGTGAAAGGATTTTGAAAATCGATTAGTATGTCGCGAAGTTATAGACGTGGGTAGGGTGTCTCGTGTTTTGCTCACAGTGTACGTACCAGTCGAAATGGTATTCTGCGTATAACCATGGCGTGCGAATTTCTGAACTTTAACCAGTCATTGTTCGCACAGTGTATAGCTCCAACGTGTCGGCGTGTTTAATGTACACATGTATAACAAAATGTTCATAAACGCAAACCATTGCAGGTTCGGTCCAGTTGGTAGTGCATGAAACCGGCGGCGGCGACGGTGGTGGTTGTGGCGTTCAGCTGCCGATCTCCGAGCACGAGAAAGCAACGCCATTTGATCGGATTCGCGTCGCTGAAGCCAACCGCGACGCAGTCCGCCGTGCTTCTGCACGCCAGCTGACAAGTGACGACCGTATTCGACGTTGACAGCCGAACGACAGTCGAACTGTTCGTCTTGCGGAACTTGCGGTCGAGATACGCAGTCCACGTCACGCACACTACGTACAGACGAAACGGCCACACTGGAAAAGTCTTTCCCGTGCCGTCGTTATACATATTTAGGCACAATTTTATTACAAAACACATTCCGAAGCTCCAAGGCACAGAGCGCCACCAACCGCATACCGAAGCTGCAGCGGCGCTTTTTGTGTCACAGACAAAGCGGGCGTACAGCCTGTAGGCCGTAGGCTAAGCCTGCGCGCACAGACTTTGACCTGCAATCAAACAGCTATACGCAGCCCAGGTCTGCCGTTTAATGGTCTCCATCCCCGTAATCCATGTAATTAAAGGGACGACTGAAAACGCGGGACTGGAAAACACGATACCATCTTACAGGGTGGGGGTGGAAAATGCGGCGTCAGTATCATCAGCCGAATCGTCGCAGTCTGCGGGTGTGTCCATGCCGCCGTAGACTGTCTCGATCTCTGCTCCGTAGATTTTTTAAATTGTAAGGCTTTCCATACTTTTAAGGTCCTGCGTTTTCCAGTCCCGCGTTTTCAGCGTCCCCTAATTAAGTGGATTACTACTCATTTACCGACCCCAGAACGATGGAAGACGGCATTGGCCTGGTTGGTTGACCCATAGCGGACACTTTACCCACGAAGTGGTCACATGTGAACCATAGATCAGGCATAGATCAGATAAAGTCCGCTAGCCAAAGACCGACGTCCTGACCACTGAGCCACACCGCCAAGCTCCCAGCTCCAGCGAGTGCTTCGTGCGTCACCAGCGACACAGGCGAGTACGCTCGTCGGCTCACGCGGTCACTAGCTCCACTGGCTTGACGTTCCAACTGGCGGTCATGGTGCCCCGGTGTCTGAACGACCGTGAACCAGACTACCTGACCGACTACTATGTGTCACTTTCCACGCAAAAGCATCTGTTCTGCTGGCTGAAACCTCTCATACGTACCACCCATGGTGCACTATGGTGTCTTGTCACGTTGTCACGTTCTGCCGCAGGCGGGCTATCGCCATTGCCGGTCCAACTGCATGGAATAGTCCACCAGATTCGAACATAACTGAAGCTGTTTTCAGGCGTTTGCTAAAGAGGTTCTTGTTCGCACGCTACTTGCGCAACATCTGCGCAATGCTGCGCTATACAAGTCTTCCCATTGAGATATTCAGTCAACCCGATGAAGCTGTGGTAGCTTAACCTTAACCTAAACGATAACATGCTACAACGTCTACACAGCAAGTGGGAAACGAGTTTCTTTATACCGGCGTAGCCAGAAATTTGGTTTAACAGGTATAAAACGTTGGTCAACATGGTAGATTACAGAAAGTGCAAAGTCTCGTGTAACTGGGATGACTTGAATAACTCAAGGTTTGGGACATAAATCCATTTATAGACTTCCGTGCCTGAGCCCCCGGTCTTCATATGCTTATGAACGCTCACACGCTGTGAATAACGGTTCTGGCGTAATTTCCTTCAAAAATTCATGTGGCTGGTTAGGCGAAGCGTTAACGGCGTTCGTCACATCGATAAAGCTAAGCTACGTCGAGCCCGGTTAGTACTGGGATTGGTGACGACCTTTGGCGGATGTACCATCCAAGTATTTTCCAGGCCAATCAGCCTTGCCATCCCTCTGTGGGTAGGCGCAATGAGTACCGGGAATGGTTTCGGCCACCTCTGGGAAAAAAACGGCGCCTTTGAAGTTATGACCTTATGGCGCTTTATGAATCACTTTATAAATATACTCACTTGTATCGTTCGGCGTAGTAGTAGTAGTAGTAGTAGTAGTAGTAGTAGTAGTAGCGCCGGGAGTGGTCGGTCTAGTTTTAGTGGTAGTCGACGTAGTGGTTGGAAGTGGTGTGCTACTGGAAGCAGTTGATGTTGTCGTTGTCGGAGATGTCGTCGTTGTAACGATTGTGGTTGTACCCGCTGTGCCGTTTCTCACTGAAAAGGCATTTATGTTTTAATCCGAGATAAAACCACCGACACCAGTTTTTTTTCAGTTAGGTCTAAAGTGTAGGCCACTGTAAGATTTGTTAACAAAGTTCTTTGGGGTGAACGTGTGCTGTGGTAGTTAGTGAGTGGGGTTTAACGGGGACGCTTTTTACAGCCTGCGTAAACCAACCAACAGTTTCAACGCACTGAAGAACAAAATGGTAGGTTTACAATCTCATGATAATTGGCTCCGAAAAAAGGTAAAGGAAATAAAATAATATTTAAACAAATATGTAGCGCCATAAATACAAAAAAAGTTACAGAGGACCCTGGAAGACAGAGTCAAACTAAGAGCGGTAATTATGTTATAA
>Ga0056116_1000802_pt1 | contig 11364 bp, 5 predicted proteins | sample WorMetOlspDAHAB2_FD_67352 | JGI IMG/M metagenome (GOLD analysis project Ga0056116, IMG submission 67352) | Marine gutless worms symbiont microbial communities from Max Planck institute for Marine Microbiology, Germany - Olavius sp. DAHAB.2 ...
TAAGAAATTTGCAACACAAAAATGCACTTTACGATATATTAATTATTCAAGGCATTGACAAAAATATTCTCTTATTTGTTGCAGAAACATCAATAAAGATGATATACTTATACTAGATTCTCTCAACTACATAAAAGGTAATGTGTGCTTGGCACTGCTTGCGATACAGACAGAAGGTTAAGAGTTGTTACAATGACCGATACCTGTGTTTTAGCAAAGGCAGAACACTTTTACTCACAAGTGTCTGCAATGTTGTGCTGCTTTACTACTTGAGTTTGAATGGCATAATTTGCTGTGTGAGTGCTTGGACATCACTGTAATGCTGATAATTTAAAACTGCTGAAAGCTAACTATATGCTGATAAAATGTTATGCGTGCATAGAATGACTAAATGTGTCGGTAAAATTTTGCTTTGAAATTACACACGATTGCCGAGTAAACAGCACAAAATTGTGGGGCGATACTTTTTTGCCACACCCTGTGGAGTTTGATTCATTTTCATTATAATAGCTGCTTAAACTGATGCTGTTGCATTTATGTTCTAAGTTATTTATTTGATGCTGTGAAATGAAAAATACTTGTATGCATTTTCGAAATTAACAATAAATAATTTTCTGTAAGTAGCAGTCTTAGTTCAGTTGATTATTATGTTTTAATTGGTACAATACAATTCATATTTGGTTGCTTCTCCTAGGTTATCGATATGAGTTGTACTGCATTTCAAAGTCTGCTCAGACCCAACACTGTGTGGTAAACTATTATTGTTGTTTTGGTTACAGAATAACTAACTGCTTGTAATGGTGTAATATGACAGATAATGTAGTATTTGAGTTTACTATGTTAATTTCACTGAAATTTGAGTTCTTTGCATTAGAATTTGAAGTTATTATTTTATTGCACTTTTACCTTTCAGAGGTGAACTGGGTATTGGCACTGATCTTCTATATGTGTGATCGTTTGAGCTTATGCTGCTACAGTTTTCTGGCACATGATTTGTTTTTTGTTTGCACTTGAAATTAAATTTTTTATTTATATACCATCTATGCTTTCATGCTGATATTCCAATTTTTGATTTCAAGTGTTAATATTCAGATCTTATTACTAGAATGACTGTGTCAAATTTGGCATGTGTAGAGAGAAATTATGTTCATATTGACGGCTGTAAATTCTTATTTTCTATAGACTTTTGTGCTTCAGAATGTGAGCACATTTTTGATAACTGATTTGCCAGTTTTACCATTTTAAACCAATTTTTCACACCCATAAAATTTAGGTTCATTTTGAATAATCACGTTAGCAAGCATGTTTCCTACTCCCTACTCCAGTAGTGTATGATAAAGATTCATGAACGTTGGTTAACATGTAGTGGCTGGTGACTGGAAAAAGAACATACAGTATCAAAGCAGGAAACAAGAGCACTTGATAGTGCAAATGATTATATAGTTGTGTACTTGCTGTAACACAGCTCTGGAATCCAGCAAATGTCTCAATTGTAGGTATTTTGCGATGCAAGTTCTGAGGAAATTTGTGAGTGGAACTGTGCACGGCCTGAGAGTGAACGATACAGTCAAGATGTGTGAGTTTTTAGCATTTTTTTGAGTTTTGAACTTAGTCTGCATTCACATGTTTCCAAAAGCTGGCTTAAGTAGTAGAATTCTAAAATATAGTGTGATTCTAGTGTCTATTGTTATGTTAATGCAACCATACATTGTTTTTCTGGTAAGACAGATGCCCGAGCAACATTTTTAGGACTGTTTGACAGTCATATTTCTAAAAATTTCTGAATTTTGGTATATGGTTCTAGAATTTGTAAAAAAAATATAACCAGAAACTTATAATTGAAGGAAGCAATTTTCACCCTTTACTTTGGGGTGTGTACTTCATTGAAATTCTGTGTCCTAGAAGGATTTTTGAATATATGTAAGCAGCGCTGTGTGCCATGTACAATATGGATTAATACACCAGCTTTCAAAGGCTGGAATTTCTATTACTTTTGTACAACTCTTTAGGCCCTAGTTTTGGCCTCAGCATTGGTGGTACTGTTAGCTGATCTGGCACAGTGGTAACGACGTTGGGTTGCATCCACTAAGTTAAGCTACTTTGAGCCGGGTTAGTACTGGGATTAGTGGGTCTCCCATCTCAATATTTATCCGGGCCTACTCAGCCTAGCCATCCCTCCGTGGCTACTGGGTGGGTGCATTGAGTACTGGCAATGGTTTTGGCCACCACTGGGGAAGACACGGTTAGTTCTGCGTAACATTTGGCCCTGCAAACAGAACTGCTGACATATTGGCTGTTAATTTGAGCCAGTCATCCGGCCGACATGAGTTGTGTGCTAGTTTTATTGAGTCTGACCATCGTCGGCTGAAAGCACCGTAAAGGGGATGAGCTCCCTTCATATGGACTTCGCTATCTGTTCGTAAATTTTCTGTTCCTTCCATAGGTGGTGCTGGCCTGCAGAGACTGGATGGTTCGTGGACTAGTGAACTTGCCTATATGTTTCACAGGAAATTTGGAGTAAATAATCGCTCTAAATGTTATTTTAGAAATTTTGCTGTCAGCTAGTTGACTAGTCTACGAGTTGACTGGTATGTGACTTGACTGACCGCGATTTGTCTGGTAAGCCTCATTTTAATGTTTTGTGTTATAGAGGAAAGTTTTTATAATCCGTTATGGGAATGGCATTATATGCGTAATGTAGGCTGAACGATCTGGTGATGAGGTTCGAGGCGCCAGACTGTCGTAACAGATGGGACTCGCCAGTTTTCACTGTTCATGCCAGCGATTGTCTGCCATTCGATCAAGTTCTTGAGGCACTCTATAATCGTCAACCGCCTCCTCCCAATCTCTCCACACTTCCTGTTAGTAATAATTATGGAAACATCTGCAGCATTTAATAATTGTAACAATTACAGGAAAATTTATGAGGCGCTATAACGTGCCGGCTGGTTTGGCGTAGTGGTAACGGCATTGGTTACATCAACAAAGTTAAGCTACATCGAACCCGGTTAGTACTGGGATTGGTGACCTTTGGTGTGTCTGCCATCCCGGTGTCACCCAGGCCCACTCAGCCTGGTCATCCGTCTGTGGATAGGTGCAGTGAGTACTGGCGACGGTTTTGGTCAACACTGGGGAAAGAAACGACGAGTTCTGCATAGCATTCGGATCTTTTACCAGGACTGCTGGCATACTGGTTTATTTTATGCTAGATTAATCAGGTCTAACCCTTACTGGTTCAAGGTCAAAGGGGATGAGCTGCCTGTCGATGGATCTCATGGTTTATGCGTAAATCTTTTTAACGTGTCGGGAGTCACTACAAGGGCGCCAGACATATTGACTTCGCTTCTGTGGCTCCTTTAATGATTCCTGTTATTTAGCCACGTTGAAAATTCTGATTTGATTCATTGACTGATTGAATGACACTGTTGACCAGTATGGTAGCAATGTGCTTTACAGCTGTACAAGCGTAAATAAAATAAACTTATTTGCTCAATTGCGGAGCTACTGTGGTTCTGTATGCTTACTTTTTGTATTCCTGTAATCGATTATTATCGTGATATTTTATTCATATTATTTTTGTGTTCATTGTTGCTGTGTTTTTTCTAGCAACCACTTTCTGCAACAAATTTCCTTCACGAACTTGATACAGTTACACAAACAGTAATCATGGTTTGTCATCTTTTTGTTATTTTCCATAATTATGACGTTGTTCATTGCTGATTAATAAATCCGAATAGTATGCTACTAACCATCGTTATTCACTCGTTGTTCAAGAAATTGGACCTACCTGCCTGTAAAATGGGACATCACGACAGTGCCCTTGCAGATGCCGATATGTCTTGTATACATGAGGTGCAGTGACGTCATGGAACTGGACATAAAACCTTGCCACCATGTTGGAGGTATACACTGCATGATCAAATAGTGAGTTTAAATGCATGAATCCGACAGACCGTGTACCAATATTTTGACTGATGCATAACAGCAAGCAGACGTAAGTTTGCGACGTTACATTGCTGCAGTGTAGTATACCTCCAAAATGGCGACGGTAACTTGTCGACAGAATGACGTCACTGTTACTCCGTGTGTTAATACTGGCAGGGATCTTGACCACAATCCACTGCTGCTGTCATAGATATCTTGATTGCTGCTGTAACTGATAGTTACCCACTGTGTATGGAAATTCAGTGCTATGGCTCCTCAGACTGGAAGCGTCTGCTTGATTGATAGGTGATAGTGTGTACTTGTGGAATTTCGATCGCATGCTGGTGTGGTTTTTTTTCAGTCAATACTCGATGCGCAAAAAACGTCGGTGCCTGGCAGTCCTATAGCAGTCAAAGGAGCCACTGAAAAGGTGCTACAGCGTATCTTAAAACCTCAGTTTTGTTATTTCTATTTGTTGGATCGGCGACGGGGTCACTAACCTTCTCCAGTCCATATGTGGAGCTCACCCGCGGCCTCCGTTGCAGCCATTTGTTTAGATCGAGTGATTCTTGACTTCTCATAAATCGATTACCGGTAGTTCATCTTAACTAATTCACATGTTTTCTCCCAACAACTAAGCAATTGTTAAACGGCCTCGAATGCGAGTGACTATTAACCAATTAATTAAAACTATTTATGCAATTCCCTCTCTTTCATATTGGTGTTATGGATTGAGCGATTTAGCGTGGGAGAATATAAAATCGCCAGCAACTCGATGTGACATGACGAGTTTTTGGCGTGGTCGTGTGTGAGCATAATATCTATGGCGTTTCCTGTAAATACTGTACTAAACTTGGATGGATGGATATGTTTTTTTTAATGTAGATGGAATTTATGTCATAACAATGCAGTTTTGTATCTTAGAAGTATTTTGTGATTTTATCATTTAGCATGGATAACTGTATCTGTAGTGTAGTTGTGTTTTTGAGTGTGTTTTTGTGTTCTGTCTGTTTATGACTGCTTTTCTTGTCTTTTCTCGACTATGGGCCATGCTGCCTGAAATAAATAAATGATGATAATGATGACTACTTAAACACTGAATCTAAGCCTAACACTAAATCGTTATTTCCACATTGCATCGAGTCGCTGGTGTTTTTCATCTGGTTTGCATTTTTTTTCTCTGCATTTTCTTCAAAAACTGTATTAAAAACGCTCTTTTTGCTGCACCCTGTGTTTACAGAAAAAAATGTGCGTGCGTGTTTTCTAGTTGAGGCTAACGCGAGTCATGACGCTGATGGAATTGCAGCGACTCCGGCGTCAGTTTATCTCGTTCACTAAATCTCGCGCGGTCCCCAGCGACGACGCGACAAAACTCGCCGACTCGTTTGTCCAGTTTCTGAATAATCGGACTCAGTAGCAGCGTTAGCCGTTTCCATGTGCGGCACCAGGATTTTTGAGTCAAGGGGACAGCGAGGGGACAAAGCAGAGGGCATAGGAGGCAAAAGAAAATGGTTGTTATCGCACTTTCAAGTTTCAACTGAGGAAAACCAGCAGCAGGTGCTTGGTCGTTAACGACCGGAAATGAAAAGAAATTCAACATTGACTATGCAGTGTTATAACACATTTCGTGGATTTTTACATAAACTTTACGCTGCGACAATGGAAAGGAAGGGTCGTGAGGGCACATATAATTTTTTTTCACCATGACTGGGGGGAAGCAGCCGCGGGCGGGACATAGGACACAGGGGACAGCTGCCTCCCCTGCCACCCCGCTGGCGCCGCCCATGGTCGTTTCAGACAGCTGAAATGCGAAATCTGGAGAGAGAGAGGGAAAAACAATCTACGTAAAAATGAAGTTATTTGCAGATGGTGTATTTCGACTGGTGAAATTCGACACACAACAGTTGGCAGGCATAGACGCCATAGAGTAGTTTACGACCGTACGACGTCACACTGTTAACCGCATTTGCCTTACAAGATTGCGACTGCTGTACAGACATATTACGTCACTGCTAATCTATCACCCCGTGTGTAAGTTGAAACGCCGTTTACTATAACACAGATAGGTAGGCTTCGGTGAAAAGGATGAACGTCGATTATGTCAATAACACAAAACAAATGGCGCCAGAGCGGTTCGGGGGCTGTACAGTAAGCCCGCCGTCGTTTACTGACCGAGTGTCGTAAGAAGCGACCAATTCAGGATATAGGCCTAGTTTGTTTTATGCTCTATATTTACAGTAGTTGTTTGGGTTTATTAAGTTAAAGTTGTACAGTTTTTCTATTAGGGCCTACTTTTTGATAGTATCAGTCACGCCGTCAAGACCGTTTCCGAAATGATCGACATTGTGTCGTGTGGGTTATCGTTAAACTCTACTCAGTCACTCACTTCTGCTTCACTCCACCTAGAATTTGTTTTTCTTACAGACAAAACAGCGAATGCTGACAAGCTTTGCAGACGGAGGTTCCAGACTTATAAGAGGGGACCAGGTAGACTTAGAAAATATTGGAATCAAGACGAGACTTAAGCTGGGAAGACAAGACAGACAAGAGTAGGCCTATACACTGGAGATGTCGTGTGGTGGCCCAAATCACCCATCTGATTACGGTTCGAATCGAGTAAGAGACTGTAGTCACAAACAAAGTAACGAACATGTAAAGAAACAGCGCCATGCTATGTAAAAAGTCATTAAGTAAAATAGAACGATTATACATGAGGTGATACGTCATTACACTTAGCATAGGCTAACACCACGCCGCCGTAATGTTGGAGGTATACTTAATGTGATCAGAAAAGTTAGTAAAAATGCAGAAATCTGAAAATTCCTGACAGGGAGCGATTCAACCGGGTGTATAAATTCCACACACAACAGTTTGCGTGCATTGTGTAAGCGTACGGCATTACATTGCTGCAGCGTAGTAGCATATACCTCCGATGTGGCGACGTTAATATAGGCCTATAGACAGAATGACGTCACTGTCAACCCATTATAATGTTCGAAATTCGCAGACACTGCAGGAGATCACAGGAAGAGACCTATGAAAGACAGTTAGTAGTTTGTATCGACACCTAAACAGCGACTAATTTGTCTGCGACTTGCTCTGCTCTAGCTCGTCGGAAGGCCGTTCAACGAGCGACGGATGAACGCGTTCTTTCGGTCTCGTACTGCAGTTGTAGCAGCGCAGCAGAGACTCGGGGCTCGGCAGCCCGCTCATCCAAGTCTCGTCCACTTTTTCGAGCGCTTCGTCGACGTTGGCCATCAGGGCCGGGTTGCGCTGGAGTCTCGCGTCGATATAAGCCGCTTCGTTGGTGGTCTCCCAGCTGTTGCATTTCGCCTTCATGTAGGCTGTGTCCAGCTCCGGCTGATGGCGTGGGAATGCGCGCGAAAAGCGATCTGTAGATAACGTTTTATCGTCCGTCAGTTGGGCCTAGTTCGAATGAAGAATATTGGATGATCAATTTTATGCAGTCCAACCACTAGTGTGTATAGTATCAAACTCCATCTAACTAACAAACGTCCGATTGTCCGTTGTGTCTTCCAGGGGCGTCCATCATATGGCGCGATTCTACACAGTTAAGGGGGATAAAAACCCGGGATCAACCAATAAATACACGGAATTTAGTCAGTTGATTATCAGGAAAATCATTAAAATATTGCCACCAGATGTCACATTTTATGGCTAAAATGCACCAAATTCGATTCCTGGTGTCTGTCCGATTGGCCGTTTGTTTGTCTGTTTGTCCGTTTGGAGACACATAGGTCTAGTCGGGCAATAGGCTTGCCATCCTCATAACAATCTTGCGCTGGTACACAAACTGATAACAAAAAGTTAGCAAAATAAGATGTTACGGTACTGTTTAAATTAGGCAAAACTAAAATTAAAGTCGCTGCAGGATCTGGTTATCAAACGGGTAGGCTATATAGAAGCTGAATGGCTTGTATATAAACAAGCCGAAAAGCAGATAACATAGTGCTAGGCCTAAATGTAAATGCATTTAAATACACTTAATTGGAAGTGGTTAATTGAAACAAAATAGGCCTATGTCGTCAAGTAATCTTTCACTCAATTATACTGTCTTTCATATGTTTCACAAGCAGTCTAACAAGTACGTCTATCCCTATACTGACTGCTCAACTCTTAGAATTAATTGTTAGAGACAACTGTAATGACACTACTGCTATTACTTATTTACTTATTTCTTGCGGCATGTCGTCGCCGCTTCGGATTGCTCTGATTGGTGGACGAGTCGAGTAGCGCGATAGAAAGTGGGAGTTAGTGTGCCTTGAAAAGAGTGGACGGGAGTAGTTAATCTAGTGTGTTAGTTAGTAAAGTTCGTTGTTATAAGAATAAAATCACTTCGACTACGTCGGATTTGTCTACTGGCATGGTACGTCTTTGTTGCTGCTCACTATAACTCTAGTGCGACTCCCACGAGACCCAGTACACAACACAACTGCATTCTGCATGTGAAATGTATAAGGAAGGGGGATTATTTTTGAACTTGTGTGTGTTTGCTAAGACAATATATTCACATTATTTTTTTCCTCCAACGTGGCGGCGCTATTTTAAACAGAATGACCGACGTCACTGTCACCCCATGTATACACGTACATTTGAGATGTTTCAGCTGAGCTGGGACAGTGCGCTGCTCTCTGGTGTCACCGTAACACATTCTGTACGTCGTCTCATAGTTGACATCAAGCTGCACAGCACATAGTTACAGTCGTGATGGCAACTGTCGTCATGGCAGAAAGGTGTTTCAGTGTTATAATTGCAGTGTAGTTGTCGGGAAGGAAAACCGAAACGGGAACGAAAAAGGTTGAACCGTTTCCGATAGCAAAAACCGGAAACAACCCGAATAGCGGCAATGAGGATTAGATCCAAAGATTCAATGAACTCCAGTAAAATAATCATTACATTCAGCAGCGTCCATTCGAATGAGGACAGTGGCTCAAGTTAAGCATAGGCCTATAGATTTACGATTCGGATAGTCAGGGTTAGGGTTGTTATGGTTGGGAATATAGGGTTAGAGACTGTGTTCTGGCTTACAATCGGCCGGGTCTAGGCTATGGGCCGGGCCGGATTCACGGGCGGCGCCAGCGCGGTGGCGGGTGGTGCCCCCTGTGCCCTACCCTGCCTCCGGCTGCCCCCCCCCCAGTCGTCGTGAGAAAAATTATGCGCCCTCACGACCCTTCCTTTCCATTGTCGCAGCGTAAAGTTTATGTAAAAATCCACAAAATGTGTCCAAACACTGCATAGTTAATGTTGAATTTCTTTTTATTTCCGGTCGTTAACGGCCAAAGCATGTTTCTGCTGCTCGTTTTCCTCAGTTGAAAGTCGGATAAAAACAATTTTCTTTTGCCCCCTATGCGCTCCGCCTTTCCCCCACGCTGACCCTAACTCAAAAATCCTGGTGCCGCCCATGGCCGGATTCTAGGCAAAGCCAATAATCACACATACATTTTTCGCAGTGAATCATACGGGGCGTCCCGCCAAAATTTTTGGGTGGGCCAAATCTGCGGCGATCACTGACCTACATGCCACAACATTGGGATTGGGGAAAACAGAAATCATTGTGATGTGTGCAAAATTTCAGTATAGAGTGGAAGACGATGTTGCACATCCGTCTATTGAAATTTGATGCCGGCAAAAATTGGATCGGCTGGTAACTCATAACAGAATCCACAACAGGCCGCTATTGCTACTCGCATTTGCATTTTAACTGATTTTAAAGAGCTACAACTAACGAACATGCAGGCAAATTATTGGGTGGGCCAAATGCCCACCGAAATTTTGGGCGAGCCGTAGCCCACCTGACCCACCATGCAACACATTTACATAATTTTTTGCACAATTTTACGTTTTTACTTTTTTTCATATTATTTTACAAGCGTGTATTATATGATGTGCACATGTTACTCTGTTTATGCCGTTTATGTTTATCGCGCCGCGCATGTACTTGGGTTGCGTATGTCAACTTAAATAATAAACACAATGATGATGATGATGAATAGAGTGCACATCATACTTACGTCGGACAAGATGCATTTTTCTCGCTGCAGATGACGGATGTCCTGTCCTTCGTCGAACCAGTTGTTGATGAGAACGCCGGGCTGTCGGTAAGTCTGGCCGCGAACGACCTGCAGCCATTCGTGCGATCTTTCGCGCGTGCGGCTTGGTCTAACGCCACACAGAGCCAGCGCCGTCGCTTCATCGATGTACTCCTTGATCGGCGGAGAAACAGAACGCCGACACACCGGATCGACAACTTCCAGCGTCGGACAAACCGCATCGTCGCCTTTCTTCATGCTGGCCTGTCTCCCGATTTCAAAATAGCGTATGATATGCCCATTTATTTCCAATAATTATCGCTTGCTTGCGTCGGGCGCGAATTTGCTGCCAGCGTCGAACCCTCTCACTGCGCCGGTTTCGGTCACAAATTGCAATTGTTACGTCATTGCGACGTCATTGCTTTAGGCCGCCCAAATCTCACTTGGTTCGACACGACACGACTTGTGTCGTACGACACGAAACACGACTTGTCCTGTCGTGTCGTACTCGTATCTTGCCGAGACAAGACGAGACGTAAAGTGTCGAGCTTGTTCCAACATGGCGGACGAAGTCGCAATGGTGATCGCTTGTAGAAGTATTTTGTGCTCTGGGCATACACGCCCGGAATACAGAAAAAACGAAAGCACGAAGTGTGTGGAGAGACTGTTTCGACACAGTACGACACACGTTCCATTCCCGTCTTTTTACACGTTCAACAAATCTTTCCGGGTCAAAATTCGTAAGCCAGATGGCGTGTCGTGTCGCATCGTGTCGTGTCGAAACAAGTGAAATTTGGGCTTTTGGCTATGCCTTCTCAACCTGACAACAGAACTGGACCAATCTAAATCTACATTTTGCGACTCGCATTATTCTATTTTATTAGGATGATAAATTTTTTATTTCAGTAGTTATAATTTTTACTTATAACAAGTGTTTTAGCATTTGCCGGCACGATGATTCATATCTGCCAGGAATTAGGCCTAACGCTGTCCATGAAAAAATGTAAAACGATATCTTCGAAAAGAGTGACCAACCCGCAAAAATGCTGAACACCGCAATTTTGACCATGCAGTAGTTGTAAACAGTAGCCTAATTGCAGAGTCTTAAGTCGCTTGAGAAATAAAAAGTGTACCATAGGCCTTCTTATAAGCTATACCACACGAAACAACTGCAGTTAATTTAAAGCCAGAGCTGTATTTTTCGTAGTTTTTATATATTCGCGCCTACAAAGGTTATCATCATCATCATAAACATTTTAACGTGGCCTAGATAATGTTAATTATTGCAAGGACCACGGGTGTCTAGACAGTAGTGATGAATGGTGATAGTAACACACGAGTCATATGATAGTGTCTTGGTAGGAACGGGAAAACAGAAAGGTCTTGAGTC
>Ga0056116_1000803_pt1 | contig 11363 bp, 8 predicted proteins | sample WorMetOlspDAHAB2_FD_67352 | JGI IMG/M metagenome (GOLD analysis project Ga0056116, IMG submission 67352) | Marine gutless worms symbiont microbial communities from Max Planck institute for Marine Microbiology, Germany - Olavius sp. DAHAB.2 ...
GTCTGGCGCTTGTGCTAAAATATTGATGCACTGTATATTTTGATGTAATAATACTTTTATTTCTACAGACTGGTTTTTCATTTGAATAACCATAGTTTCCCGGAACACAATTCGTAACAACTGTATACATGGCGTTTCTCGTGGCCTCAACCAGTAGTAGCCTAGCATCTGGATTCCCCATTGACGTGTCAGTTACTTTTCTGTTTGCATTAGTGAAGATTCATCTGCCATGATAGACAATGTGGTTTATGAAAGAAGTGTGTCAAAATGCGTCAAAATAGGCTATTTACAACAAAAACTTTAAAAAAAATTCTGATCCCATACTCCACTCCCCTTGGCTCGCCCCACCTTCATTCAAAAATGCTGGGTACGCCACTGTTGTGCCCCTGTACTCAAAATGAAAAGTCGACACCTCTGCATCTGTGTGTCGTGTCACTTTTTTATCTGTATATTGTTTGGTTCATTTTATGACCATTGCAAAAATGTATGGTAACCTGTTTATGCCTCATCCGAGTAAAGTCTTGCCTTGGTCTTGACTAAAAAGTCTTGGTCTTGGTCTTGAGTCCCAAAGTCTTGACAAAAACGCCTCATTTACATCACTGCATTAAATGTAATAGGATATTCATATTAATATAGCGCGGGTTGAATAATTGCTTTACGTTGCTTAAGTTATTCCGCCTATTTTAGATTATGCTATACATCTGTGAAATAGAAATTAGAAATTTCTATATGATGGTATTGTTATAGTTTTTGATGTCGTTGTTTTCTTATTTAAACAATATTATTGAAAACTTAGTAAGATGGTTATTTTGCTTTAAACTATACGTTTATGTATGAGCGTATTCTGGTTATGATGCACTTGTGAAAACACAAGATGCGCGCTGTCTATTGTACACATTCTTTGGTCGCGGATTGCAGTATCAGTGTGCTGTATAGAAGAGACGGCAGAGATACATCAGGTGGTAACATGACAGTACAAGTCGGTGTGATCGACGTATGTACAGGGTGGTCCAAACAATCACGAATGCCTTGCTACAGAAACGTACAGCAGCAAACGCATAAAGCTCATACGCTACAGCGTATAAAATTGCGTCTGTCATCACAACTTCATTTCGTGGCAGTGTTGTCTGTTAATCAATATCAGTCTGGTGTTATTGGCGGATACTACTGATAGTAGTATTAGGCCCATACGAGTTTGTTTTAATTATTATACTCATCAACCGACTTAAAAGCAGTTGTTACTCGAGCGATATTGCAGTGTATCATGTCTATCATGCTCGACAATTTCTACTTGTAGCTTGATTTCTTGTTTTTTTTTTAAATATCATTCAATCAGTAACAACAAATTCAAGACAACGATGCCACTTGCTGGTGTTACCATCAAATGAAACTTAGCGGGTGTTTATTTTTTGCAGATATTATATCTCGTATTATGTCTTCCGCATTTTTAGATTTTCGTTAGCGGCTTATTTCTGAAAGGCAGTTCAGTTGATAGGATAAAGATCAGAGATGTTTTGGAGTCACTCACCAAGTTCATTGTATATGCAAATTTAAGCAAAATAAATATGATTTGATTTGAAACGCTGCATATTATCACGCCATTGTCACTGTTTCGTTGTTCGGATATGTGTTACTAATTGTTTTGTACAGTGTGACGGACATATGCAGGACAAAAAATAAGATGAAAGATGTAAAATTGTAACATTTTGTTTGTCCACAATATATTTCCTGTTGCAGAGACGAAACCGAAAAATGTGAATAGAACGGTGTGTATTTAGCGAAGTTGTCGAAAAAAATGATATGGCATTCGCTGTTTTGACCCACCCTGTATAGCGCACGGTCGGGCGGCATGGTGATTTCTGCCACTTCGCTGCGCGGAGGCGAGTAGGTTGACGGCAGAATATCGAGTAGCTTCTCAGCTCATTGTCACGAACACGTGACTCAATCCCACGTGGAATTTCGTCACAGATCATTGGCGCCATTGTCTTGGCTGCGACACTCGACTCAATGACGCTACAGACAACACGTCGTACCAGGAGCGCGTCGGTCGATAAGACCCGACATCGAGTCGCGTCGCGGGCATGCGCACTGACTTCGTACGGCGCTATAAGACGACGTGGCTTCCGGTTCGAATCGAAGTGTGATTGTGTCGCATGATCTTATAGTAGTGGCGGCGTGTTGCGCGCTTCAATGCAGCGCTATAAGGCCCCCTATGATCGCTCGAGTCAGCCGCTACGAAGCTGTTGTACCGATCGCGCGTGACGCTCCCTGTCTTGACTGTGTGAAACTGGACATGCGCTGCCTGCTCTTCGTCATTACTTGTTTCTATCGCTCACCGCTATCTTTTGCTGACGACGTGTTTCCGGTCTCATAATTCTAAGGACACCGTATCACTGCGATTGTTAGGCAGCGTCAATAGTTGCTTGTGCTGTTAAGTGCCATCTTTGTCAATTGCCACATCCAGTAAAGATATTTGAAGACATTAGCCTATCTGTAATGTATAGCCATATACTGCTTATTTTTGTCCAGTCCTATATTCTTTTAAATGAATCTTTGTAAAAAGCTGTACCTCGATTAATTACATTATAACGCATAATGCAAACTGAGTTTTCGTATCTTGCCAAGGCAAAACCTAACAAGACGTCCGAAAACAAGCTTGATTAATGCTTTGCGCAGTTTGGTAAAATAGAATACAACAAAGTTTTAAGCTGTCATATGATGTCAGCATTTGTTCGTTTCGAATTCTCAAGTAGCGTGACTGTGTGATGCCAAAAACCGAGGCCCTACTGTTATCTCAGTACGGATGCAATGACGCAATTTTTGTAAAAAAAATGTTTAATAATTCAGGCATATAGGTCTATGAAAAAAATAAAAAGAGAGCACTGGTCTGATATATTTACATCATGTCCAGAAAAAAAGTGCCCTCTGTATCTGTTGGCACATGTCGACTAGCAAACCCTCAAACCCTAGCAAAAGCCTCATCACTTGTTTCATATAATTATGTCACAAACGCATTGACGTCGGTCTGTTTCAATCAGTCAATCAGTGTATTTTCTTCGGACAACAAGATCCACAAGAAAAACACATTTGCACCATGCATGCACTATTCATTCACAGTGCTGCGTCAGAATCAATAAAGTTAAAAATACGAAAAAGCACAGCAACAGGAAAGAACTCACCGAGGAGGCAAACTGACAAAAACCGTAATCAATGGCTGTTTTGGTTATAATTGTTGACGCCTGTTTGTCTGCGTGCGCAGCGGTGCAGCATGAACGAGGTCCCCGAACTCACAAACTCAAGTCTCGTTCGTCTGCCGTCATCTCAGACAAGTCTCCGACGCGCTGTACAGCCACATCTTCTCTGCTGCCTACGTTGCAGTCGACCGCGGCATCTGCTCTTGATCGCCCTATGGATTTGCGTGTGGCGACCGCCAGAGAAATGCCGAGCGCCGTCCAGGATGTGGTTGACTCAGCACTCAGTAAATCCAATGTTGTCCTGCAGCACGAGGCGGCGACAGCACCGTTCACTGCTACAGCTGCATGCACAACCACTGTTAATCCATTTCACGTACGTCAAATGCCTTCTAATGCTCAATCCGACTTTTCAATTTTTATGTCAACCACTCTTTTTGACCTTCCCCAGACTACATTCGAACGTTGTTGTATCATCCGAAAAGAGTTCAAAGACAACCACATAGTGAATGAGTAGAGTTTAACGCCCCACCCGACATAGTGTAGGCATTTCATTCCAAGGCGAATCAAAAAGATCCAAAGATAAGAGAAGATCCATGATTGCATGCATCTGCATGGGCTTCAGAGAAAATGAGTCAACGGGTAAAGTTGAAAATTGAAAGAACGAGTTACACTCAAGCGGAATTTAAGTCAAGTAAACGGTTGCACGCGGTTTACATGCATAATATTGTGCACAATTTCGGATTGTTCTGAGTGCTTGAATGTAGTGCAGTTGCTTGATCGCCGTACGAAGGTATACGGTCCTCTGTTTGCTGGCAAGCTGACTCGACTACTGCATCCTATGATGACGACTGCCTGGCTTCCGACGTGTCCGCTGCCGTTTGGTGGAGCCAGTTCATCGGCGGCGGCTGCTATCATGAGCGCACGCGAAGACGACTATTCGTCATCACAAACTGCATCGCAGTGCTACGACGCTCGGCGTCTACTCACTGCTGCCTGCAGTCAATCGTCGTCGTCATCTCGACGGCATCACACGGAGTGCTTGGCGGAAACCGCATCGCGTCTGTTGTTTTGCCTCATCAGCTGGATCAGCCGCATCCCATCATTCAGAGCACTTGCTCGCTCTGACCAGGTATAAAGACACTTCAACTCGCAACAAACGTCGGCCCGATATTAGCCAGCGTATCGCGTACGTGTCGATTGATGAGCTGTTTCAACCATGCACCAAAGTGGGAGAGGGATAATTTACCCCAAAGTATAGTTTCTGCAAAACCTAACCTACAGGTGACAAATTATATCAACTTTCTGATTTTCGCTGATAGTCTTGATAACTGTTATAGGCCTATACAGGGTGGTCGAAAAAAATAAGCCACTTTTATACCAACTTAATATTGTATTAAAACCCGTCAGTGCGATTGTTTTTTTAAACCAGATTTGAGTGCTATAAAGCACAATAAATGGTATAAAATATTCTAATCATGACCTAATTTGTGACGTTCTTAGTTACTGATCTTGAAGCTGCAATATGGTAAAATAAGTGCACATGGTAAAATCTAATTGAAAAACATGAAAAAGAAGGCAACTAAAGTATATAACGTTTATTTGACACTTTACGTTTACCGGTACGATAAATCTAATCTCATTCGGAACCTTTACCACGACGTATTACCAATTTGTTGATAAGTTGGTACTTTTGGCCACCCTGTGTACTTAGGCTGGTGCGAAATGGTAAAAAAACATGCGATGCGTGTATCGATGGTATACAAATGCCCGACATTCACAAGTTCATATCTTGAGGTGCAAATGACCAAGCTGACTTATTCACTGTGAGTTAATCACTGTATGTTCGGCGGCTACAGATGCTGCTGCTGGAGACGTGTTGGCGTGACATCTTCCTCATTAGTCTCGCTCAGAGTGACGTCAACGTCGACTGGAGTGAGCTGGCAATGTTGGGCGCAGCGAGTTCGCGACGCAGAATGACATCAGTTGACGTTAGTCATGCGAGTCAAGTCACCGAGCTCGTCCAGCGTCTACGTCACATGCATCTTGATGTCACCGAGTACACGTGTCTCAAGGCGCTTGTCCTCTTTCGACCAGGTGAACATCAGGCAACGAACAGTTACATTCGAATAAGTATAGTGCTGTCAGCCACGTGACAGTTTCCCATACGTCATCATCTGCTTTCTTTGACGAATATTTTAATTTCCACTTATGCAGTATATTGACATTCAATTTCTGTGTAACGCAGTCACTGGCTGTCAGTCTTTCAGTGTTATGCCTCTCTGTTAGCTGTAAACGGGATTATCCAGAAAGTTTTTGTTGGATAAGGATAATTATTTTCGTGGCAGGGAAATGTGCGATCTCGCAAACTGCATAGTCAATAATCATCCTGATCTTCGATGTTAGTCACGGCACACTTTATACACTTGTGTAAGGTTATTGATAGGACTACTTTGTATAGCTTAAGGACATTATCACCTGTCTGGCGTATTCACTGAAGTAAGGCGAAGGCCCAAACTGCGGATACGCGCTGGATGTGTCAACTCTTGACGTCAAAGCCCTCCACGAATATCTGATAACTGTCAACCGCAGAGTTCCATTATATGCACTAATGTCATAGTCGACTGGATTGGCGCATGGTAGATCGAGTCATCAGTCTCATTTAGCATCGGTCTCATTCAGCTTTTCCGCCTCCGAAATGACCTATAGTGTGTCGGGTGAGGCTGCAGGTGGCAACGACTCTGCTTTTATGTTTTATGTGATAATGTGTTTATATTGATGTGCGTTTGTCGCATCTTAACACAAGATTACTTACTTACTTACTTACTAAAACTTACTCATTCATTCAGCATTTCCATTATCGAGTAAATCTCGCTCTACTCCATCTTTGTCCAGTAGGCACTCGTTTTCTGCTTTCAAACTAGACCGAAAGAGCTCCAAACCTGTTTTGAGGTCTTTATGTTGAAAGCGAGAGAAATGACACAGTCGACTGTTGTAGACACGGCTGGTCTATCAGACGCCAAAGCTGTGCAACAGCTCCAAGACGAAGCTCAGTTGCTGCTGTGCAATTTCATGTGCCGCACACGACCGGACGAGCCATGTCGCTTCGGCAAATTGTTGCTAACCGTGCCGTGCCTACGTCTGATCCCCACCAACGCCATCTCTGCTCTTTTCTTTGCAGACGTCACCAGCTCAGTGCCGATGGAACGCATCGTCACCGACATTTACCGCCAACTGACAACATCGGCAACTGACTGATTGCATATAAACATATAAACATTTATTGCTCTACTCTGCTTTTGTTATCGTGTGTTTTTATGTTAATTATGTGTACCATGCCGCATTGATGTAATTTGTAATCGATTTATAACTTGTATTTAGGGCAACTGTAAGAGCTCTAAAGCCTTGTTTGTCCTGCTCATGTATCGTCATATGAATGTGTATCTGTATTTTATGAAAAATGATGATTATGATGATGAAATCTCTGCAGGCGACAGAATGATGGTGTATTGTCACGGGCTATAACACATCCATTGGACTTTAACTACTCACGACATATCGGTTCTCCCTTGAAGTATAGATTCAACATAGGCCTGGGCCTACTATTTACAATCTTCAATGACAGTAGGCCTAATAATCATAATGACGATAACAGTGTCTGTTTCTATTCTATCCTTCCCCAGTAATCAGTATAATAAAGTCAAGGCGATAGTGTTTCAGGTCTTGTATTGTTTACAAAAAAATACGACACTTCAGCAAAACAAAGACCATTATCGCAAGAAAACGAAGGACGTTCAGGTGTGGCAACTTGCAATGAAACAACAGAAAGATCAATGGCGGCGAATCTGTAGGGCATTTGCTCAACCCTCTTTGAGGTAGGACTACAATTCACCTCAAAATGCTTTTGCTCTAGGACGAAGAAAGAATTACGTTTCTATGATCATTTTGATTGAAACGAATGATCTTTCTGTGTGAAACTATAGGCATTTTGGATTGTTAAAATCCAATCTGCTTAAATAAATTGTTCACATTTCAATGTGTTTTTTCTCATACGCGAAAGGAATGTGGTTTCGGCTGCCCCGTCTCACGTTACATGCTTCCGCCTCTTCTGAGAAAGACAGAAATTCTCAGTGGCCATTCCCACACAACACCATTTCCGAAATACCTCCGTAAGTCAGACAACAAGCAGAGATACTACATACAGGGTGCGTACATGACATGATATTCCGGGACTTATTTTGAGCATTTTCCAGGACTTCCCAGGACCATTTATGTCCAGTTTACACGACTTTCCATGACTGTTTATTTTAATCAAGTGGATATTGAACAAGTCAGATTTTCACAGGCTAACTTGTTTTAGCTACCAACTGTAAATCAAGAAATACAGTCAATGTTGCAGAAAGCTGCGTATGGCAACTAACATTTTTGTACATTAAAAACAGACTGAATAACATCTGACTAGAACATGTACAAGGATCAAAATGTGGAAACCATTTTCTTAATTTTCCATGACTTTCAGGACCAAGTCCTGATTCCATGACTTTCCAGGCTTGGAAAATTAGGATTTTAAATTCCGTGATTTTCTGGGATCTGCACGCACCCTGTGCATTCGTCTTCGTATGGACTTTATTATCGTATTTTCTCTGTGACTTTCACAGCAAATGTGCTAGCAGTAACTACGTCACCAGCTCAGGCCATTTCCACATGATACTGACAAAGGCACGACGCCTCAGTTAATCATTAAACCATAAAATCCTGTCAGTCATAGGCTGCAGCACACACAACAGCGCAACTCGGCATAATCCTGCCATTATGTCACAGCAACAGTGAATTCCCGAGTTTTTGACACTACAGTAGCACATGATCAGGACATAAGATAAGACGCAGTCACGTGGCCTTTGATAGACAATGTGATGGATAGAGATCGTGGATCAGTTTTATTCTTGTGACACACAATTCGACCGCATAGCGACTCACCTATACAGCAACACAGCAGCAAAGTTCAGTTACTTTGTTAGTTCGTATAAATGAGCACAAGAAAATAAAAATGACAACTGCTAACTTGCTGACTGCTGCTGACAGAAATGTCAATATATGATATGAAAAATTTATTCATTCATATACATTCAGAAAACAATAACATAAGTCATCTTAAGACTACCACAAATAAAACTATAAAGTGCAGACAAAACAATTTTTTTAAAACTTTACTGAGATTTTTTATCCATTTGCAGTGGCGGATTTAGAGGGGGGCCGAGCCGGCTCCGGCCCCCCTTTGGGCGACGGACAGACGCCTTCACTGATGGTCATGTTAGCTATGCTAAATTTTGATCGTTCTACTGTAAAACATGGTAGTCAGCATATTCAAAATGATTGCCATCAGTGGGTTTCTGACAGCTTTAGAGTGCACCAAATTCGTTTTCGGCCGTGGCTCCGCTCCAGACCCCAATCGGGGAACCTTACAGCGCTCCCCCATGCAGACTCTCTAGCTGGTTTAAGGGGCCCTATCTCTGACGGAGGGGGGAGGAGAGGGGAAAGGGAGAGAATAAGGGGAGATCATCCGGAGATGAATGGAACGGGAGGGACCGGCCACTTTTCGCAAATTCCTGCATCCGCCCTTGAATTGTGCCTAAGCAAAGTGTGCAGCTGAATAACAATGTAACATCAATATGTCGATGTGAATGGCCCATACTCAGTCATTCTAGTATCATGCCAAAAATATCAATCAGTGAAGCCAGCTTAGCAAGTGACCATGAGTGTGTACTAAAATTCATGTCAAAACATTCTGAAATCAGCAGACTTGAACTGCCTTAGTGCTAACATGGACAATTCTGTCAAAAAATGGTGTTCCCTCCCATGAAACTGTGCCAATCTGCACTCTGTGGACCTTCTAATGTCGTGACAAGCTAAAAACATGACATGGACTGCCGATTTCATGATTTTTAATAACTGCTCATCACTGACAATCCATTTTATAGATGTTATCCCTCTAAACAAAATCAACTGTTTGTAGTGTAATTACGACAAAACTGTGTGCACAATAAAATGCAACACAGTCCAGTAAAATAGAATATAAATTCACAATGACCATAAATTCAACAGTTTATCTGTGTATACATATGCATCTACAGGTCTGGCGTTGAGCTATCAAACACATGGGCTAATAATTTTTAAAGCCACGCTAAACAAAATCTGAAAATCTTGTAGTACAATCTTTCAACGCTTCTTTTCCATCAGTCAAGTGTTCAAGGCTATTCAGCTATTTCTGAACCGTCCAGTATGCTTACCAGCAACAACGGGTATAGGAGACTGTAGCAGGAATACTGTTTGCTTCCAGTGTGTTGGAGTGCTATGCGGACTTGTGGTAAACAATTTCTTGTGTGGAACAGACTGAAACTCAACATCGAAAAATCCAACAACAGCTGTTACTTGTCCGTCACGCTTGGCCACCAGTGTAAACTCACTCTGGAATTCCACGCTGGCTAGAGTGCAAGACTGCAAGCTCATATCCTGCAAACATACATTGCACGTAAGACAAGTTTGATGGCACACACTAGCTGTGAGCAGCAGAGAGCAATTTTATTGCCAATTACTGCTTAATGCAGTAACACAGATACCATACCATACCATACCATATTCGTTTAATAATGTAGCTGACATACGCAGCATACAACAAGTACAGTTGAACAAAGAAAATTACAGATACAGAGTGAAAACCAAGTTAGTCTGCTAAAACATGGTTAAATGGGAATTAATAACTATGTTTGTACATAGCCCTAATAAAAAAAGTCCTGTTCGTTCAATGAAGGCGTTTTTCCATAAGGGTTTTGCTGCCATGGGGCCGACGTCAAAGATTGTAGGTTTGGTGCTGTTCGGTTAGAAACTGCTGCAGTACGTGTTCCGGGTTGTTAATGACTCAATTGAACAGACGGACGTCAGCTTCATTGAAAAGTTCAGAAAATGTCGGTTCATCGCGGCCGTAGTAACCAAGTCGCCGTGCTGTGTGTGATCAACGAAATCAAACTAGTTTCAATATCAAGAAACAATTTCTAATGATTTAGAGACGTTCATTGATTTTATTGCGACAGCGTGTTAATGTCTATATTGTACCTTTGTGATCCATGATGTTTTTTTAAAGATTTTTTAGGTTTTTACTGTATTGCATGTACGAATTTATAATAAAGAATAATATATGACATTCAAGTTCCAGCTATTTTGTATAACAATTTGCTGCTGTATGGCAGCAACTGAAACGACACCATGCATAATGTGGCTCTAAAAACAGCCATAAGGTAAGCAGGATCATAGCTTGAAAAATGTGGTTTAATTTACCGGTAACTTTTGTCTTTTTCCTGCACCAGACTTTTGAATGTGGTATCACAATTAACTGGCTTCTGATGCGCGACAGATCTGGAGTGACAAACTCCAAGGTTTCCTGCAGCAGCTGGACTTCATGACAAGCGCATGCATTGCGTTGCTGCTTCCCGTTGCAAAGAATGTAAGTGAAAGGTGACACACGCTGAACTGCAACGTGACTTTTATGTCTGAAGCGGATTGTTCTCACCAAAAAATTAGTCCCTGCATCTCAGAGATAGAGGAAAGGAAAGGAAAAAGGAAAGCGGACTTGTATAGCGCCTATCGTCAGTAACTCGACCACTAAGCGCTCAGATGTGGATCACACAGAGCAACCTGCAAATACACCACATCTGCCTTTCCTTCGTATGAGTAGTCGCTAGAGGGCGACACTGCTGCTAACAGTTCGTCCATCTAGCTACCGATACTACTCATTCCCCGTCCCACTGAGTGTAGGAGGCTGAGTTGGCCTGGTTGGTTGACCCATAGCGGACGCCTTACCTACGACGTGGTCACACGTCAACCATGGATCAGGCGTATATCAGGGAAAGTCCACCGGCTACAGACCGACGTCCTAACCACTGAGCCACGCCACCACCAAACGATAATGGTGGTTATTTTGACACAGTATAATATCGCTAACATGCAATGGCAATTCAATATAATAACAAAACAAATAAAATCGACAACCAAATAAAATTACAAACCATGCAAACATATGAGTTTTTTTTTCAGTGCAATGAAAAGCTACATAGATTGCACAACAAAAAAAGACTGTGAGACTTTAATTCACAATAGCAATATTTCAGCACTGGAGTC
>Ga0056116_1000804_pt1 | contig 11355 bp, 6 predicted proteins | sample WorMetOlspDAHAB2_FD_67352 | JGI IMG/M metagenome (GOLD analysis project Ga0056116, IMG submission 67352) | Marine gutless worms symbiont microbial communities from Max Planck institute for Marine Microbiology, Germany - Olavius sp. DAHAB.2 ...
CTATTATTCTATAAGTGTTGGCGTATATTTTTCATATTTTTTGCATCTAACAAGCAGGTCACATGTCTTCTGTCAAACCCGCGGTTTGCCAAATCGAGTACGGCAAGACTAGGCTTATCTAAAATATTCCAATATCAAAAACTCAATATCGATATGCGTATAGGCCTATAACTGAGCAACAAGAGTTAGACCACAGGCCTACATCAGTTAGTCTTCGGCTGGGGTTCTCCAAAATTTCTTTGCTGTAACGACAGGATTACTTTTAACTAATAGGTATATTATTACATTTATATAGACCTCAAAATAACACCCGTAAATGGTTTGGCAATATTTTGTGAGCCTATAGCCATATCTGTCTTTAAAAAACAGTTACCAACCCAAATTTCTGCGTCGTAAAGAGTGTGATTGTTTTAACCGACAGTTAAGTTTTTTTTTCAAGATTAACTCTCAGTACTCAGTAGGCTACTTTGCGCGAAAATTGTGGCCATAGGCAATTGGGCAAATCTGCACGCGTTCACTCTAGTTTGTTTTCAAATAGCTCATTCTCTTGCCATAACAACAGGGTCGGTCGGCATGGATGCACAATTTTCACGGATGTCGTTAAATTTGTTGTCCGCAACCCTCCCCAATTTCCGCAAACTAGTTGTTCTATACAGCTCGAGACAGGCTATAGCTAATTTCATAGAAAAATTAGCCCGAGTTTCGTTGCCATGCACGGCTGTGAACAACAAAATTCTTTCGATTTCACCAAAATCACATGTATTTGAGACAAAACATAAGCAAACTACTTACTAATTACCTAATTTCCATAACTACCTTGTCGGTGGCGTAGCTCACTGTCAGAGATGTTGGTCTCTGGCCGGCGGACATGCTATAACCTGCGCCTGATGTGGGTGAACTGTCCTCTATGGGTCAGCCAACCAGGCAGGCCAACTCAGCCTTCTATTCCTCCAGGGTCGGTAAATGTGTGGTTATCCAGGTAATCCATGTTATTGCATGGACTATACGGGAATGGAGTACCTCCGGCTATGTTCCCTCAGACACTCTGAGTGCTATACAGGGTGGCCCAAAAAACTGGCACACTTTGTTTTGTACGACTTAACTTCGTGAAATATTGACCGACTTCTGTAACAACACATTTCAAGAGTGCGTTGTCCGCAGCAGCAAGGCGGACACATTGAACATTTGATGTTAAAACTACAGGATGTGACAGTTATAGTTTAGACAATAACTGAGACAACACACATGTTGTTTCTTGTTGTTAATTTATTAGGCTAAAATATGTTGTTACAGATGTCGTCTTGTTTTCAATGTTGCTTTTAAGACACTGACATTTCACAAGGTAGTGTAGCGACACACTTGACGTGTAGCGGTATCGTTAGTGATTGCAAATGTTCTCCTGAGTCAGACAGTGAAATAAGTTTGAAAATCGGTTAATAATATTTGATGAAGTTAAGGCGTACAAAAAGTGTGCCAGTTTTTGGGCCACCCTGTAGAATAACGTTGATATTTATACTGATAATAAAAGCGTGACTTGATAGCAGTGGTATATTGACCGCGTCGGACTCTAGCGATTCGGAAGGTAGCGGGTTCAAGTCTCACCCACTGCGAAAACGAGTACGGCCTCGGACAAACGTCACATGCAAGAATGATTCGGTCTCAAAGCAGTATGACGCGGTATACTGGCTATAAAAAGCGGTGATGCACTGCGGCCAGGAAGGTAACTGCAGGCTATGGCGGAAAGTATTGGTAGCCTACTGCCTGGAAACGTAACGTGTGGGCTGATTGCCTCGAGACCGGGAATGGATGAGCTTCAGACGCGACACTTATTCAGGAGATGGGCGCTACCTTTACTAACAAAAAATTTGTATAGTAATAAATAATAACAAAATATTATTGCTTTTCTTAACTTGTATTAGCGATGTGCAATGATCATTGTGAATTCACAACACTGCACTACGATATATGAACAGTGCTGCCTGCCAACTTGTTTTGTCCAAGTCACATGCTATAATCCCATCTTAACATTCACACGAACACACATAATAAGATATATACACATTACATACAAAAAATATAATAGAAACGCGTGATGATATACACGCAACGTCGATTGTCAAGCAAATGATCACTTATAACGAGCGAAAACAGAAGTAGGCCAGGCCTTTACGAGTTTAGCAAATGTATGCCATTCAAAGATCCTGTTGTAGTTACAAATTCATCTTTATTCGCCAGAAGCGGCAGCATAGCATGAAGCGAAAATGAAATAACAAACTATGAAAAAGAAACGCAAAAACACATAAGAACAGTAACACTCCATGCACTTTTATACTGTAGGCTAGTCAGACTGACAGCTTCTGGCATAACCTATAGGTTACCAAGGAATTCAGAATGGAGGGGCTAAAATCAGAGAGCCTTGGGAGCCTGGGAGGAGTCCCTTCCCGCATGCAGCGGAAGCATTAATTGTGCACAAATGCTCGAATTAAAATGAACGTTATTTGAATTGTTGCGTTTAGCATGCGATTGCAATGATATCAGGTGGTAGGCCTACTGGTAGGCCTATTATTGTACGTATACACATACACAACACAGACTCAAAACTGAAGACGCAATAGGATGAACCCCTATAATAATAATAATAATAATAATATGAATATTAGGACGATGTTTATAGTGCTATCTCCTTTTATGGCAAAGCCATTGCGAGTTCACTCGAGTGATCTCGCAATGAACTTGAATGAATGTTGGCCGGCGCCAGGTGGCCGCCAACTCATATGTTTCGTATAAGCTTCTCGTTTACCATAAATGTCTAACATTTTGTTAAAAATTTACAATTGAACAAGAAACTTTTTCAGATACATGTGTATCCCATCTGGCTATATATGGAGTCTTATTGCAGGCTGAATACACTGCGATTCTCCGACCGTCTATCGTTCTGTGTGGCATGCTTCAGAAGTTCTAACCCAAAAAGCCTAGAAAAAACGCAAACATCGAAGGGAATGAACATGCTTGTTCCACTTCTGGAAACTAATGTTTGTTTTTACAACTATTGGCCACACTTTGTCTTATATTGACGTTTCTTAGCACAATACACTGTGGCGCAATACACCGGGATGACTTTCAATAAAAGTTGCATGTACGAACAATGCCGAAACTCAGCATAGATGTTGACAAATGAAATAACCCTATGCTTTCAAGTGCATTAACACAACGCACAACACAATACGGTTTTAATATTAACACACATGTCAAGATTACGTTAGCAAATTATACAAATCACAATTCCATTAATCGTCACTATACATCAAACACATATACGGTCGACATTTTTGCCCATCTGTTACCAAAAATCACACACACACACACACACACGAACAAATCGCTACTTGTACCATCACGTATTTTTGTCATGCACATACTATGATTTGTACAGGCGACATTGCTTAGCAGTATAACACTGACACATATAGCAACATAGTAATGCGCAAAATCTCTACTTTCTGATTTTTACTGTCTTTGACATGTAGCCTAACGTCGCCGTTAGCTAAGCTTATAGCGTTTATATAATGATTTACCTGTTACCGTTGATTTCAGTTCCCTCACTAGATTCCGTCACTCAATTTTAAAGGTCGATCTGTCAGACTTTGTCAAACGGTTTTGAGCGGTTTTAATCTACTTATTTTTAGTTAGTTTAGTTAGTTTTGTGTTTTATGTGTAGTTTATATTTTGTGCTGTATCTTAACTTTATCAGTATTAATTGCAGTAACAAACTTGAAACTACTTGATTTAGGCAGCTGTGAGCGCTCGTCTCGAGCCTATAGTCAGTCTAGCTCGCTGTACTTACATATTGTTTGTATAATTATGACGTGTTTTTGAGCAAATTAAATACATACATACATACACCTTCTTTCATCGTCTACCGTGCACAATGCAGTCTACTGTGCATTAACGGGTTATAATGAGCATTCGTCATGAACATATTTAACATTGGCAACTCTGTCTGTTGATAACAGTTTGTTTACAACTAGGTCTAATCATGGATCAGTCGAACATAATCGACTCAATGTCATTTTGTAACTTAAACACGAACTGCAATTTTGTGCATTTGTGCTACAATGTAGTACGAAAACAGTGACAAAACACAGCTATCACTACACGCTTTCAGAAACCAGCCTAGCCTATATATACGTATAGGGACGGAAGTGGTAACTATCACTAAAAATCTATATACTATCAGCAAATTAAATGTGGCTAACGATTGTCGATGCTTTGTATGTACACGCACTTTTCCCTACCCAGGCCTACTGCAGTGGTTTTCAACCGGAGTTACGCGAAACCTAATGGTTCCATCATGGAACCATTAGGAACTTCCATGAGCTCCAGTAACAGGCTCCGCCGGTGGCCCGTAAAATATCAAAATAACGACCGAAACCGCCAGATCACATGAGTTTTTTTATTTAAGCTATAAACAGTGTTACACAGATATATCTGTAACAATCGGTGTTTTCCCCTCCATTTATGTACAGAGTGGTCTGCAGGGGCAGAGACTTAGGGGGGACAGGGGGAATCGTCCCCTCAAAAAGTTTGGTGGAGGGGACGGAGTTGCTTTTATCCCCCAATATTTAGAAAATGTCTTACAAATATACAATGTAAAAAAAAGGATAAGAATGAAAGAGAAAGAAAATGAGACCCATGTGACCGTGATCGACATGCAAGCATTATCCTAATATCATATACTGCGCAACACTGTCTAGATTAACCTCGTAGGCTATTGTTGCTGTTTTGTAATCTTTGGTTTAACTACGAATAGTGACGAAATATATCAATCAATCATTCAGTAAATTTGCATATCGCCCCTACAAAATATGGACTGCAGTGTTTATCAATGTAAAAAATGTAAGAGCGAGGGGGTATAACAGAAGAACGGTAAAAGCAAAATAAAAGCGGATGACAGAAAACGCGAATCCTTAACCGTTTCAAACCGGCTGAACGGAATTCAAATCAAAGACTATAAAAATGTAAAAGGGTAGTTTATAGACTGGGTTAATCCGTTATTTGCTTTTTTGAAAATAGCGGCTGTCATTTGTATGACAAAAAAATGACTGACCAAGTCTGGAAATAATGTTGTATAAACAGGCATCTAACCCCAAACGGTCCGGCTAAATATTAAAATCTACGAAATCCACTATATATACAGGAAATCAATGAATTAAATATTGAAATTCACGAACACAGTGAGTCCCTGACGTGCCCCCAAATGTCACATTTTGGGGGACGGCAAAAAAAATGTTCGGCGCTAGCGCGCCGACCTCGTCCCCCCCTGATCTCGGTCCAAGTCTCCGCCAATGGTGGTCTGGGGGCAAGAGAATGCCCTTCGTCGGGGTTTTCACAGAATTTACGTCTTTGTGTGTTGTTGCAATTTAGAAGTGTTTTTCACAGTTTTGTTAAAATAATCGAAATAGCGGGTGCTTAGGCCTGTGTCACTTCGATAACTGTTGATATCCGAGGTGATTATTGCTCCTCATTCACTGTTAACCATCTCAAGCTACATGTACACCAAAAGTGACAACTTTGGCCTAACGCTTAGTGGCACTCACTCCATCGGGCACGACAGGCACATGCCTTTCCCCACTTTTACAAATGGCTGAGCACGAGGGGGGCACCGTTAGTAGAAGAACAGCAAATAACAAACTGGCCAAACTGTACTGAGCATCACGAAAGCGCTTACCAAAACGACTAATTGTACTTGTAAAGAGAAAAAATTCCGGCGCCGTGTCCCCCCCCCCCACTTTAAAATTCATTCCGTCGCCATTGCTCAAGCTTATGTAAACGCTGCCATGCACTTAACATATAGGACGATACACGTTGACGCACAATAAAAGCCACAATCGACAACTATACACAGCATTACTGCACATCAACAGACAAGCGAACGTTACCATCATAATATCACGTGGAGTGTACACGGGTCACGGTGGCTCAAAAACATGGGCCAACGTGTATATAGAAGCGTTAAATTGAAAGCACACGGCCGAGACCCAAATGTGTGCATCGATGGTATAAGATATAAGAAACGTTAAATGCAAACGACGCAAAAGTGTCCATGGATGATGGATATGGAGTAAAAACCACAGCACGGCATGTTAAATACTTATGTAGGCTGCTTTTCGGGCAAATTATATAGTTATGGCATGAACAACTTCAATTTAGGTTTGTTTTTTCTGGCAAAGACCACCTGAAATACCACGTCTAAACCTGTTGAAACCTATTCTCTATTCTTATCTTCCCAATCTGAATGATTGAACTTCGCCCATAGCGGTGAGACTGCAGTCTGAGTCCAATGAGCAAATGAATTCAAATACGAAACGTACTATCTGAGGCATAAGAAAATACAAGACTCTGAACATGTCTGTACCACGGTATCTCAGCAATGCATCAACCGCCGCGTCAGTGCACGGACACTACGCTCGACGGCACGCCACTGCTCATCCAACCGTTCGCTCGCACTGACTTTGCGAAACGTTTGTTTTCCTTTTCGCCGTCTGTCTTGAAGTCACTTCCTGCGTCTGTCATCGGAAGCAACTCACTGTCTGTATTTAAATCTAGGCTAAAACATTCTTATTTCGTAAGTCCTTTAACTGGCACACAACCGACCGTCGCCAGTGCTTCTGAAGTTACGACCTTATGGTGCTTTACAAATATGCTTATTATTATTAATATTATTATTAAAAGTAATATTCAGATTTCTGCATTTCAACTGTATGCACATTGGGTATACCTCCAACAGTTGAATGGCGTAACTGTTCACCGTGCAACATTGAAACCGAGTCACCGGGTCACTATACCACTGATCCGGTCTGTGATCCGGTTTTTAAAAACTGTTTCCAATTCAATTAAAGACAGTCAGAGTCATTTATTTTCTGCTTGGCAGCCTGGTTTTAGTGTTTCCTTCATCTTCTAATGGGCCGTGTGTGACGTCATCACGTCGCTATGCGACCTCATTGCTGACGTCGCGAGTGATTTGGCTAGTTAGGCCATTGTTAGCGGTTGATAGGGTAACGGCAAATGTGTGTTACACATGACCGCCCGGGACCGGGTGCGTCACCGGGTCACATTTAGGTGACCCGGTTTCAATGCTGTCACAGTGTATATAACAGTTACAGCAGAGGGCGTTTCACCCCCAGATTAAGTTGGGGAGCAACGCCCCTTCCCTCTTTCCCCTTCCGTTTCGTACCTCCTTTTTGTTTCCTCTGCTCCCACTATTCCTACAACTCCCCCTTAGCCTACACTTTCTGTTCCTTCTTCCCCCTTCCCATTTTTCTCCCCATATGCATTCTCACCGCTAGGTGGTATGGGGAGCGCCGTGAGTTTCCCGCCGAAATTGAATTTTGAGTATTTCAAATGTAACAATAACCAATTGTTGGTATGTTGAATAATGCACAGCATATAAGTAATAGCGACCGCCATAAGCAAAAATTTTGGACAAAACCTTTGATTATGAAAACGTGTCTTCAATTTGCGTAGGGGGGAGTGACAGCGCTGGCGAATTCAAGTATTTCGCCACCGCCCACGCCGTCGTTTATCGTTTGTTGCCAATAGCAACGGGGCGGATGGCCGGTGTCTCAATGAGCGGACGGAGGAGGCGTGGTCATTTGCACGCTGCTGGTTCCGTGAGCGCGCTCGGTCTCGTTCAGTTCACGAATCGCCTGCAGTTCGCGCTTCTCTTTCATGCGGCGGTTCTGAAACCAGATTTTGATCTGGCGCTCGGTGAGCGACAGCTGGCGCGACAGCTCGATGCGCCGGCTGCGCGACAGGTACCGGTTGAATTTGAAGTCCTTCTCCAGCTCTAGCGTCTGCCAGCACGTGTATGTCTGGCGACCAGGACGCCGCTGCGACGAATTCGGACCTGCGGCACACACACACACACACACACACGCACGCATGCACGCATCATGAAACAACAGCGATTAACATCCACATAATACTGTATTTATTGGACATGGGTCGGGTTAAACCATGGTCACTCACTCGTAATAATAATAATAATAATAATAATAATACCACAACGGCATTTATAGCGCTATACGGCACAAAGCCACATGCGAGAGTTCACTCTGGGTCCTCTGAGTGAAAGTCGATCAGCGCCAGGTGGCCGCCAACTCGCAGGCCATGCTGTAAACTTGACTTTTAGTCCGCCTGTACGCCGCTATAGCGTATAGCCTATATGCCGAACATGCACCCATGTCATTTGTATATTACTCAGCCATAAGGTTGATCACGGCTTGTACAAGCGGTTGTATAACCCATGGGCCAAGTCAATGGGAGAGGGCGATTTTCCACCCACACAGTTCCGAGACCCATCAACCGATTTTCATGAAAATTGAAATATATAACTATCTGCCGGAAACGAACCCGCATGCAAAATTTCAGGGGGCTACGTCGACGTGAATGTTCTGTCGGTTTTTTTTTCTTCTTCACCCGGGCCACAGGTCGCATCTCTAGACACACCCCCACGCGCAATACGTCATTATACGACCTTCTGGCCAAGGTAGTGCCTTTTGGTGGTTAAAAAGAAATTTGAAATTTGACCCCATTGACCCCTCAAAAACGTAAAAAATGAGACTAAACTGGCGGTCAATGGAAAATTGTAGTCGTCCTGACTCTGGAACGGTAAGTCATATCCAGCTCAAACTAGGCACAGGATTGACCACATAAGTGCCATCACATAATATGACTTTAAGGTCAAAAGGTCAAGGTCACAACATCACGTAACGTATCAAGTTAACATCGCAATAACTCAGTACCGGATGGTCGTATCAAGTTAATTCTTGGAAGCTAACCTGAACATGACCCCCAACTAGTAGAGCATATAATGGTTGCCATGGCAACACCGGTTGCTATAGCAACGGGACCACGAATTCTGCATTTTATGATCGAATATTTCAAAAACGCAAAGGTCGATAAATTTAAAAAAGCGTATATCTTCTGCATAGGGTACTGGTCACATGATCCAATTTTGGAGTATATACGTCAAATATCTATGTCACACGGGCACAAAATGTATGCAGGTAAAATGTGCCCAGGCCGACAGACACTGCTGGAAGTGTGTGCAGCCCGTGTCTAAAGCTGCTTATCGCATGCTATGGTTTTCGTTTTCGTGAAAAACACAAAACTCTCTGCAGAGCAGGTTCGATCCTGCGACCTCTAGAGCGGCAGTAAAACGTGTTAACAACTAAACATGTGCAGCGACATGCGACCTGTAACGCAGTGCAGTAGTAAGTTTGATTTTTTTCGTATAGCAGATTATGCAGGATTAGTTTACAATACATAATACGCAAAACGTATAAAAAGAAAAAACTAAGCCTAAAATACAGTTACCAAGTGAAAGCCTAAACAGGCTAAACTACTTATCATTGGTAAAACAATATGGAATAATGGAATCTCAAGAGTCTTAAGACTCATTCGCGTTGAGCTGCTTTTACTGCTCCCTAGCGACCCAGCTAGAATAAGCCAGCTGATTTTTCACTGTAGACATACTGACATAGGCGCTTGATTATGTCATTTACTTATTATTGCCATTAGCCTACATAAGAAACATTAGCACATTCGTCAATACACAACACTTACACGCTCTACATTACAGATGAGAAAGGGTTAAAAAGCACAGTCATACAAAATTAAGACATAGCAAAACTAAAATAATAGGCTATACAAAATAGCACCCACCATATGTACACAGAAAGCATGGCCCTAAAATTTATTGTTCGAAAGTTTCATAAAAACTGTTTTTTATATTTCTCTAGGATCGATATTATGGGTTTATTTCAAAGAGTGTAAAGCAATTAGCAAACAGAGTATAGGCCGATATTTTATGTCATACGCTTCCTTGACCTGAACTTTCCATTTGTGTTCATTAGTAGCCTAACTAGTCTTTCGTGCATGACAGTTGCAGCTAGCTGTATTTTATGTCTCAAACTTGCCTGTATGAAAACGAATGAAATGTATATTTTGGTCATAATGACACGAGTTTGATGGGTTGGGTTGGGTGTGAATTTGATGGTTTGGGTTAGGTTGGGTTGATAAAAATGGACCCATGTCCATGTCTGATTACTCACAGGCCTGGCATTTGTTTAAACTGTAGACTTTCACAGACTTTGCCCTATTAACAACCTGCTCTGTTGCAGTCAAACAGCAGCATCATATACGGTTCAACTTATTACTGCCGAAACAGAGGCCATGGTTACTTTACATTTACAACATTTTACATTCGTGAATTCATTACATTAAATTAACTCAACAGATCGTGCGTGTATTAACACAATGCAAACTGCACGTCAACATCAGTGTGTGAACATATAACGTATTTAAAAGTTTAAAACATCCACAATGAGAAGTAAGTAGAAGTATAGATATTCCATAAGAGGACAGTTTGACGGGGAACTAGTCGAATAACGAAGGCTTTGCTGATTCCGCACTGGGTTACACCATTTATAACAGGTTTGTTTGCTCCCATTAATCTCGTCTATACAATCTATAAGTCCTCTAAATATTTTACTGTATGCATATGTATATATCTTATATTTCAGGCAGCTCGGCCCATAAAAACAAACAAGCAGACAAACGAACAAGCAGACAGATGGAAATGCAGTGATGCAGTGCAGGCGTATACAGTGTGATATAAGACGCAATGTGTTTCAGTAAGCATGTCTTACGTATTAACAAACATGACTTGTCGTTAAAATAACTGCCCAGGTAAAAGACTTTTTATAGTATCGGATCAAAACCTCCGACGCTCATATGCTGTATAGTGCCGTATAGCCTACACCGCGTACCTCGGACAATTTTATGGTATTGCGCGGCCGCCAGTCACAGTCGTCTGCTGCCTTTCGCGTATCATAAACGAACGGTAATTATTTCGCAACAAAACAAAATACTGCAGCATGTTTACGACCTTTACGGCCATGTTTATGTCGATCGGCTGCAGTCTACCGCATTAAGGACACCGCAAGACACGCCGGTGTGAAAACGACGACCGAAATTGGCACAGAACAAACGGTGCAACGATATTCTCTCGTATGAATTTAGAAATGCATGTGACAATATATTGAGTTGAATGTTCGCCATTGCGTGCTGTTTGGTAGCAGGTTTAGGGTTAGTATTAGGGTTAGATTTAGATTTAGTGTCTGGTTGGCTAGTGGTTATGCACACGTATCACGCTTGTACGGTAGTACAAGCTGTTATATAAGCCATGGGCCAAGTCAATGGGAGAGGGCGATTTTCGACCCTCCACAGCTCGGAGACCCCTCGACCGATTTTCATGAAACTTGAAATATATAACTACTTCCCGGACACGAC
>Ga0056116_1000805_pt1 | contig 11354 bp, 5 predicted proteins | sample WorMetOlspDAHAB2_FD_67352 | JGI IMG/M metagenome (GOLD analysis project Ga0056116, IMG submission 67352) | Marine gutless worms symbiont microbial communities from Max Planck institute for Marine Microbiology, Germany - Olavius sp. DAHAB.2 ...
TATATATATATATATATATATATATATATATATATATATATACATACATATAATTCAAAGCGGCGCGTGTCTTCAACTTCGTCACGTGACTTAACTCCTGAGTGTTGACAGTCTTGAGTCAACTCGTCAACTATCCGACACCGTGTACAGCAGTGACAACAGTGCAACGAAGCAGTCGCCTGTGCTTAGGCGTTATCAAGACTTTCACTCAGAGATGGACATGGATTGAATCCATCCGTATATTTGATTTCGTTGGGAATTGGTTGGGTAATGATCTCCTGCTTTTATGTGTTTTTGTGTGTTTTTTTATCACTTCTATAACACACTGCCAAACGAAAATCCAATCTGACCTTTTCAGACTTAATGGCGTACAGACATTTTCAACTTTCAGATTCATCTGCGTAATAACGAAAACTTAACACAAAATTATGAAATAAATTTTAAACTGCACATGCACCGATGCACACTTGTAGGCTTAATGTGCAATCAGTTGACACGTGACTGAACGACCGTCGGCTGTTTGTAACTTTGTAGGTTATATGTCGCGTATTAGCCAATTAGGTGCTTGTGTGTAAAATGGACAATACTTCTGACCATTGCTGTCGCACGGTTGGGCCACAGTCACAATGTCTCAATGGCATATAACGAAATAACAACATGAAAGCAGTGATATTTTAAACCGTATTTTCTGGTTTCAGTGCTTTCGGTGTTTTTGATCGCCTGCAGCAGAACAGTATTCGTTCCCCTTTTGTCACATGCATTGCTTACGTTATACATTAAGTGTATGTCGCCTCCGAAATGACCTATATTGTGTCGAGTGGGGCGTTAATCTCTACTCACTCACTCATCCGTATGTGGTTGTGTTTTTGACGAGGTTAATGTAACGTAGTTGGTAACAGCATGCAGACTGATGAGTTGCGCGGCAGGCGCGCGTGCGTTGGTTGATGTCGAGGAAAGAGCGAACCACACTGGCCTCACTTTCACACAGCTTTCTAACATCGTTGTATGAATGTGGGTCCAGAGTTGCCCGCCAAACTTTCCAATCCACGCCACACTTCTGCCAGCCACAAATGGTTACTCGTCGAGCCTGTATTGGTGTCCATTATCAGTGTGTATTTCGCGTATGAGTCCAGTGCAGTTAGCAGGTGGTGAGTTTTGCATACAACCTGTATAGTTGTGTTTTACAGTCAGTCGTTTGTCTCATAATTCCAACTGCATTATTCACTAGTTTTCACTTTCTTACTTTCTGCAGTGTTTAGTAGTGCAGGGCCCGCAACAAAGCAAAAAAATCGCATCTGCTCGTGCGATCCGTGAAATGTGTTGAACGGTTCATAGCTTACAAACGAGCCGCTACAACAATGCTCGGTAACAAAGTGCCACGGTGACCGATCACTCGAGTGCAGTTATGTCGGCAACGAGTGTTCATTTTTGGCAATAGCAAACACTCTAGTTGACGGTCGCCTCGGCAAGATTCTTTGAAGTGTCCGCGTCGCCACCGCTGAGTCCCGCTGTGCATCTGCTGTAGTTCAGGAAAAGTACCACAACTATACGAGACATTTCGGTGGATTTTAGATAATTTTATGTTATGACATTTTGACAAATGGTGTATTTATGCTGCAAACAGCGTCACAGAACAGGTTTTGTCATTTTGGACTCACGTTTGTTACACAACGGTGAAGAGCGAATAGTAGTTACTTACTTCTACCGCTTCACGCCCGCTCTACTGCCCAAGCAACGGGAACTGTCCGTAGTGCCAGAGTACCTCGCAAAGTAGAGACTGCGTGTGGTGTGGGACGTTTCGATGTTGACATTCAGTACAGCTCACTTTGCCACCACCACGCTGAAAGCGCGAGCCAGAGCACGAGCGTTCTCGATCCGCTCCATGCACCGGACTCTCATTTCCGGCTTTTGCTATGCGCTCGGCTCAGCGCGATACGATCACTCGGTCATCGCCCCTCGGCCCATGCCGCCGCACTTTTATCCCACTAAATGTCCCTCGTCTGCCGCTGGCCGCCTGCCCGCCCGCCAGTAATCGCTGCCGAATGGTCGCGACCGGAATGGGAAAATATTAATCTCGGTTTTCACTGCAGCGGCGGCAGACACTAGATTAACCTTTTGTTGAGACTGGTGATCTGTCGTGTCGACCGACGTCTTTGGTCTAGCGCATCCACTTCGCCATTTCATCGAACAGAAACGTGCAGCCCACCCACGAAGAATACACGTCAAATGTGACACGAGCAATGCCCTATAAACTAAGTTATTCGAGTTCTGTGCATAACAACAGAGTCGAAACGAAAATCAAAAACACGCTCACTCGTCAATGTGTAAGTAAGTAGGCCTAAGAATGCTTTTACAGTCAGCGCAGTTAAACATAGTTCATATCGGCACATGGTTCTACTGCCAAAATAAAACGTGTTCAGCCGCCGTCTAAACTGGTTGTACAACAAGTCCAAGATTTTTCCGTGATTTGACGTAAGATTGTTCATAAGTCGCGGTTCTGCTATGCCGAAGGCTCTGTCGCCAAAGATAATGCATGCGCGTCCGACTGACGAGAAGCGTACGAGTGTCAGCCAAGCGTTGTCTTGTGAGGCAGGCGTCGCTGACGAGGCAGCAGTCATCAGCCAGGTAGATGGCACAGTGACCAGAAAGCGATCACGAGTACCTCAGTATAAGTTTTTATAAAGTCACTTCTTGCTGAAAAAAAAATAAAAATTTTCTAATCAGTAAACTGGCGAAAATTGAACACTAACATTGACGATGCATCGATCCACGAACGATTAAGTCATCAAAACTAACATTAAATGAAATACAAGTTAATAACTATGTAAAAATGTAAGCTGAATTTTTACGAAAATTTGGTGTCAAATATTCTCGCGCTATATATATAGGCTCTAAATCGCAATTTTGTTTGAGAGATTTTATGTTTGTTTGAGTTCGGACGCATAATGTATCAGTCACCACGCCCGAAGCGAAGATCGGTTAAATGAATGCCACTAAAAACTACAAGGACACATTTTCACGGATTGTTCTCAGACAAATTTACACATTTCGGACATTATGTACTGGACAGCACAGTTATTATACTTATTGAGTTGGCTGATCTGGACAAAATCAAAAAGAACACGTCGAACGATGCGTTGATAAAGGTCGTTGCTATGCAACGAGACAGCATCAGTGTTAAGATGAATGAGAAATCAAAGAGTGGCGGAAGGCGCAGGTGATGAGTTGCAGCAGCAGTAGCGCCGCACGGCATCGAGCATTCATGTTAGCAGCGCCCAAAGACATTCTATAAAGGACTAATTAGCGGTCGCATCTATGTGAGCGCCGTATGCACTGACTGAATGCCTTCCGGTGGACCCAGTCGTACCTGTATAGCACCTACAGGCTCAACGCAAAGCACCTGCTTGGACCAACAGTGCCGTCGGCGCTGAACCGATCTACTCCCATCATATTATATAGACAGCGTCAAAACATTCATCATGCGTTTACAAAAGGTGTCGGCAAATTCGTATCATTCTTGTTAATGGACATGAAAACATATGACAGAGTATAAAGAAAGTAACCTAGCAAGAGACACTGAGACGCGGACAGACGTAGTTTTTATAATCAATCGGTAAGCCTATTCGCATGCACTATACATTGTGAGCATAAAAATCATACCTTTTTTATTTCCACAATAACTTTTCCAAATGTTAACCTAACCGGACAATAGTCAAAAGTATAGAACAGACACTATGTCTTACAGACTCATTGATATATAAGCCTAAGGGCTTAACAGAAGGAGACAAACTGTGCAGTACACTGCGCTGGAAAGGAGTTAGGAAAGTGAACTTTTTATAACGTGCCGAAAACTATGAGCGTTCCGTAGTGTCACTGGTGTGGCAGAAATATGGGTAAATCGCAACGTTCAAACGTTCAAAGAGAGATTCGTCGAATATACAGCGGGGACAATCAGCTGAGACGGAACTTGCGTGTGACGCACGCTTACAGGCGGACAGCAAGCAGCAAGTGCTCGGTGCCACTATAACGTAATTGATATTTATACAGCGTCGCGACGCCGGTCTTAGTATAACGACATCACACGACGCGGCGACGGCGCGAGACTTGCGACTGTCCGACGGCGACGTCGTTAATCCAGTCGCCACTCGGCCGCCGCGACGTGACGACGAAGACGGTGATTTCTTGACTCGATTTATGTGTGCGCAGCAGCTGAGACGCGCTGCAACGGCATAAAACTGCATCAACGACGGTGGTGTCGATCTAGCAAGTCCGGTTAGATTAGGCGCCATTGTTGTGATGGCAATTAACTTGTCAATAGAAGGTTGTACGTCAGTCAGCAGGCCCTGCATGTTATAGCAGCGCAACAATGGTCCGATGCAATATCAGTCGCTCGATCGTGACAACAAAGCGCTTCCTTTGGTTCATATGTATAGTCGTCAGGGATCGGACTTTTCCCCGTGTTTACCACAAACCGCTCATTTCTTTGTTTACTGACGGTCATGCTACTGTGCTGTCGAGTTGTTCCAAATATATTATCAAGTAATAATAAATAAACCGCATGGTTGCTCACTGTCTGGATCCGTTGGCGTGGTGTGGCTCAGTGGTCAGGACGTTGGTGTTTTGGCTGGCGAAGTTCCCTGACCTATGCCTGAGCTATGGTTGACAGGTTGTGTTCAAAGTGTGAGTTATGGGTCAGCCAACGAGGCCAATCAGCCTTTCATCCCTTATGGATCGGTAAATGAGTAGTAATCCATGTAATTACGGGATTACGGGAGTAGAGACCATCAACGGCAAACCAGAGCTGCGTATAACGATTTGGTTGCAGGTCAAAGTCCGAGGGCGCGGGCTTGGACCGCGGCCCACAGGCCGCACGCCTGCTTTGTCCGTGACACACAGCGCCGCGGTAGCTGCAGTATATAACTGTTATATGCCTTTGCCTTAGTCATCTGGTTGACATCATACATCATACCAAAACCATACCAACTTAACTATTTATTTACGTTTCAGTCTTGACTGAAAGTCTGATTTCACGCACAAACCAACGTCAACGCTTGACCTCCAACTACGGATGCTGGACACTTGTGGTTCTCTATACTTTCAATATTTTCACCGCATTTGGAGTTTGCCAAACTTTCGTTCTAAAGTTACAGCATCTATGCCTTATCCTTTTTTGACCCTGTGACCTTGATCTCTGCCTTTGTTGTTCGGTTACATGTGTTGTGGTCAGCCTGTCTGCTTAGTCTAATCTTCACTTGCACGTCTTTTGTTTTTCGGTTACGGGGATGTATATAGCAAAATGTATTTATAGACATATGTATAAGAGGACAGAGTAAGTGAAGTAAGAAGTAAAAAGAAGGATTTTAGTGTCCGACATGACAAAGTCACTGCGCACGTATTAAAGGAGATTTGGGGATAAGAAACGACTGAAGAGATGAGTCTTCAAACGTGACGACATTGACGACGCCGACGTGCCGTTCAGTGACAGAGTATTCCACAGTCGGGCAGCAGCGACCGTAAAAGCTCGATCGCCGATGGTTGAAAGACGGGTGCGTCGGACAACAAGCGATGATGACGAGGCAGAGCGGAGACGCTGACGGGCCTGGAAATCAGACGACTGGTGGAAAGAGGAAGGAAGGTTCACAAAGGATTTGTAACGTAATGCTAGAAAGCTGCGATTGAAACATGTTGAACGTCGCTGATGAAATGCTGAAACGAAATGGACAGAAGATTTTCTTGTGTTTAACAAAATTACATGTTACGCGCAGGGACCGGTAACCTTTCCGGTGGCAGCACATAGACCGCGCAGGCGTTGATTTCCCTGGACAAATTGAGCCGCGGCGACGGCGACGGCGACGGCGCATCTGCGATGCCCGGGACGGCTGGGGCGGGCGCTACACACTGGTTATGATTGCATCTCGAGCGACAGATCAGTTATCATCTGATTGCCTGCAGTGCCGCAAAGCAGCTCCGCACACGGCGGGCGTTGTGCCTGTCTCACGTACCATGCTGTGGCAGACCACACACCTCGGCGTCCTCGGCGTGGGTGAGTTAGTGCTAAACGTGCGCAGACATGGAATTTAGTTGCGCGTTGGCTGTTGGCCATACGTCCGCATGAATATTGCACCATGCATATACTACGGCAGGCGGGTGGGTGGGTCGGCAGCCGCGCTCTCTAAGTTTGATGCCGACTCGTCACAACAACACCACATTCAGCGGACAAATCGGCGCCTTCGTCTGCTAAATTATATTACTATTCGTTACTATGAATAACATCGGCACCTTTCACTATCGGCGACGTTAAATCAGCTTCTCTCTCTCTCTCTCTCTCTCCTCTCTCTCTCACACATTTTCTCTCCAATTTACCGGCGAAGATGCGCATGCTATATAGCGGTATACAGTGGAACGACTGAAAATGCGGGAGTGGAAAATGCGATACGGTCAAAAAATGCAAGGGTGAAAAGTGCAGGAGTGGAAAAATCGGGTGCAGATAGCAGGGGTTGAAAATGCAGGAGTAGGCAAGCCGTATAAAAAGTCAAACGATATTATACATTGAGAGACCCTTAAGTTACTCCTAAAATTGTCCTCAGACTTCTGAGTGAATAAAGAGTAATTATAGTGCATTATAAAATAGTGGCGGCCTTCGTTTTGTATAGTTTTAGTTTGCTGGAGGCAGCACTCGTGATGTGATGCAAGATAGCAGTGAACACAAATTATGTACCGGGTTTAAAGGATACCTAAACGCTGATTTTTAGTTTCACTGTAATTATTTGATACTATCCAACACAAGCTTTCAATCGAACAAAAGGCAAATGTCCGAACAAATGCTGAATTGATGTTCTTCTATACAGTTCTTCGAGACGACATATGCTAGGCATGTAGGCCTTCTCAGCGGCGGCTTTTGTGTCTTGACGTAAGCATTATCTGCTCAATTCATCGGTCGCAATACCCCTGCTATCTAATATATACTCCCGAATTTTCCACTCCTGCATTTTCAGCGCCCCCTATACAGTCACTCGCAATCGAAGTTCTTGCAAGGCTGTGTTAGGACAGTCGCGTAAATGTTTAAGAAGCTTCGGTCCACACAATAAGGGGGGACTCCTGGCATTCAGTACAATTGGCAGTATCAGAATATTCAACGCAATTCATACAGCAACAAAATCCTATGCAACGCTATAGTTATATGAATATGGTAGTATATGGAAGATCACAGCCTTTGCTGGCATATTAGGTAACAAAAACGTCATTCGTTTAAAATGAAGTGGGAAACATTAAGCAAATGGTTTATTGCCTTGAACGCAGGACAAGAGGCCAACAATAGCGATTAAAAAACAAAGGACCGCACAAATATTTGTAAACTGAGTCCGAATCTGTTTATATATTTCACGCGTAATAAACAGGCAGTTGGGGAAACAAATGCAGGTAATTTCTGTTACTGTTACTGTTATTCTAAACGACATGTTTAAAACGTCGTTTACAATAAACGAAATGTTGCATATAAGCGATATACCTATACCTACAGCAAAATTTCATATCAACGGATTACCACGAACATAGTCGAAAGTAATTGGCTAACTGAGTTGTTTATTTCAACTTGTTAACATTGCTTATCGCTGCGGTAAGTTATCTAAGTTCCTTTTCTTAAGATAGAGCTTAATTATGTAATGACATCGTTTAACAAATAGCAACAAAAAATAAAACATTTCAATTGCAATGTGTCGCATACTTCACCCGATGCACTGATGTTACAGGCCGGGTATGTATCTTCATTCGGAACAAATGATAGCAATTGTAAAAAAGCAAAGAGTATTCAGTAGCGACATTAGCAATAAAGAAAAAAGCGGATTTAAAATGAACAAAAACAGCAGTATTCAACATCAACAGTCCATGAAACAAACCAAGTACAACGCGCAACCTGATTTTGTCTGACACAAGACGAGGCAGTGAAACGGCGTTCGAATAGCTTACCTTCTGAACAAGTCATGAAAGAAGAGTTGGATGCGTTTGAGCGTGCGCAACGCCATCGGCAAGACGAGACGTCAGCTGCAGCAGCCGCGACCCGTCCACCGACCGAGCGACCGGCTTTTCTGTGATCTGATGATGCCGATGACAGCAGGTGCTTAGCCAAGATATCGGCCGTGCAGACGACGTATGGAAGAGAAGCGGCCGAGACAGGCAGATGGAGCGCGTGGCACTCGCTCGCTCGGTCGGTCGGTCGGTCAATCAGTCGCAGCGGCGCCCGGCTGATGCCTAGAGCGGCGGGCGAAGGTGGCGCAGCGTCGGGCGAGCCGCGATGGCGAACGGGTGGACCAGGCGGTCGGCAGGCGGACGCTGCTGACACGACAAAGTGACTGTCGAGTCGACTTCACTTCGTGTTGATCGTGTTCGTTGCCGTCAATTTCCAACCAACTCTCAGACCATCAGCGCACCACACCTCTCTCTCTCTCTCCTCGCCTCGCCGCCGCCGCGCCGCTGCTGCTGCTGCTGCTGGCAACGATGACTTTTCGCCGCTGACGCCTCCGCACTGAACAGCCGAGCACAGCTGTCATCAAGTGCTCTACATCGGGCGAGCCACTCCACATGAACGCCGCAAATTTTCCACCGATTTCGTGTGCTTCGTGTTCGCTGTGAAGTCGGTTTTGGTCACTCGCTTTGATATGACATGCACCGATTTCGATGACGCAAGTTCCAGAAGTGTTTCCGCAGCAGAAAGAGCATCTAAAACTGAAACGAAACGACAGTTTGATCTTGATTAACTTCGTTTTATCATCACTTGGCAGCACACCAATAAAGAAAAAAAAGAAGAAAACAACGACCCTAATTAATGTTATTTTGTTGGTCTAATAAACAAGTATGTAAACTTTTCCCATCGACTGTGTCATCTCTTTCACTGTTTCTGTCTGTGAATGAGTCGTGTACTTTCACAGCTGGATTAAAAATGAGTTCATCGCTTTATCAAAATACTTTTGTTAGAGCAAACGTGCAATTGACATCGATTCCACCAAGCGACAGTTCACAGTGCATTACAAATGCAAGCACCGAATATTCGCTATTATAAACTTGAACCGTTATTGTCGCATGAAATAGTCTATACCGTTGACTAAAAAACTCAACTATTTACTATTTAGTTTTTATGTGTTAAGGGCCTACAGTGGAGAACAGTTGCATAACTGCTATAGCTATTTCGCTATTTTTGCATATATTATAACCGCAGAGTCCGTGGTCATCTACTATTGGGATATCGCTAAAAAGTTGCCGTGTAACTAAACATAAACAATGTTGATATCTGACGGTTCTCAGCTTCAGTGAGTAGACAATGTACGATATTTTGGTGTTTTTGTTACTCGTTCTGCGCATTTTTCATGTTATTTTGATAATGCCAAAATCGTGTTACCGGAACTTTGATGCGATCTTTGGCAAAATAGGTAAGACTGCAGCATCTGAAAATGTCATTATGCAACTAATTAAATCAAGTGTATGCTTGTATTACTGTATGCTGTCGATGCTTGTCCGGTAAATCGTACCCTTGAACGCTCACTTGAGTTTCCGCTGGCAGAAAGTATGATGAAGATTTTTAAACTAACTCGAAAACCATTGTCAATTGACCTTCGGCCTCCCACTCGTAGCAGATGCATTTCAGAAACGGAAAATTAACTTCTTGCGCAAAATCTCCTTCACCTCCAACGTACTGTGTAAACTGTTTGTGACAGCTGCCTAGTCCGATATGAATGCGCTGTGTTCAGCTACATAACGTCCTGCTACTGCTATGTCATCATTTATTTGCTCGAATAATGACATTTAAAAACAAACAAGTACAAGAACACAATAGAGCAGGACAACAAGGCTAACTATATAGCACTAACAGCTGCCCGAAAAACATTACGACCGAACTAATCAGTTACTCAGATACTCAGAAAAACTAAGAGAATTGAACTGTGCATGAACAATGACGTTTGAAAATCTTGTATGGGTGCCGCCTTGTAACAGATGCAGTTCTAATTTCCAAAAATTAGTAAAATCTATATCAATCAATCCAAAGATAATTTTATAACAATAAATTAAATCAAAACGTAACCGACGTAGTTCCAAACTAGGCAATTAGCCTAAGTGACACACGCTTACTGTAACTGTGTTCAGCAAAGCCAGGAAGACGTTTGATAAACCTGCGTTGAACTTTTTCTACAGCAACTATGTCACACTTTCGGTTAGGAGAACAGACAACACTATTATATAGGGTGGCCCAAAAAAAGTAAGCCACTATCACGAATCATCGTTAAATCGCATTAAAACCCGCTATTGAGGCTAGATTTTTTATCAATTTCGACTACAAAATGAGCACAAGAATATAATAGTATGCATTAAATATTCTATGTGTGAACTAATTTGTGACGTCATCACCTGCTCTGTTTGAAGCTGCGATATGGGTGAAATCAATGCATCTGATAAAATCATGTTTAAAACCAGAAAAAAGGAGAAAATATGCAAATAAAAGAAATTTTTACATAAATCACCTTCTAAAAGATCGTTTAGACATAGAATTCACAGCTTGCTAAGGCGAGCTGATGCCAGAAGAAGCGCTGACATCATTTACCGTATATGACGCATATCGCTATATTTGCGCGTCAGGCAGAGTTATTGAGGTCAGAAAGTAGGTCACGCATAGAATATTTAATACCAACGAATAATATCATAGGGCTTGATTAATACTTTAATTTAACGAATAAATCTAATCTCATTGACAGGCTATAATACGATTTAATACGATTTTTTGAACATTTGGTAGCGGCTTACTTTTTTGGGCCACCCTGTATTCTACCAAGGGACGGACATGTTAAAAGACACGAACCAAAAAGTGACACCACGAGAGACATAGCATCTGTGTATCAAGTTAGCCCGCCTGTGGGCTCTTGCTACAATGTCATTTATGTGATCAGTTGGAGCAAGGTCATTCCTGACTGCGACACAAAGGTCACGACAACTAGTGATATAGGGCAAATGGATTTCATTTATGGTACACTGTACAGTCTGATCAGTTCGGCCCAGTGACATAGAGTAACTTTTGCCTACAGCTATATCAAGTTGCCAGGTAGTTGACCATTCATCCAGTGATCCAGTGCATCCATGGCAGACTGTAAAATGACAGCACTGACGTCATTAACTATCCAGATATACAGGGTGGCCAAATAAGTAAGCCACTACAAGTGATCAAAAAATCGTATTAAATGGTATCAAAGCCAATGAATGAGATCAAATTTATTCGTCAAATTAAAGTATGAATCAAGCACTATAATATTATTCTTTGGGATTAGATATTCTATGCGTGACCTACTTTCTGACCTCAATAACTATGCCTGACC
>Ga0056116_1000810_pt1 | contig 11313 bp, 6 predicted proteins | sample WorMetOlspDAHAB2_FD_67352 | JGI IMG/M metagenome (GOLD analysis project Ga0056116, IMG submission 67352) | Marine gutless worms symbiont microbial communities from Max Planck institute for Marine Microbiology, Germany - Olavius sp. DAHAB.2 ...
ATCTGTACCCATTTGTGTATTATCTTAATTTTTAAACTCCCTCGGGAACATATCTACCGAGGGTTAAAAAAAAAATAATAATAATAATAATAATAATAATACAAAATTTATATAGTGCCATAATGCCGTTAGTTGGCTACAGAGGTGCTATCACCATTCATCACTACTGTCTGGACACCTGTGGTCCTTGCAATAATTAACATTGTTTAGGCCACGTTAATAATGTTTATGATGATGATGATGCTGGCCTACTGGCTAAAGTTGGCTAAAGGTGCTGGCTGTTAATTTGAGGCAGCCATCTTGCCTTTCAACACGGCTTGTTATATGACAGCTGAAATGGGTCCAACCTTCGCCAGCTCAAAGCAACGTAAAGGGGATGAGCAACCTCAAAACGGACTTTACTGTCTATACCGAATCCTCTTCCATGTCCTTTTACTGTAACAGGCGCTTTACAAATTTCTCTTGATAATGATGATAAACGAGGAAATCGGTCAATGTTCACTCGGCCAATAAAATACTGCGAGATAAGCAGGTGAGAGCGATGAACAGAGAGAGGCAGTGAGCAACAGTATGTAGCAACCTGTTTGCTTCTTCTTTGCTATCGTCTCGCTGTCGGAGATCGGCCAGCCACTGCGGGTCGCACTTGTAACCACGGAGACCGTCGGACAGCGACAGCAGAACACTTGCCACGTCGCCGCACAATGCCTGCGTTGGTTTCCAGAACACGTCCGAATTCTAGTCACACAAACCATCGACTCATCATGTCCAGTGTTTGTATTTCGTTTTTAATTACCACATCATTCACCAGGACTGAGTTCGCGAAGCGTGCCTTCTGATGCTCAGCTCCAACCGCCTGCGACTCGCCACCTTCACTCGACACCAACAGCGACTCTCTGACGACCTTCAAATCTCGGAGTCTGAAAACTTAAATTTTTCATTTATCAACTGACTAAAGCATAATACATCTGACCTCATCCCATTCCCACCAGCGCCCCTACGATGCTTTATTAATCAGTTTATTATTGTTATTATTCATTGTACATATCATTTAAATCTGGTTTTCGCCTATCATCATAAGACAAAAGGTAAAAGGTAAAGAAAAGGTTCATTTATACAGCGCTACAATTGCTGCATATGCTGCTTCAGCGGCGCTGTCGTCACAGACAGGGCCGGCGCACAGCCTAGGCTGCTGCCCAAGCCCATGGTCACGGACTTCAGCCTGTAGCCATACAGCCGGACGTAGCCCTAGTCTGCCGTTTTAATAGTCTCCACCTCTGTAGTCCACGCAACAACATGTATTATTACTAAAGTATACAATGCATACTGCAATAATGGGTGAACAGCACAAATAAGGTGTCCAAAAAATTGGCTGATGAGTTCATTTTTCAGTTCACCTTATGGAGCTGATCGTAGCTGCGATTGATAGCAATTATCTTTGACTTGCGACTGAGTACTCTGCCATAGCCGAGACGAAAGTCGCACACGATACCTACAACAATAAAACTAATTATAATAATAATGACAGTCATAATAATAAACGAAGTACTTAGTTTATGCTAGTTAGAGTAAAACTGGCAGTGTAGCTAAGTGGTTAGGACTTCGGTCTATGGCCGGCAGACTTTCCTTGCCCTGTGCCAAATCAATCGTTGACAGGTGACCAATTTGTGGGTAAACTGTCAGCTATGGGTCAGTCAACTCAGCCTTCCATCCCTCTGGGGTTGGCAAATAAGTAGTAATCCATGCATTTACATGGATCACAAAGGTGGAGGACATTAAAAACGGCAGACAATAGCTACGTATGGCAGTATGGCTGCAGGCCAAATCTGTGAGTGCGGGCTTAGGCTGCAGCCTAGACTGAACACCGGCCCTTCTGTGACGACAGCACCACACTCGTCAAAAAACAATGATTGCTAAATCAGTTAACTTGACTGATCGGGACTCGTTTGTACAGACACTCCTTCTGACTATGGCACTGACATTGACGTTTTTATTTCATTTTACGCTATTCTTTTCTTATTTAATTCTTATAGTTCAATCAATGTTTCAGATTCATATTCAATCTATTTAACACACGAATATATGCATGTAGTAAGAGGTCCATTTATATCACCTGCTAATATGACAAGATCAGCATCTCTCAGTGCATCTTTGCGACACTGTCGAAACTGTATCGGACTGTTTCTTCCCAGGAGTCCGCGTGCCATTCCTCCGAGAAAGCACGGGATTCCCAGCTCCTACAAAATATTTGCGAAATCCATTTCAGTTCATCTGCTGCAACATTCACGCACGCAAACAACCCTCAGAACAGAATTTGCCATTTCTTCCCGGGTACAATACTCGCGTCACAAACCATATCACAAATCCTCACTACCAAACCTCCTCAACATTTTTTTCTCCCGTCTGCCTACTGAATAACTTTCGTGTCAATGAGTACTTCCCAATCAATATTCCCTTGCTATTTTTTTCTGTATGGAAATTCGTTATCTCATGGTTCACCCAGCAAATAATTTTCGTCTAATTCCTGTGTGCAACTACCGTAACACAGAAAACCAACTGGCATTTAGTTGTAACAGCATCGGTCACATCAACAGAGTTAAGCTACGTCAAGCACGGTTAGTATCAGGATGGGTGACCTTCATCCAGACAACTCAGCCCCACTCAGCCTGGCCATCCCTCTGTCGTAAAATGAGTACTGGCGACAATTTCGGTGACCACTGGGGAAGAAACGGCGAGTTCCGTGTAACAGTCGGCCCTATTACCAGGAGTGCTGGCATACTGGCTTAATTGGCTCTAACCCTCACCAGGTCAAAGGTCAAAGGGGATGATGAGCTTCCCCGCGACAGACCTCACAGTCTATGTGTAAATCTGGCCAAAGTCGGTAAAGACGCCGGCCGTTAATTTCAATGGTTAAACAACTAAAAGCATCTGACAGCCATAACCAGAAGTATCAGAGAAATGTGTCATGCAATAAAAACGTACCTCGACAGCGGATTGGAGTTGATCCACTGAACACGGAGGTAGAGTTGCTTGACTGCCAATGAGAAGTAAAGGCTTCTTAGCACGAGAGACCAGACGAACGCATTGATCAACTGCAAGTTATCAAACAATTCAACATCTCGAGTGCCTAATCATGCGAGTTAAAATTTCATATAGGTACACAGTCGACATCTAGTCGGTGTTCCGAAACTGTTGGATGGGTGTGATCTGGCCTGTGGGGACAATGTCTGTGTGGGCGCCTATGCCCCCCGTGTTTGGACTAGAGTGAACCAGCTGTCGATACTGTAGTCCCCGTTAGTCTGAAAATAATCGCAGAAACCATAAAACTATAATACACTGGACAAAGATGCTCACAGCACACATGCATATGTACACTTCTGCCTTGTGCCAATAGACACACCACCGTGTGGTTATGGCTTGAGCAGTGGGCCGACTGAAGGCCTCAGTTTATGGTGGCCAAGTAATCAGTCATCTCCCGACAGCCAACAATGATGAACAAGCTCAATAAACAAGCTGTGAGACCTTGTGAAGCAGAAGCTCGTGGAATGTTAGGAGTTAATGGAATGACTTCAGATGGCTCCCAGGCGCCAGCAAACAGATCGTCAATGTGATTCTGTAGATACCTGAAACAATGCGAGAGGCAAACATAAAAGTGAGCCACGACGAAACAAAAACTTTTTACACGTGCAAGAATTTTGCCAAATGGTGACAGACTGTCATAGGCGAGAATTTTTTAACCTTAACTGAAATACAGAGGATGAAAACCGCCAGTGGCTCAATGTGATGAGTTAGTGTCAAGTTAGATTTAGTGTTCAAGTAGTGTAGTCTTTTCGGGGAACGCTATAGATATTATGCTCACGAACGACCATGCTGAAAAGTTCATCATTATTTCTGGATCACAGTGAGTTTCTGGCGATTTTCATCATCCCCGAAATCTAGGACTGTTAAATTCTGAAATTCATTTACTCTGTACCGTTTAAACCATTATGATTAGTTTAGACCTTCATTTAATCATTATACTGTAGGCTTAGCTTTAATTTTATTTACTTGAGTAATATTGTACTGTAAACTAATCCAGCCGATGGCTGTTATAGGAAGTAAACCAAAATTCTTGAAAACTGGATAACATTTGGCATGAGGTTAGTATATGATTAGCAATCCATGTAATTACACAGATTACGAGGTGTATACCATTAATAGGCAGACCAGGGCTGCGTATGGCCATATGACTACAGGCCACGACCGTGCGCTTTGGCTGCAGTCTAGGATGTACGCTGGCTCTGTGACGACAGTGCCACTGAGGCGGCATGCGTGGCAATTGTGGTGCTACATAAACAAACCTTAGTTTTACCTCTTTTTACATGTCGGTGGATATAACGTACATGTTGATAAGTCTCTGAAGCAGAGTTTTTCCCGATGTCAGACCAGCCTCATGAACAACCAGCTTGTACGGATACAACACGTCAATAGGAAACTCTATAAAAACGGGACCTATGCACACATATGCAGACACACACACACACACGCACACACAATTCTCAGTCTTCTTTGTCGTTTTACTCTTCAGAGCATAGTTGTGCTGACAGTTTATTATCGCGTTATTAAGGGCAGTTGTCAGTGCCACTTGTCGAGCTTTGCTGTCCTGCTCAATGTATAACTTGTATAACTGTCATTGCTCATGTAAATTTGAGCAAATAAATTTGATGATTTGATTTCTGCAGGCTGGCTAAAGCCGAGTGCCAGAAAGCCATGTGCAGCCCACAGTTAGGTGGGCGGATATTTGCCGCAATTGTCCGAATTAGTCAAGTGTTAGCTGGTCAACCATGCCTGTGCCTCCAATCTGGAGGTGGTCACTCCAACACCTGTCACAGTTATCTTCAGTCAACAGCAACCGACTAACGTGGCTACCGGAATATGTCGGGCGCTATCAGAGGTGCCAGAACGAATTTGAAAGTAAGGGGGGGCACCGGTTTAAAACAAAGCAATGAAAAAAAAATTTTTGGTCGTTTTCCTCCACTTTTTTGGTTCTAAAAGTACAATTAGTTGTTCTGATGAGCACTTTCATGATGGTCAAGTACAGTTTGGTCAGTTTCTTGTTTGCTGTTCTTCTGCTCACGGTGCCCCCGTGCCCAGCCATTTGTAATAGTGGGGGAAGAACGTGCCCCCGTGCCCCATGGAGTCGGCGCCACTGGGCACTGTACGAGAACAGATGATGTTAGGACTGTGGTGGTACATTGTACATTACATTAATACATTTTGTTTGTGCACAAAACCATAGGCTTGTTAATGATGGCACTACACATAGAATATCAGAAAGAAAGATATTAATTACACAGCATGGCGTTGCTCTGCAAGTACCTGGAGTTCCTGACTGGGCGATATGCAGTGCACGGGTGATTGTCGGTTTGATGTCACGCAGCCGACGAATGGAGGCGCAGAATTTGCACAACGGACGAAACAAAACTATCTGGTCGATGTCCTGCAGTGCGCCGCGGCCTTTAAGCAGCGTGGCTGCAGCGCCACCTATCAGGAGCAGCGGTGACTCTGCCATCTGGGCGTTCTTAACAGCGGTCAGAGTGTTTGTCAGCCCTGCAGATTTAATAAAAGTACTACTACTACTACTAATAATAAACACACTCATACATGCACACAAGCCAAGGTTTATCGCATGCAAAGTATTCTATGTTTACTTTATTTTGCAAAATTCTGTCATAAAAGTGCCTCGTTTAAATTTTAATGTTAAATATAAATAACAGATGAACAACAATAACAACAATATCAGATATCAGCAACATAGGATATTTTACACTTGATAAATAGACAGATACCAGTATATTTAACATCTGTATCAATGATTTTTGAATATGCATAAATTTTGAAATTGGTCTGTGACTCATATGTAGGAACAGTGACCAAAGTGAGTGAGTAGAGTTTAATGCCCCACGCGACACAATAAGTGACCAAAGTCTAGTCTAGAGATGGTTAAAAACGAAACAAAGTGTGACCTGGACCAGCAGTGACGGCAGCTACACCGACCGCGCCAGACAGGCGAGCCACTGCATCGGCCGCAAATACTGACGTCACCTGTCACATAGGCCACTCATCTCGCAATACACATTCCATGTACATTTTACATGGTGTCTTTAAAAATTATCAAACTATGGCATACCCTCTAGCTTCAACGTGTAGGGGAATGAGTTTGACCACTGATGTGGGAAACAATTGGCAAAAACCATAATGCACATTCAATTTTCAGTGTAAGAGTTATTAGCGGTGTTCGCTTTCACAAAAATTACGAGTTTTAACGGACCACAAAAATTCAGTCACTCGAGTTACCAGTTTAAAAGTGTGCAGACTGATCATTTTGTTAATGCCTGAAAATATAGCTTAGATCAAAGGTCGATGTACATACTTTAAAATATTGCGTTTTTCAGAAAATAATAATATGTGAAAAAATAAAAACAAGTTTTGTTTTCTACTGTGTATTTGGATATGCTCAACTAGACCCCCAAGCTGGTGACATTAGCCATGTTGGCCACAGAATTTTCGTCCCCCGAAAATCCGACTAACAAATTTGAAAAGCCGAACCCACTGCCAAATTTTCTTCTCCAAAAAATCCGTGGAAAAAGTGCTCTAGTATGTCTGTTTAGTGCACGACAATCACAAGTTTAGTTTTGCATAATTTGTGAACTTGTGGTGTAGAAAAAATGTGTTGTTGTGCAGAACTAACAGCGGCTCATGTGTGCTGTGTACAGACTGAAGAACACTTGTCTGCTTTCTTCATGACTGTAGTTGACTGGCAGTGACAGTTCTTTTATGGTTTATTGTGTCATGTGCAATACTTCAGCCGTATTTCAGCCGAAAAAGTTGGTAGTTAGCCGAGTTCTAGCTGTATTTTTTTACTTATCGTGATAATTTGGCTAAGTCGAATATCCATCGAAATTTCTTTCCAGCCATCCGGAATTCTAAAATCAGTGGCTTGGGGTCTATGCTTAAAACACATTTAAAACACATTCATAACAGCCTGGGAACTGGAGTATATTACCTCATGCCGTGTGTCAACAACACGTATGCCGATCTTTTCACATGCCACCACAATTGGCGAGATGTGTCCACCAATCAGTGTAAATACATACTTTATCCCATGAGCCTGCAAAATGGAATTTCAACGGAAAAACGATTAGCTTTAAATCACAAATGCCACTGCATCAAAGTGATGGAATGGGAAAAAATGGTTTCAAATCTCAACTGAGACGACACAACCAGAGATACATGATCAAATATTTCACTTTGAAAATTTCACAATATTTTTGGAACAATTTCAAGACCGACAATATGAAAGATTTCGTGAAATTTTTAAGTTTTTATTACTAAGCGAGTTGAAACTTTTAAAAACTTGATTAAAGTATATGAACTTAGTTGGAGATACGTATTGCTATTCAGACTTACCTTTAACTGGTTTACTTAACGATTTAAGATACTTACCTTACTTAACTGAAACATCGTGAAATTTTCTATATATTTTAGGCCAAAAAATTTCAAGAAATTTTACAACATTAAATGTACCTATTCTGTACACTCAACCCAGCAGAACCGAAAATATGTCATACAGTAAACTCGTCAGCACAAATTGCAGAAAAGTGGCCATAACAACGGATGTTGTTCCTGCACATTCATAAACCATCAAACACTAAATGCAACAATAACTCTAAACCCTAACCGTACCACTAAACAGTCAAACTGTCACGTGACATGTGACGAGTTGACTTGTTTGACGAGTTGACTGATACCCCGAAAATATCTACATCATTCAAACAACAAAAGATTGGAAACAGCACCTTTAATGCTTCCGCCACCAACTCTCCACCATTCCGCGACGAATCTCTGTCAACCTGAATCACAAAAGGAAAAAATTAATTAGTAGCCTTTAATTGGAAATTAATTCATACAGTATCAATAAAGAGGACTATATTGCACAGAACCCTGCGCAAAAATGGCAACAAAAATATACACTTACACTAGTTGGCGCTACAGTTCTACCTTTCTCTGAAGTGCGAAATCTCGGCGTGGTGTTCGACAGTGACTTGTCACTGAAGGAGCACGTCAGTGAGCTGCAATCCCGCTGTTACAGCTGTCTACGTCGCATCAAGAGCTGCCGACGCTCAGTCACCCGGACCACTGCAGCGACGGTAGTCAACAGCCTGATTGTCACAAGGCTTGACTACTGCAACAGCCTTCTGGCAGGCTGCACCAAACAGATGCTTAACAAGCTGCAACGGGTAATGAACTGTTATGCGAGAGTTATACTCGGTGGCTACAGTCGCCAACATGTAACTCCGCTACTCTGCGATCATTTGCACTGGCTGCGGGCAAGGGAACGCATCTTGTTCAAACTATGTATACTTGTGTACGAGGCAATACACGGACCTGCACCATGTTATCTGAACAAGATGTGCACTCCAGTGTCCACTGTTCCCTACCTTTCCGCTCTCCATTCCGCTGCTCGTGGTGATTTGGTCGTACCTAGAACAAGGCTACAACTCGGCAACTGGGCATTCTGTGTGGCTGGTCCGGTCACCTGGAACAGTCTACCACTTGACATTCGTTTGGCACCTATATTATCAACGTTCAAAGTGATGCTCAAGACACACCTGTTTTCTCGATCCTACTTCAGTGACTAACTGTTTTCCAGAGTACGAGCAGTGAACATTGTGCGGCGCCCTTGTAGTGACTCTAACCATGTTACTGTGCCTTATAAATTGTCGTTTTATTATTATTATTATTATTATTATTCAATCATTCAATCGGAAAAACAACTATTCAGTGTCAAAAATACGCGGCGGTGACTAGCAGAATACGAGGCAAAATGGTCAGTGTTATTATCCGTCCGTGAGGACGGAAAGTAAGGGCTTACTGGCGCTATTTCCCGTTCGTCAGGGGAGATGTATTGATTATAACTTAAATCTGAAATAACGGGAACTGGAAGCCTAAGCGCAATTAGTAGTACAGTATAATTTCTAACATGAAGTGTTAATAATGTCAGTATAATAGTATTGAGAGACAGTCATAGAGGCATTGTGCCTGCGACGGTTGTCTACGTCTATACATCTAATGCAATCTGTAGCCTTTTCCATGAATTCCTGTCAACAGTTCGAGGCGTATGTGCTATATAAATCGACACCCAATGTGTGCAGAAGAACGGAAGTAATGTTCGTTGGGTTTTAAGCGAAATGTCAATCATAGTTTGGAGATATGAACGGTGCAGTACCTTGTGCGAAAGTCGATAAATCACGCCAAGTCTTTGCAGAAATCCGACAGCAGCCAATATTAAGACAAAAACCAACAAGGCTAAGTAGCAAAGAAAATCGCACATAAACGCCATCATTGCCAACGAATATTTATCATCCAACCTGCGCCAGATGTTACCGGGGTTGGCCGGTTGCGCAACTTTCCTATCTCCAAATATTAAAGAAAGACCAAATATCTCAAACGCAAGGCAGGGAAAGAGCGTAGGTTAAGTGGCCATCATATATGCATAAATTATATATATTTTCTATGCATTGTCGGAAGAATATTGTAACGTTAATACGTTTAAAAACAGATTACATAAGTTCTGGGCCAACCAAGAATTGATTTTGATTATAAGAGTAGTTTAACCGGAACAGGGAATAGGAGTTTCATTGCCAGTTCTGATATTATCGATTTTTAGTTTCATTATTTCATATTACATTTGATGGGTATAGAGGCCTCGGCCTTCACCCGTTTTTTACAATATTGCTTTGCTTTGCTTTGCTTCGCTTTGTAATTTTTATCAGTCGTAGCCTCACTATAACGGTGAATATTGAATTTACGTGTCCGAGAGTAGGCGTGGCAACAGTTGCTGTGTTGGTGTCGTATTTTTTCGATAAAGTTTTGATGTTTGTTTCAGTAGATTGATAAGGTGTCTCTCTCACAATGTTGAATAGTGAGTTATCATATCATACAACTTCATCTGTTATATATTCATCAGTTGTCACTTGCATTTATTCAGTGAATTAAGTGTCATTTGTCAGTAATGTAAACATTGTTTCTTGGCAACAGGACGCTTGACGTTAGTTGGCCATCGGTTTTCAGTGCATACATAGCGTGCGTACATTGTTTAAGCAATATAGACATTAACCACGAATGGTAGTCACCAGAAATATTATTTATTTTGAGTATTTTGATGTATCTACAACAGTTTACATTTTATTGTATTTTATGCTGATATCTTCCTATTTTAACCATTATTACTCTAGTTGTGTTTCAGATACGTATGACATTTGAGTAATAAACGAATATGTGATGATATTATGTCATCATATGTTCTATCGCAACAGAACACAGTGTTTTGTGTGTGTGCAGAACTGTTTTCGCTCCGAGTTTTCACAGCCATACGTAGTCCAGTTTCTGAGGATGTCCGCAGAATGGCTCACACCACAGCACAGTCTACCATGCGCGACATTATTGATGCCAATCTCAACTCAATCCGTAAATCTGGAACGTGGAAGAGTGAGCGGATCATCATTACGAAGCAAGGCGCATCCATCAGTGTCAGTGGACAAACACAGCCCGTCCTCAACTTTTGTGCAAATAATTATCTCGGACTGTCTGTAAGTCACGGTTGTCTGTTGTTTGTTCTTATCGTCATCGTACATTACGCCATAAGGCCGCAGTATACAATTAAAGTAACAGTACAAAAACAAACGTGCTAGTGCTACTGGAATTCATATAGCAAATCTCAACAATGCACTAAAACGTATCAAATTTACAACATCATAAAGCCAAATAAATGCTGTACTTTTTGGTGTAAAATGCTCAAGAAACATATGCTATTGTGTAGCAAATTGGTGTGGTCAGTTTGGAGGAAGTTGGCATAAATATTCCATCCTCATGATTGCAGCTGCTTACCTCTGTGAGGCAAAAAGCGTCAGAATTGGTCCCTGAATAAACTTAATCCCGCGGTTTCTGCTGTTACTAATTTTATCATTGGACAAAAAATCAAGCACTTTCCCGAATATGATTATGCCAGCAGCATATCTTGAAAATTAAAGATATTCATCTGTAGTTATAACCATAAGCTATTTAATGTTGCATGCTGCATTTTAAGCTGCTCTAAACAGACTTCACTACAAGTTGTTTTCAAGTTATTGGGTGTTAATGCATTATTTTGTGACAGCAGATGTTTGTTTGATTATTCTTTTAGAGTCATCCACGGGTGATAGATGCTGCCCATAAAGCACTTGACACACATGGCGCTGGTCTCAGCTCTGTTCGTTTCATCTGTGGAACTCAGGT